>JAEEGL013133327.1_pt1 | contig 11530 bp, 9 predicted proteins | sample 9134231 | NCBI WGS metagenome assembly JAEEGL01 (sample SAMN16246548, study PRJNA631951) | gut metagenome | biome: gut microbiome; feature: rumen; material: fiber-attached | host: Bos | place: Iran: Karaj | collected 2018-10 | reverse complement strand
GCCTTTGAGGAGGCCGAGCATGCCGCCAAGTTTGCCGAGCTGCTGGGCGAAGTGCTGACCGACAGCACCAAGGAGAACCTGAAGATGCGCGTCGACGCCGAGTACGGTGCCACCGCCGGCAAGACCGACCTGGCCAAACGCGCCAAGGCCCTCAACCTCGACGCCATCCACGACACCGTCCACGAGATGGCTCGCGACGAGGCCCGCCACGGCAAAGCCCTCGAAGGTCTGCTGAACCGCTATTTTGCAAAATAAAAGAAGTAGTGAAAAGACTGGAAAAGAAGTGAAAGGGAGTGAAAAGACGATAGTGTTAGTCTACAACAAGTATTGCAACCAAAACATTTGTCATCTCACTCCATTTCACTCCCCATCACTCCATATCACTCCATAAAAAAATGAATTTCCGCACCACCATATCCTGGCTACTGCTGCCACTGACCATGTGGTACGCCGTCGGTGTGGCGGTGCGGAATCTTTTTTTCGCACTCGGCCTGAAGCGGCAGCATGCGCCACACATCACCACCATCGGCGTGGGCAACCTCGCCACCGGCGGCACCGGCAAGACGCCTCATGTGGAGTATCTGCTTGACCTGCTGTCGGGCAAATACCGCACCGCCATGCTCAGCCGCGGATACAAGCGCCGTAGCAAGGGCTATGTGCCCGACGACGGCAGCCATGACACCACCCTGCTAGGCGACGAACCTGCTATGATTGCCACCAAGTACCCGCAAGTACAGGTGGCCGTCTGCGAGAAGCGTGTGGAGGGGGTACAGCAACTGATGGCTCAGGAACGTGTGGAACAACAAGGCGACGAGGTGGTACATATCTCCACTGCCCCTCAACTCGTCATCCTCGACGACGTATTCCAGCATCGCGCCATCAAACCCAACATCAACATACTGCTCACCGAGTACCAACGTCCCTACTTTCGTGACTACATACTGCCCTATGGCAACCTGCGTGAGTTCCGCACAGCACGCCGCTATGCGGGCATCGTCATCGTCACCAAGTGTCCCGCACGCCTCAATCCCGTCGAGAAACACAACTATATCCACGACCTGCGTCTGGAAAACTACCAAAAAGTCTTCTTCTCATATCTACAGTATGGCCCTCTGCAGACCCTCGACGGGCGAGCCACCGACCTCGACCTGCACCGTATGGAACAAGTGCTCGTCGTCACCGGCATTGCCCATCCCGAGCCTATGCTCGAGGAGGTGCGCCGCAACAGCAAGGCCCAGCACCTGGCTTTCGCCGACCACCATACCTACACCACGCACGACATCAACCACATACGTGCCACCTTCGAGGCCATGCAAGCCACCCGTAAAATCATCGTCACTACTGAAAAAGACGCTATGCGCCTACGTGGAATCACCAAAGACTTGCCGTTCTATGTGCTGCCCGTCAAGGTTGCGTTCCACCAAGACGGCGACCTGAGTTTCGACCAACTCATCGAGTCGTCCGTAAAAGAAAACATTTCTTTCCTCTCCAAACTCAGCATCTGGAGCTGAGCATCCCTACTTCTTGATGTAGCTTAGGAAGTCCAAGTCAATGCTTAACGAGACGAAAGGCTTGAGCAACCAAGCTCGGGCGGTGACGTCGTCGATGCTTTCGCCGTAGACAAGCACGTCAGAAGCGTTGCGACCTTCGGCCAACACCTGGTACTCGGCAACATTGAAACCAGCCGTGATATAGAAGAAGTCAACGAAACGGAAGCTCGCGCCGACATAGAAGTTCTTGAACAGGTTGCTGCCTCCGAAGCCCACATAAAGGCCCAAGTCATAGGCGAAGTCCTGGTCGAACTTGGGTATCTCACCAGCCTTGAATTCATGGGGTTTGTTGAAATACTTGGTCATATCCCATAGCATCACTGAGGCTCCAGTAACGTAATCGAATTCAATATTACCGGCGTTGCGGTTGGCGATGCGTCGGTTGCCGTTGGCGTCAAGGCGAATCTCCCAGGCAGGTGTACGGTAAAAACGCATGGCTACGCCTTGGATGGGACGTACTTTCTTCTTGCGGTTGGTAGCTAGGGCTACCTTTTCTTCGGCGGCTTTGGCCCGTTCGGCCAAATACTTGTTGGCCTCCTCTTTGCGTACAGCCTCTATTTCAGCCACACGCACCACGGCACGCAGCGAGTCGACCACACGGATATAGTAGTTACGCTCAGCCTCCAGTTTTTCTTTGTCCACACCATTGGCGGTAAGAATCTCACGATAGAAGACCTCTTTCTCCTGCAACGCCTTAAGTGCGGCAGTGTCAGCCACACGCTTGATGACGGTGTCGGTACGTAGAATGTATGTTGTGTCGACACGATAGAGCGTCATAGTGTCAGTACGAGTAATGTATATCGTATCGGAGACACGGGGTTGTTCCTTCTTGATGGGGGTATATTCGGCCTCCCACTCACCTACACCTACCTCAGCCACGGTATCTATGACCTGTGCCTTGACTCCCATAGGGAGCAATAGCAGCAATATGAGCGACAGACGTTTCATCGCAACACGGCAATCATTTGGTCGACCGAGAGTGTCTGTTGGCTGCCATCAGCCATGTTCTTGAGGGTCACCGTGCCGTCGCGCATTTCGCTTTCGCCCACGAAGGCCACAAACGGCACAGCCTTGCGGTTGGCAAAATCCATCTGTTTCTTCATCTTGGCGGCGTCGGGGTATATGAGTGTTCCAATGCCCTCAGCACGTAGGCGGGCGGCGATACCAATGCAAGCCGCCTGCTCGGCGGTGCCGAAGTTGATAAACATCACACGTGCGGCCTGTTCCAAGCCTTCGGGGAAAGCATTGAGTTCAGTCAACACGTCGTAGATGCGATCGGCACCGAAGCTGATGCCCACTCCACTGACATCGGGCATGCCGAAGATGCCGGTGAGGTTGTCATATCGTCCGCCGCCGCAGATAGAGCCTATCTGCACGTCCTTGGCCTTCACCTCGAAGATAGCGCCGGTGTAATAATTCAGGCCGCGGGCCAGCGTCAGGTCAAGTTCGATGTCGCAATGTAACTGAGATGCACCGATAAGTGAGAAGAGTTCCTTCAACTCGGCAGCACCTCTCTGTCCCACATCAACCGTGGCAAACATCTGCTCAAGGGAAGCTATCTTCTCTGCAGCCGTACCGCTGAGTGAGAAGACGGGGTCGAGGGCCTGAATCTGCTCCGCTGTGAGGCCACGCTCGGCCAATTCGGTACGCACGTTGTCGAGCCCTATCTTATCCAACTTGTCAATTGCTACGGTGATGTCCACAATCTTGTCGGGTGCACCAATCATTTCTGCGATACCAGCCAACACCTTACGATTGTTTATCTTCACGCATACGTTGATGCCCAGCCGCCGGAACACCATGTCAATCATCTGCACCAGTTCCAACTCGTTGAGCAGTGAGGTGGAGCCAATCATGTCAGCGTCACACTGGTAGAACTCGCGGTAGCGTCCCTTCTGTGGACGGTCAGCTCGCCACACCGGCTGGAGCTGATAGCGGCGGAAGGGGAAGACCACCTGGTCACGGTGTTGCACGACGAAACGGGCGAAAGGCACCGTCAGATCATAGCGCAGGCCGCGGTCGCAAATATGCGGTGCCACTTTGTGGTAGTCTTGGGTGAAATCAACACCCTCCATAAAGTCACCACTGTTGAGCACCTTGAAGAGCAGCTTGTCGCCTTCCTCGCCATACTTGCCCATCAGCGTCGAGAGGTTTTCGAGTGACGGAGTTTCAATGGGTTCGAAAGCAAAAGCACGGAACACCGAGCGGATGGTATCGAAAATATAGTTTCGACGCGCCATCTCGGCAGGAAGAAAATCGCGCGTTCCTTTTGGTATTGAGCACTTAACGTTTGCCATAACAATCTAATTGAAACTGCAAATATACATAAAAAAACAAAATTCCACTCAAAAAATGTAACCCACGCAACAAGGAAGCCCCTAATACTCGGCAACATGACCAGTATTTCGACAGCATCCACCATCGAAATGCCGTCGAAACAGCATGGAAATATGAGACTTTATTCAGTGGTATCGGCATTTTTTTGTAATTTTGCAGCGGGATAATATGGTCCTATGAAAGGGATTGCTCGATATACTATATTGACGTTGTGCATGTTGCTTACATACGCACTACGCGCGCAAGGAAGCGCAACGATGTCGTTTTCCCTGTCGGCGACAGCCGATAGCCTTTACTCAATGTCGTTTTCTATAGGCGACTTTGAGTATCCCGTCGACCACGATAACTTTTGTAACTTGCAGGCTGATGGTATGGTATCTTTAGCGTCCCGTGCCGGGCTGCCGGCTTTGCCACAAGCCAGCCGGCTGCTGACACCGCCTCGCGGTACCTTATTCAAGCTGGAGCGCTGGACAAGCCTCAGCTCTCGCACGGTGACACTCTGTTCCGACCAGAAACTCCTGCCATGGCAAGGTGCCGCTGTCAAAGACGCCGAACGCCTATGGGTAGAACCCGACAAAGAACTCTACTCTTCCGATACACTCTACCGTGGCGGTGCCCCTGTGTCTCTGGAGCACCTCGGTACCATGGGCAATCATGAGGTGTACCGCCTAACGGTGCGTCCTTTCGCTTACAACCCTGCCACCGCCGAGCTGACCGTGCACACCAACCTTCAAGCCACCCTAGACGCCACTGCCTCTCCCCAGCTTCACGCCCCCGACACACCGCTGCCCGAACGCTACGTCGTGGTATCGCGTCCCGCTTTCCGTGAAGGGCTCCAACCTTTCATCCAGTGGAAGCGGCGCCAAGGCTATGATGTGGTGGAACTCTATGCCGACACAAACCAACGCGATGCCGTAAAAGCTCTGATTGCTCCTTTGTTCGCTCACTCACAAGAGCAATGGCCGCACTATCTGTTGCTAGTAGGCGACGTAGCACAGCTGCAAGCCTATATCGGCACCACGCGTCCTGCCGGCGTCGAACTCCACATCACCGACCTGTACTATGCCGAGCACACGGGCGACTATCTGCCCGACGTCCTTGTAGGGCGCTGGCCTGTGGGCGACACGGCCGAGTTGCGTGCTGTGGTGGAGAAGACCGTGCGCTACGAGCAAGGTCTAGACTTAGACAGCGTCGCACTGCAGCGCCTGCTGCTGGTAGCCGGCCACGAGACCCAAGCACCCGCCCCTGTCACCACCAACGGGCAGGTGACCTACCTAGCTCACGAAATCAAGACCGCACAGCCCATTCTCGACACTCTCACATACCGCAACCCTGCCTCATCCGGCCAACGCAACGACATACTAACCGACATCGAACAAGGGGTTGCCCTACTTAACTACACCGCCCACTGCACTGCGGCCGGCTGGTCCAATCCCTCCGTCTCCATTACTAGTATCGACACTCTGGATGCAGTGCAACCGATACTCTATATCAACAACTGCTGCCAGAGTAACGCCTTCGGTGGCACCTGCTTCGGTGAACAACTATTGCGTCTGCCTTCTGGCGGTGCCATAGGCGTCATCGGAGCCACCAACTCGACACTCTGGGAAGAAGACTACTACTGGGCCGTAGGGCCGAAAAGCCCGCCCTGTCTTGTCCCGCAGTACGACAGCCTGCGTCCCGGCGCCTTTGACAGATGGCTGGGACGGAGCCACGATGTGCTGACCCAGGGAGAACTGCTTATGGCAGGCAACCTGGCCGTGTCGGCCTACGGGTCACCCTACGACCGCTTCTATTGGGAAATATATTGCTTGCTGGGCGACCCCAGCCTCGAGCCTTGGGTAGGCCAGCCACAGCCTCTCAACCTGCACACCACCGACGGAATGCCACACGACGGCGCGGGGAACATACACCTGGGCGGCACCGCAGATGCCATCGTCACTGCCATACAACACGACACTCTCATCGGCGTCGGCCGTCTCGGAACCGACGGGTTACTGGCACTCGAGTTGAACCGTTCGCTCGACACCTCGCCACTCGTCCTCACCGCCACCGCTGCCGGTCATCGCCCTTGCATTTACACATTGACTGTGCTGCCGGCCGAAGATCTCGGGGTGGCATTGCGCGACATAGCCATAGACGACAGTACCGTGAGTTTCCGTTTGGAAAACGTGGGTACTGTGCCGCTATATGGCTTGCGCATCGTGTTCGAACAACTGGACATCGATAGCGCTGCCGACACTTGGGTCGCCGAGCAAATGGTATCCGTCGACACCTTGTTGTCGCACCATAGCCACCGTCTTACACTGCCCGTACAGGTGACTACCGTAGGACAATACCCTTGGTGGCGGGCCCAATTATTCGTCTGGGACAGCATCGAAGGGATGCTCTGCTGCATCACCTTGCAGCATGAGATAGACCTCCTCTACCCAGTCGCCACATTCCGCCTGCTCGACGCCGACGGACATGAGACAAACCATCTGTTGCCACAACGTCATTACACGCTGGAGACCACTGTCGAAGGTGATGCCGATAGCTGCAGTCTTCTCGTAACTGCCCTGCCCACGGGTGACACTCTTGCCATATCCAACAATCATTTCTCGACACTCATATCCCAACTCACAACACCCGATACCCTTACACACCTGCATATCCAAGCCATCATGACCTTGGGGCACCACATCAACCATGTCGACCGCTACCTGGTCGGTGGCCAACGAATGGACTGCTTCGAGGCGGGTCTTGGAAGCCATCCATGGCAAGGAGGTGGCACAATCGGGTGGAAGGTGGACAGCAGCCAAGCCCACAGCGGACGATACAGCCTGCGTAGCGGTGCCATCGGCGACCACCAAACCTCCGACTTGGTGATTGAGGTGCAGCTGTCGCAGGACGACACTTTGAGTTACTGGGCCCGCACTTCGTGCGAGGACAACTATGACAAACTGATGTTCACTGTCGACGGAGTGTCGCGAGCCTACGATTTGTGGGGAGAGAGCACTTGGCGCCAGTTCATCATACCGCTCACAGTGGGCCACCACACACTGCGATGGCGCTACGTGAAAGACGACAATGGCAGCACTGGCAACGACTGCGCCTGGATTGACGACGTACGCTTGCCGTTGGCGCTATGGGATTCAGCTTACGGCTGGTTTGGCAACACTGCCACCATAAGCATCACTCCGACATCTGATGTTTACTATCAAGCCTTCGCCGTCCAGCCCAACCCCAGCCGCGGCAATATACTCCTCACCGGCCCCACCTCCTGCACGCTGCAAGTGTGCGATATCTACGGACGCAGCGTGTACAAGTCACAAAATCCCTTGGAGCCACCTGCCACTCTAAGCCTTGATTTCCTTCCCGACGGACTCTATCTGATGACCGTCGCCACCTCTGATACGCATCAGCACATCAAACTCATCATTCGTCACTGAAATCATGACCACTGCCGATACCCTTGACATTACGCAAATGCCCTTTTATCTATGGGATAGCCTGCAGCACGAAGATGCTGCCAACACAGCAGAAATCGTCGACAGTTGCTACACCGAATTCTTGACACCCACCGTAAAGCTGTCTGACGACACGCTTGAACGGCCTTCTCTCTTCGCAGGCCACACCCTGGCACCCCAAACCAGTCACCTCACCTCACGTCCTGACTCTGCCACACCGGCATGGGTCTTCCCTGTGTTGCTGCTGCTGGTGGGGGCAATCACGCTTTTTTATCGCCAACGCAAACTTCTTCTTCGCGACCTGCTGCACGCACTCGTCGACAGCCACGCAATGGACCGACTGCAACGTAACAACAGCCTTCTCCACACCAGCCAGCTGGTACCCATGGGGATATTGATGTTGACGTGTCTGGCGCTGCCTGTACACCAACTGGCACTGGCCAAGAGCGGTTTTGGAGGCTACCTACTGCTCACCGTGGCGCTGATCGCCGCCTATCTGATTCGCAACGGGCTGATGCGCCTATTGGGGTCTATCTATGAGAACAATGCGGCTTTGGGAGCCTACATCACCAGCAATTACTTCTATCACTTCATACTGGCTACTGCAGGCCTGCCGCTGCTCTTCCCGTTGTTCTACATTCCATACGGGAAACCAGTGTTCCTTTATGTGTTAGCAGGACTGCTCCTTTTGGAGCTCCTGATACGACTCTTTCGAAGCATGCAACTTTTTTTAACACAATCTTCCGGGCCTAAATTCTATCTTTTTTATTATCTTTGCATCGTCGAAATTGCACCGATTTTGATACTGATATTTTGTATTATAGAGTAACCTTCAGATAGTTGCATCAACGCACATACAGAGCATGAAAATTAAAAAACTACTAATATCGCAGCCAGCACCGGTCGATTTGGAGAAATCGCCCTACCGAAATTTGATTCAAAAGTATGGTATCGACATCACTTTCTATAAATTTTTCGAAGTAGTGGGAATCTCGGCTAGCGATTTTCGCAAGACACGTATCCATATCGGTGAATACTCAGCCATCATCTTCAACAGCAAGCAGTCGATTGACCATTTCTTCCGTATGCTCAAAGAACTGCGGGAGACCGTGAGTGAAGACATGAAATATTTCTGTTCGTCGGAGGCCATCGCCCTTTACCTACAGAACTACATCCAATATCGCAAACGCAAGGTGTTCTTTGGCATACAGTATTTCTCCGAGCTTGTGGAAATCATCAACAAGCACCGCGACGAGAAATTCTTGTTTCCCTGCTCGGACGAGAAACAGACCGAATACACCAAGGCTCTCGACAAAGCCAAAATCAAATACACCAAGGCACCGATGTACACATCGCAACCCCGCAACCTGAAGCAGTTCGACATTGACAGTTTCGATGCCATCTGCCTCTTCTCACCTATCGGGGTGCGCAGTCTTGTCAAGAACTATCCTGACATCAAAGACCACAATATTATCATCGCTGCCTTCGGCACCTCCACTCATGCCGCCCTCAAAGAGCAAGGCATCAAGCTCACCATCGCCGCCCCCACCCAGATGGCCCCCTCCATGGCCATGGCACTAGAGAACTTTATTCTTGGCAAACAGCAGGGAAGCGTCATCTCCATCAAAGGCGACTCGAAACGCAGCAAAGGCAGCACCGTTACCAGCACCTCGGTAAAACGTGCCAAACCCGTGATTGCCAATAAAGAGATTTACAAACAGCGTATGGAGGAGAAAAAGGCCCAAGCCGCTGCCCGTCGTGCCCAACGCGCCGCTGAAAAAGCAAAAAAAGAGGTGGCAGAAAAGACGAAAAAAGAGGTAGAGAAACCGAAAAAAGAGGTCGTGGAGAAGCCCAAGAAGGCTGTCGCCAAAACCACAAAAGCTAAGGCTATCAAGTGAATGCCTGTTTCCCAAAAGCGGAACACCTCTGCAACCGCAGACTGATTGACCAACTCTATGCCGATGGGCGTCGCTTGTTGGCTTTCCCCTATAGCATACAATGGAAAGTTGAGCCCTCGATGGAAGTACCTTGCCAGGTGCTGATTGTAGCACCGAAACGCAAATTCCGCCACGCCATTGACCGCAACCGCGTGAAGAGACTCACCCGCGAATGTTATCGCATCCGCAAAGAACGGCTCTACAACCTACTGGAGCAACACAATTTGCACATCACTCTTGCGCTCGTTTACGTACACAACGAGATATTCTCTTACGACCGGCTCGGTACCAAAATGGACAAAGTCATATCGGCTCTGGAGCAGGACATACTGCAGAGCCACGAGTCGACCGAAATATGATAAAGCATCTATACAAAGGGTTGAAGTGGCTTGTTGCCAAGCTTATGTTAGGCTTGATCGCATTCTACCGCAGTTGCATTTCTCCGTTGACACCGCCGGCATGCCGTTACACACCCACCTGTTCGCAATATGCCCAGGAAGCCATCAAAAAATATGGTCCTTTCAAAGGAGGATGGCTAGCCCTAAAACGCATCCTCCGCTGCCATCCATGGGGCGGCAGCGGCTATGACCCTGTGCCATAACAGCACACTATTTCGTCAGCTTGTACCACTGGTGATTGCCACCAGAGGTGCATCCCAGAGGATTGGGGACATCCTGTGTGTGGATGTCGAGACCACACTTGCGGCACTGGTAGTGCAAGGGGCCCACATGGCCGTTATGACGCCACTGGTGGTTGCCTCCCGACGGACAGCCTGATTCGGCGGGCTCCATACGACTCTCCACATGGGTGCGACACTTGAAACATTGGTAATTCTCCATACCCCAATCGCCCAGTTGTTGCCACTGGTGCTCACCACCCTTGCGACATGCGTCTGCCGAAGGCAGCGCCTCACTCTTGACAACCAAGCTACACTTGGTGCATTGATAATTGCGCAGGCTTGCCATCTTGGGCATGGCGGCCATCAACACAACGGCTCCTGCTACCAACAAAAAGGCAAAAGATATCTTCTTCATAACGTTATTACTTTTTAGCGATTATTTCTGTGCTGCCATATACTGCTCCAGCAAACGCTGGACGTATTTCCCAAAGACATCAAACTCAATGTTGACCACTGTGCCTGGCTTGAAGTTATGAAAGTTGGTCACCTTGTAGGTATACGGAATGATAGCCACGCTGAACATTCCGGGTTCCGAATCCACCACCGTCAGGCTCACGCCGTTGATACTGATGCTCCCCTTGGGAACAGTGATGGAAGGAGCATTCTTCTGGTCGTACTCGAAATAGAAACGCCATGAACCATTGTCGTCGACCACCTTGGTACAGGTGGCTGTCTGATCCACATGCCCCTGGACAATATGGCCATCAAAGCGGCCATCCATGCGCATCGAGCGCTCCACATTGACCTCGGTGCCCACCTGCCAGGTGCCGAGATTGGTCTTGAGCATCGTCTCGTCCATGGCGGTGACCACATACTGTTTCTTGGCTTTGTCAACTTTCACCACCGTCAGGCAGCAGCCGTCGTGGGCCATACTCTGGTCGATGGCCAACTCGTCGCCGAAGGGCACCTCCAACGTGAAGTGATAGTTGGTGTTCTCTCTCTCAATCTTGACGACCTTCGCCGTCGTTTCAATAATCCCAGTAAACATATTATTTCAAGAAGGTTTCGTAATAATCAAACATCTTTTTGTAGAGGTGCAGGCGCTCTTTTCCCAGCACGTTGTGCTCGTGATGCGGGTACATGAAGTAGTCAACTTGCTTGTAGTTGTTGATGCAACGCTCGATAAACTCGGTGCTGTGCTGCGGAACCACGGTGTTGTCTTCAGCACCCTGGATGACCAGCAGACGGCCTTCGAGATTCTTGGCCTTATTGAGAAGACTATTGGCTTCGTAGCCCTCGGGGTTCTCCTGCGGCATATCCATATAGCGCTCGCCATACATAATCTCGTACCACTTCCAGTCGATGACGGGACCGCCGGCACAGCCCACCTTGAAGACCTCGGGGTGCGCCAGCTTCATGGTGATGGTCATGAAACCGCCGAAGCTCCAACCCTCAACACCCATGCGGCTCTCGTCCACATAGGGCAGGCTTTTCAAGAACTTGACGCCCTCCATCTGGTCGGCCATCTCGATTTCGCCGAGATGACGGTGGGTACAGCTCTCGAACTCGAAACCACGGTTGTCCGTACCGCGGTTGTCGACGGTGAAGACCACATAGCCCTGCTGGGCGAGGAACATG
>JAEEGL011272928.1_pt1 | contig 11530 bp, 9 predicted proteins | sample 9134231 | NCBI WGS metagenome assembly JAEEGL01 (sample SAMN16246548, study PRJNA631951) | gut metagenome | biome: gut microbiome; feature: rumen; material: fiber-attached | host: Bos | place: Iran: Karaj | collected 2018-10 | reverse complement strand
TGGTCGCCAAAGCGCAGGTGGGAGCAGGTGAAGCCTCCGGACTTTTTGGAGTCGTAGGAGAAGTAGGCCTGGCAATACTTGTTGGTATTGTCACCGATAATCTTTACGGAATTCTTGTTTGCTCCAACAGTTCCGTCGGCACCGAGACCATAGAATTTGGCCTCAAAGATGCCTTCACCGCCCAGGGCCATTTCTTTTTCAAGCGGAAGTGATGTGAACGTCACGTCATCTACGATGCCAAGGGTGAAGTGGTCTTTCGGAGCATTGAGTTTCAGATTGTCATAGACAGAGATGACCATCGTCGGTGTCGTGTCGCCCGAGCCTAAGCCATAGCGGCCGCCTACGATGAGCGGTGCATTCTCCTGGCCATAGAATGCGTCTTTCACGTCAATCAGCAGAGGTTCGCCTTGTGCTCCCGGTTCTTTGGTGCGGTCGAGCACGGCAATGCGCTTGCATGTCTTGGGAACGGCTGCCAGCAGGTGCTTCACGGAGAACGGACGGTAGAGGTGTACGCTGACGATGCCGACCTTTTCACCTTTGCTGATGAGGTGGTCGATGGCTTCTTTGGCGGCTTCTACAACAGAGCCCATGGCTATGATGACGCGGTCGGCGTCTTCAGCACCGTAATAGCTGAACAGTTTGTATTCGCGTCCGGTAATCTGTGAGAGTTCGTTCATGTATTTCTCCACGATTCCGGGAACAGCGTCGTAGTATTTGTTGCAGGCTTCGCGGTGTGCGAAGAATGTTTCCGGATTTTCGGCCATTCCGCGTGCCACCGGTCTTTCAGGGCTGAGGGCGCGTTCGCGGAACTCTGCCAGTGCTTTCTGATTGAGTAAGGGCCGTACGTCTTCCTGGTCTACGGCTTCTATTTTCTGGTATTCGTGAGATGTACGGAAACCGTCGAAGAAGTTGATGAACGGGACACGGCTTTCAATGGTTGCCAAGTGGGCTACGGCCGCCAAGTCCATGACTTCCTGCACCGAGTTTTCAGACAGCATGGCGAAGCCTGTCTGACGGCAAGCCATGACGTCGCTGTGGTCGCCGAAGATGCAGAGCGAATGGGTGGCCAGTGTGCGGGCAGACACATGGAACACGGTAGGCAGCAGTTCGCCGGCTATCTTGTACATATTGGGAATCATCAGTAGCAGACCTTGTGATGCCGTGAAGGTGGTGGTCAGTGCACCGGCTTGTAACGAACCGTGAACAGCACCGGCTGCACCGGCTTCCGATTGCATTTCCTGTACGGTAACGGTGTCGCCGAAAAGGTTCTTACGTCCTTTTGAAGCCCATTCATCTACATGTTCTGCCATTGGTGAAGAAGGCGTGATGGGGTAGATTGCAGCTACCTCTGAGAACATATACGCGATGTGAGCGGCGGCTTCATTGCCATCACATGTCATAAATCTTTTTTCTTTTGCCATTGTAATTGTTGAGAAGTTATAAAAGTTATATTATCCAATTGTTTTATTCCAAATGCAGTTTAGTAAAGGAAGCCGAACATCCAGATGGGAATGTCGTTTTCGCGACCTACCTCGATGTTGTAGCGGGCGTAGAAGATGTTGTCTTCCTTACGTTTTTTCTTGTTGCGGTCACACACGCAGATGTTGATGTCCTTGTCCACGATGAAGACGCCTGTCTTCTTGCTTACTTCTACCGTATGGTGACGCCAGATACTGTTAATGAAGAAAGTCTCCATTACCTCCTGGTCTGTGGGAATGCCGCTAAGGATGGAGTAGAGCAGGTTCGTGTTGTGCATCAGGATGCGGGCCGGCTTTTTGGGCTGACCGCTGGTTTTGTATATCTGGTGGATGAGTCTGGCTTCTTCCAGATTGTTCATATAGTTGGTCACGGTGGCTCGCGATGTGCCTATCTCTTGCGCCAGATAGCTCACGTTTGGCGAATTGTCTCCGCTGAGGGTCAACAGGTACAACAACTTTTTGAGTCGTGTCAGATACTTCACGTCAATTTGCTTGATGAAGAGGATGTCCACTTCCAGCATGGTATTGACGGCCTTTAAAAGGCTTTCGGTGAAATTATGCTTTTCCAGATAGAACGGATAGTAGCCGTGGTGCAGGTAGTTTTGAAGATAGTTCCACGGCCGCACTTTCAGCAGAATGTTCTTTTGAGTTATTTCGGTGCGGTAGAGTATGTCCTCCAACGAGATGCGGGGCAGGTTGCCCTGTGTTTGCAGGTTGATGTATTCGCGGAACGAGAATCCGTGGAGCACGTAGTTGTGGCTGATTCTGTTCAGTTCGTCATCTTCGTCGTTGGGACGTTCCACGGTGGTTGTACCATAGATGATATGCAGACCGGGAAAGCGGTGGTAACATTCGCACAGTTCTTCCTGCCAGCCGTTTTGCTTGAATATCTGGTCAATGATGAGTACCTTGCCTCCACGTTTCACAAATTCCTCGGCGAAGTCCACGATGCCGCGCCCTTGAAAATAGAAACTGTTCATGTTAATGTAGAGGCAGCGCCCCATGTTAACATTGAAATTCTTCTTGGCATATTGGAGAAGAAAGGTTGTTTTGCCTACACCACGTGGTCCTTTGATGCCAATCAACCGGTGACTCCAGTCGATTTCGTTCATCAGGGGACGCGTCATCGTAGTGTCCGTATGCTCAACTAGAAAAGCATGTCTTTGAAAGAAATTCTCCATGTGCTTACTTTTTAAGGGTACAAAGTTACGCAAAATGTGTGATTTTGGCTTCCATGGATACCAAAAAAACGCTATTTTTGCGCTATGAATCTTTTTTACTTCAATTATTCTCACGAACTTGCCTTGGCCAACGACCGTCAGAATTACTTTCCTCCGGCCCATGTGCGTGTCATGGAGCGCGACCTCATGCCTCTGGCGGCCTGGGTGGCCGGTAAAGAAGATGCTGTGGCTGTAGAGAGTGGCCGGATGGGGCTGTGTTGCGACGTTTTCAGACGTATAGGTTTGGATGTCTGTCGGTGTGTTCCGGCCGACGCATTGCCGTCGGGTTGTCTGCCCCGTCCTTGGGGTATGGACCGCCATGTGGTGTGGCAGATGCGCAAAGGTGGTGCCGACGGCCTGCCTGGGGAGGAGGAAATTGAAGATGTCCGTGCCCTGTCTTCGCGCCGGTTGGCCGTGGATTTGTTGGCAGAAGTGCGGCGCCACTTGTCCGACGCCCCATTGTGCGGAGAGTCGGTTTATTGTCAGTCGGAGGGTGAAGCAAGCCGTGCTGTGGCCCGCTATGGCCGCTCCGTGCTCAAAGCGCCTCTCTCCGGAAGCGGACGGGGCCTGCGTTTCGCCGACACACAGTTGCAACCGCCCATCACAGGCTGGGTTTCCAACACACTGAAGGCGCAGGGAGGCATGGTCGTGGAACCATTCTTCGCGGACAAAGTGCGCGACCTCGCCTGCGAGTTCCTTGCCGAAGCCGACGGCACCGTGCGTTTTCTCGGCCTTTCCTTATTTTATATTTCCGACCGCTGTTCTTACGAGGGCAATCTGCTGGCTTCGCAGGAGCGCATGCGGCAAATCCTCTTCCAAGGCGAGCATGGCTATTCCGAAACGGCCTTCGGCCGCGTGGTCGAGGTGCTTCGCATCGCGTTGCAGCAACGTCTTGCCGGCCATTACGTCGGTCCGCTCGGCGTTGACATGATGCTGGTGCGCCAACCGGATGGTACGCTCTGCCTTCATCCCTGTGTCGAAGTCAATCTGCGCCATACCATGGGGCACGTGGCGCTTCATCTCTCCCGACGCCTCCCTGAAAATGCCGAAGCCCGCTTCCGCATCGTGTTCAGTGGTACTCCCGGCGTGCTTCATCAAACATGGGAGAAACGAAGTCCGACTTTAAAAATTACAAGTGGGACTTGGGAAAAATTAAATGGGGTTTGGGAAGAACCCAATGGGATTTCATCTGTCCGGGATACGAATCCGTTGGCCGAAAACGGCTTTTCGCCGTTCCCAAGCCTGCTTCTCACACCGTTGGCTCCCGATACGCAGTACGTTGCCTTGATGGAGAGCCAATTATAGTCCTAACAGTTTCCGGTAGAGCGCCACGTAGGCGTCGGTATAGGTGTCGTAGTTGAAGGAACGTCCGTACGCAGCGGCGGCTTGTGCCTCGGCGCTGTCGCGACTCCATTCTTTGAGGCCTTTCTCTACGACGTCGGCCATGGCGCGCGGGGCATAGTCGTCCCAATAGTCGGCATGGGGCCCGCAAACTTCGGGCAGACTGCTCATGCGTGAACTGAACACTTTGGCACCGAGCCGCATGGCTTCGAGTACGGGGATGCCGAAACCTTCCAGACGGCTTGGGAAGAGGAAGGCAGCGCAGTGCTGGTAGAGCCATGACTTTTCTTCGTTTGTGATTTTCCCCGTCAGGCTGACGCGACCTTCGCCCTGCGTGGCAATGAGTTGGCGCAGGGTGTCGGCATAGGCGAAGTGGTCGTCGCCACAAATGTAAAGGTGGTGATTAGGAAAGAACTGCATCATCGGCACGAGCGTCTGGAAGTTTTTCTTCTCACGTATCTGGCCGATGGTGAAGAAGAAAGGCTTGCTTGCATCGGCGATGAATGCGGGCTGCTGGGGAACGATGTGCTCCACTTCGGCAATGCCGTTGTATATCACCTGCACGCGGCTGGCATCATAAGGGACGTGGGCCAGCAGGTCCTGGCGGGCATATTCGGAGATGGTGGTGACGTAGTCGGAGTGGCTGACGCGGTGGCGCAGCTGCAGGATGTGGCGCAACTTGTGGAGCCCGTGCTTCTCGCGCATGAAGTTGAGGTCGTGCACCGTGAGCAGTTGCAACATGCCGGGCCGACATAGCCGGAAATTATACTGTTGGTCGGTGGCGTGCCACAGGTCTATGGCGTACGGATATTGACTTGCTTCCTGCTTTTTGCGCTCCCGCACGATGTAGTCCACACGTTCGCCGAACAATCCCACGCGTTTCTCCGGTAATACGAAGATAAAACGTATGCCATCTACCTTTCTTGCTGCCAGGCGAGGCGCATAGTTGCGTGCTATTTCACCAAAGCCGCACAAATCGTCGTAGTGAGAGAAGTCAACCAGAACTCGTCTTGTCATATGCTTTATTTATTTGGTCGCCAGAGCAGGGTGCCCAGGCGGTGGCCTTTTCCTTTTTTATAAATGGCCCTTACGGTATATGTACCGGGGCTTAACTGTTCAAGTGAGGGCCGCGTGGTATATCGGATGCTCAACACCGTGCGGCCTTGCATGTCGTCAAACACGAGGAACTCGGCCCGTCTGTCGGCAGGAACCGTTAACTGGCCGTCTTGCATGCTGATGGTGCCTTTGCATATGCTTTCAGGCGTTTCATGGGGCGCGTTAAAGGCGACGGGCTCACTCTCGTTGCCATAGCGGTCGATGGTGGTGAGCACGTAGTAGGGCTGTGAGGACAATGGGAGAGATGAAGCTACGGTCAGGGCGTTTCCGCTCACATAGCTGTAGGCCATGTTAGCAGCATTCTCAATGTTGACCGGCCATCGGCGGGAGCGGTAAAGATTTAGGCGCAATCCCTCTGAGGGCATGTCCCAACGGAGCTGCAGGCCATTGGCCGTTTGTTCCATCGTCAGGCCCGTCGGAGGTGCAGGGGGCGTGTTGCTTTCCCATGTAAGGGCCGGCGTGAGGGCGGGGAGGCTATAGAAACCCGTTTGAAGGTAGCTGTAAAAACCTTTCGTGTCTTCCGTGACAAACCTACTGCGGAAATAGGCTTGTCCCTGCGTCTTGGCAAGGCGTGTGACGGCACATTCCTGCTCTATGACCGTCAGGGGCCAGCTTCTCTCCTGCATCATATAAACGCCAAGGCCCGGAACAATGATGCGGCCGCAACTGCTCTGTTGCCAGTCGTAGAGAAACGGATAGAAGTTGTTGCCTTGGAAATACATCATGGGAACGAGCATGTCCATGAGCCCTTCACGCAACCACAACTGGGCATCCTGATGAACGGCATCGCGGGCGTTCCACCCTCGGGCGCTTTGGCGCGGCAGATCGCTGTATTTGCCGATGGGCGAACAGCTCAAGCGTACCCACGGTTTCAATGTCTTGACGGCTTTGTGAACTTGGCGCACGCAGTGGGTCACGTTGTCCGTGCGCCACTGTGACAAGCGTTTTCCTTGACCGTATTTGCGGAATGCGGAAGCGTCGCTGTATCGTATTTCCTTCTCCGGATAGCGGATGTAATCCAAATGGATGCCGTCAACATCGTAGTGGCTGACGATTTCTTCGCAGATGGAGGCCAGATAGTCTGCCGTGCCGGGTTCTCCAGGGTTGAGTATCCAGTTCTGGTCCGTCTTGAGGCAGAGGTTAGGCACTCTGCGGTTCATGGCACGTCTCCCCAGCGCTGCCGCAGTCTTGAAGTTGTGTCCGGGAATGGCCACTACCCAAGCGTGAAGTTCCATGCCGCGCCGGTGACATTCGTCAATGGCAAATTGCAGCGGGTCGTATCCCGGATTACGCCCTGCGCGCCCTGTCAGACATTCGTCCCAAGGTTCAATGGCCGAAGGATAAATCACCGTGGACCGTACGCGGGTCTGCAGCATCACGGTGTTGAAACGGGCAGCCTGCAGCCGGTCCAGAATGTGGCATAGTTCCTCCTGCTGACGCCGGATTCCGCTGGCGTCGGTAGCCTTCTGCCGCGGCCAGTCGAGCCCGCCGATGGTGGTAAGCCAAATGGCCCGCACTTCGCGTTTGGGAGAGAAGCCCAATAGCCCCTCCGTTGCACTCCCTGCTTGACCTTTGGCCGGTAAAAGAGCGCTCAATGCCAGTAAAAATGTTATAATTTGTTTTCGCATCGCGGATTTTCGTTGCAAAAGTACGTTTTTCCTTTAAGTTTTCTTATTTTTGCAGTAATAAAACTGAGACAATAAACCAATAAAAATAGTTTGAACATGAAAAAATGGTTCCTTGGCATCTTGTTGCTGGCCATGACGGCCGGTGCTAATGCACAGTTTCAAGCCGGTACAAAGTACATCGGCGCTTCTGCCTCCAATCTGGGCTTGTCCTACAGCACTGCTGAGAAATTCCGCTTTGGCCTGAACGCCTCTGCCGGCTATTTCGTTATGGACAAAATCATGGTGAAGGCCGACGTGGGTTACAACCACACCAACCACGTGGACGACCTGACCGCCGGCTTGGGTGGACGTTACTATTTCATTGAGAACGGCATCTTCTTGGGCGCCGGCGCAGAGTTCGTGCACTACACCAAGAGCCAGAACGACCTGCAAATACCGGTTGAAGTGGGCTACTGCTTCTACTTGAACCACTACATCTCCGTTGAGCCCTCGCTCTACTACAAAATGAGCGTTGACGACTTCAGCGACAAGAGTACTGTGGGCTTCAAGATTGGCTTCGGCTTCTACTTCTGATTTTGGTACAACTCCAATTGCCCGACGGCACTGCCGCCAGGGGACATCAGGTCCTGCTGCACAGCTGTTGCGCCCCGTGCTCGGCTGCTATCGTGGAGTGTATGCTGCAAAACGGCATGCACCCCACGGTTTTTTTTGCCAATCCCAATATTTTCCCACAACAGGAATACGCGAAGCGCAAGGCTGAGCTCATACGCTTCCTTGAGGCCCAAGATGTGCCTTTCATAGAGGACGATTACGACCACGAGGCTTGGCTCGCTTCAGTGAAAGGGTTGGAAGCGGAGCCCGAGCGCGGCCGTCGCTGTTCCGTGTGTTTTGAATATCGTCTGCGTCGTGCGGCTGCCTATGCCCAGGCCCATGGTTTCCGTTGGCTTACTACGACTTTGGCTTCCTCGCGCTGGAAAAACATCATACAGATCAATGCAGCCGGCCAACGTGCCGTGGCTGACTTCCCCCAGGTGACATTTTGGGAACAGAACTGGCGGCGTGGCGGTCTTCAGGAACGGCGTGGCCAGTTGCTCCGTCTCAATCAGTTCTATAACCAGCAGTATTGTGGCTGCGAGTTCAGTTTCCGCCTGACGGAAAAAGCACTTGAAAGTAACTAACTCCGTTTTCGTCGGGACGAAAACGGAGTTAGTGCTCACGATATCGCATCTGGTGCAAGCAAAGGGGCCCTTCATTCTCTGAAGGGCCCCTTTGTGGCGTTGTTTCTATGGCTAAACCGTCGTGAGCGTCCGCTCATAAACAGCCATGAGCGATTTCAGCAAAGACTCGTCGCGGAAGCCTTCGGCATAGCGGTAGCCACATTCTGTCATATGCTTCTGCCGCGCTTCGTCGGTGAGAATGGCGTTCAGCGTGTCAGCCAGTTCATCCGGGTCATCGGGCGATACATAGGCGGATTCGGGACCTCCGGCCTCCTCCAGGCATGAGCCGGTGCAGCCCACGGCCGGTACGCCTGAGCAGATGGCCTCGAGCATGGGGATGCCGAAACCTTCGCAGCGCGAGGGATAGACAAAGACGGATGCCATCTGGTATATGGCGGGCAGATGTCTGAAGGGTATGCTGTGGATGAGGCGCATGCGCCGCTTGAGATGGTTTTCCTCAAGATACTTCTCCACTTCGTCCGTATAGTCCGTGCGCCGGCCAATGGCAATGACGCGTACCGAGGGGTCAACGCGCTTCAGGGCTTTGGCCAGCAGCAGCAGGTTCTTGCGGCGCTCGATGCTGCCAACATACAATATGTACCGACGGGGCAGATGGTGGAGCTCGCGAATGATGTCTTTCTGTTCGTCACTGACAACCTGGCGGAACTGCGGGTCGCAGCCCTGGTAAACCACGTCAATCTTGTCGGGGCTGATGGCATAGCGGTCAATGATTTCTTGTTTCGTAAATTGGCTGACGGCAATGATGCGGTCGGCATTGTGGCAGGCACGACGGAACTTGTAGTCATAGATTTTGCGGTCAATGGCCTTGTATCCTTCGGGAAAGCGCAGGAAAAGCAGGTCGTGTATGGTGACGATGGATTTTACACCCTGTGCCTTGCGGATATTCAGGGGCAGTTCGTTGGACAATCCGTGGAAGATTTGGATGCCATCTTTCTCCAACCGCCGCGTGATGCCGTAGGTGCGCCAGAGTGCCCCAGCCATTGACAGCAAACCCGTGGGATAGACCGTCGTCAGACGGTCCGACGGCGGCAGCCGGTCCAGCAGTTGTGCTTTCTTCGGGTTAGGTACGTAGAGTGTCTGCGACACTTCCGGAGCCATGCGTGCCAGCAAACTGATGATGAAGCGGCTGTAGTTGCCCAGACCCGTGGCGTTCTGCGCAGCCCGTTTGGCGTCAAATCCTATTCTCATGATTTGTCAGGTATTGGTCGAGCATGGGCTTCAGGCCTGCCCACACGTTCTCTACAGTAATCAAGGCCATCCGTTCTTGGTAGCTCATGTGCTTCTGTTCCTCGGCAGTGGCCGTGTCGTCGGGCGATATACCCTGATAGCGCTCGTTGTTTCCGGGCAGCCAGAAGTGTTTGTCAATGCCGGGCGGGTAGATGGCGAACGATGGCACGTCGAAAGCTTGGCTGATGTGGCGCGGGCCGCCTTCGTTGCCAAAGAAAAATTGGGACGTGGCGCAGAGGGCGCACAGTTGGCGCAACCCCTTGGCTTCGATACCAAGGAAAATGCTCCGATGGTGGTCCAAGGCATCGTAGTAGGCGTGTGCCGCCCGGGCCTCAATCTCGCCGGCGTAGTTGAAGATGAGCTGCACGTCGTAGTTCTGCACTATGCGCCGCAGTATTTCCGTCATCCGTTCCCTCGGCCATGATTTGCCCTCGATGCGGGTGGTCACGGCGCAGAGCATCACGGGTTTGTCCAGGTCAATCCCCTGCTCCTGCAGGTAGTGGCGGTAGTCGGCCAACTCCTTTTCCTTGATATAAAGCGGGAAATGCTCGTCCCTGACGATTTTCACCTCTCTGCTGAACGGTGTCATCAGGTTCAGGTTCGAGGCCACGCGGTCGGCCCCCTCGGGGGTGGACAACCGGTATCGGTGAATGAAGGCCGTGTACCATTTCTTCCGCCCGATGAGATAAGGCGTGTGTCGCGAGAAGAGGGCGAAGGGCAGTGTCTTCACCGTAGAGCGCATGTCGATGATGGCATCGTAGCGCGTCTCTTTTACAATCTGTCTCACCTTCTTCAGGTATGCCATGCCGTGCTGCTCCTCTTCTGTGAAAGGAATCACGCGGTCGATGTCAGGGTGGCCCTCGTAGAGCGGGGCGATGTTCGCGTTGACAACGTAATGTACCTGCGCCGAAGGCAGCGAGAGTTTCAGGCTATGGCACAGGGCAACGGCCAGAACCGAGTCGCCCACGCGCCGGAAACGTATGACGAGAATGTTTTTAATCATCCCTATTGATTTGTTCTAATTGCAAAGGTACAAATAAATGGGAGCAGAGCAAGAAAAGAAAACAAAGTTTTCATTTTCGAGTGATGCCGAATGCGAGTATCTTATTTAAAGGTACGGATAAATGAGCGCAGAGCAAGAAAAAACGGACTGAAAGCGCATTTGGAAAAATCTAAAACGGATTTGGTGCTGACGAAAACGGATTTAGTGTTTCTGTAGCGACGATGTAAAAAGATCGGCGCGGCATCTCAATCGAGAGAGATGCCGCGCCGGGATGCGCAGGGCTTGAACTGTGGCAGTGATTCTATAAGTCGATTTGCAGTGTGCGGCTTTGGTCGGGATTGACGGTGACGCGGATGCGCACGGTGTCGAGGGGCAATAACTCTTCAATGAGTTCGGGCCATTCGATGAAACAGGTGTTACCGCTGTAGAAGTAGTCTTCGTAGCCAATGTCGTAGACTTCAGAGAGGCGGTTGATCCGGTAGAAGTCGAAGTGGTAGATGGTGTGGCCAGGCTGGGGCAGGGCATATTCGTTGACGATGGCGAATGATGGTGACGCAACGGCGTCGGTCACTCCAAGCTGCTCACAGACGGCTTTGATGAAGGTGGTCTTGCCGGCTCCCATGGTGCCGTAGAAGGCGAAGATGGTGTGTCCGGGCATGAGCCGGATGAAAGTGCGGGCTGCCTGGGCGATTTGTTGGAGGTTGCTGATGTGTATTTCCATGAAAAAAACTTTTAAGGTTTAGGGGTCATGGTGATGAGAGGAATAATCATTTCTTCCATTGACACTCCGCCGTGTTGGAAACTGCCGGTGTAGCGGGCGGCGTAGAGGTTGTAGTTGTTTGGGTAAGCAAAGAAGTGGTCACCGGTGCAGAGCACATAGGTGCTGCTGAGGTTGGGCGAAGAGAGACCGGCACGCTGGGGCTGGCGTATCTCAAACAGCTCCTTGGAGGTGTAGTTGAGGTTTTTGCCGACTTTGAAGCGGAGATTGGTGTTGGTTTCACGGTCTCCGATGATTTTTATGGGGTTGTCAACCTGAATGCTGCCGTGGTCGGTGGTGATGATGACTTTGTAGCCGCTGCGAGCCATGGCTTGGAACAGCTGACGGATGGACGTGTTGCGGAACCAGCTGAGGGTGATGCTGCGGAGGGCTTGCTCGTTGCCGACGAGCTCATGAACCATCTGGTGCTCGGTCTTGGCGTGCGACAGAATGTCGATGAAATTGATGATAAGAACGTTGAGGTCGTTGTGCAGGAGGTTTTTGAATTGCCCCAGCAGTTTG
>JAEEGL010587214.1_pt1 | contig 11530 bp, 11 predicted proteins | sample 9134231 | NCBI WGS metagenome assembly JAEEGL01 (sample SAMN16246548, study PRJNA631951) | gut metagenome | biome: gut microbiome; feature: rumen; material: fiber-attached | host: Bos | place: Iran: Karaj | collected 2018-10 | reverse complement strand
CGGTAGAGCATGTGACTGAAAATCACAGTGTCGGTGGTTCGATTCCGCCCCAAGGCACATTTATGCGGTAGTAGCTCAGTTGGTAGAGTGCCACCTTGCCAAGGTGGATGTCGCGGGTCCGAGTCCCGTCTACCGCTCCATGTTTTTACGGTGCCATAGCCAAGTGGTAAGGCGAAGGTCTGCAAAACCTTTATTCTCCAGTTCGAATCTGGATGGCACCTCTTCAAAGATCCCGCTGCTTCAGACAGCGGGATCTCTTATATTTTCCTGCAAACAAATGCATGGAAATTTTCAGATGAATCATTAAAAAATCCTGTACAAACGAAAAACATCATGCTATACTGATCAAGTAAACCCAACCCCTGGTCGTAACTACGGTTCATTTCCTCTATGGTTGTTACTCATAACCATTGTGTGGAACGGGGCACGATTCAATACCAATGGCGCGGGTAAACAACATTTTAGGAGGGTATGATCCATGTACGAAGACAAAACTCTGACCTGCTGTGATTGTGGCAACGAATTTATTTTCTCTGCCAGCGAACAGGAATTCTATGCCGAAAAGGGTTTTCAGAATGAACCCCGTCGGTGCAAGGCCTGCCGTGATGCCCGCAAGGCTCAGAACGGCAACGGCGGTGCTCCCCGTCAGATGTTTACTGTCATCTGCGACGGCTGCGGATGTGAAACCCAGGTTCCTTTCCAGCCCCGTGGAGACCGTCCCGTGTACTGCCGCGACTGCTTCGAAGCACAGCGTCAGAACCGGTTCTGATTTGCACAAAAAAGAGGGCTGCCTGATGGCAGTCCTCTTTTTATCTGCACAGACTGTTTACAAGCGACTGAATCCGATCAAGTTTCTGTTCCGCATCATATTCGTCAACAGCCCTGGTAAAGAGATAAGCTATCAGCTTCGGTTCAGTACCTGAAGGACGTACAATAAACCGGTCATCCTCCGATATTCTGAAAGAGATTACATTGCTTGCCGGAAGTCCTGTGTTGTCATAAAGATAATCGGTACGGCATGCTTTACGCAGGACCGGAATATCCAATTGATCCGGATCTTTCCTGAGATTATCCATGATTCCGTTCATACGTGCTGCGCCTTCTTCTCCTTCATATTCAAAAGTCAGCAGACGCTGAACGAACAGACCAAATTCTTTCCGAAGCTCATGAAGTCGGTCATGCAGCGTCAGATTGTTCGATTTAAGATCTGCAGCCATGTCACAAAGCAATACAGCCGCATTGACTGCATCCTTATCTCGTACATCCGTTCCAGAAAGATATCCGAAGCTTTCTTCGAATCCGAACAGGAAACGATTTTCCTGTCCTGCCGATTCCAGCAGGCCGATCTGTTCTCCGATATATTTGAAACCTGTCAGTACATTCCGCAGTTCAAAACCATATTTCCTGGAAAGTGCAACGGCCATATCGGTGGTGACAATTGTTTTGATTACAACGGGAGGAGGATCACAGCGGAGATCGGTATGACGGCAGAGATAGTCCAGCATCAGGATGCCCATATCATTGCCGCTGATCAGTTCTACTTCGTTTCCGATCCGTACGCCTGCGCCCATCCGGTCGCAGTCCGGATCTGTGGCAAAACAAAGATCAGCACCGGTTGCGATTGTTTTTTCAATGGCAAGATTCATTGCGTCACGAACTTCAGGATTCGGATACGGACAGGTGGGAAAGTGACCGTCGGGCAGTTCCTGTTTTTCGACAACATCAACCCGGATATTCCCCATACGGTGTAAAACTTCACGGACAGGTATGTTGCCGGATCCGTTCAAAGGAGAATATACAACATGAAGCGGATGACCGGAAGGACAGGGGCGAAGTTTCATAACTGCCTGATAATAGGCTTCAATTGTTTCATCTGAAATATAATGAATCAGTCCGGAAGACAGATAATAATCAAAAGAGGGAAGATGATCAGAAAGATCTTCCTGAAGAGCAATCTGCTGCTGTATAAGAGAAGCAACGCCAAGGGTGATCTGGCATCCGTCTGAACCATATACTTTATATCCGTTAAATCTGGCAGGATTATGTGATGCAGTAATCATTACGCCTGCAGAAGCAGAAAGATGACGAACTGCAAAACTTAGCATCGGTGTGGGCTGGAGAGCAGGATATATGAACACACGAACGCCCATTTCAGCGAGGACGGCAGCCGTAAGTTCGGCAAATTCACGTGAATGAATTCTGCTGTCACAGCTGACAGCGCAGGAAGGATGGCTGAATGAAGAAAGCAGATATAAACCGAGTCCGCGGGTTGCTTTCATTACGGTGAAGATGTTCATGCGGTTTGTACCCGCACCAAGAACACCTCTCAGGCCTCCGGTGCCGAAGGTAAGATCGCGGTAAAAAGCGTCGATGCGCGTATCTTCATCCATGGAATGCAGTTCGGACAGCAATTCGTCAGTCATAGCCGGACAAGCAAGCCACGCTTCATATCGATCGTTTACGGACATAAAAAAGATTCCTTTCACAAAAAAACGCACCCGAAAGTGCGCCGTCAATATCAGACAACTCCCTGCTGACCGGAAGAAAACATCTGGCTTTTGCGGAAGGGACGAATCCTGTTAGCATCCCAGGTGAAACCATCCAGCATCATTCGGATACCATTTTCAGCGAAGAGATTTGCAACATCTTCAAAAAGGACATATAAATGACGTGTAAAAAAACCTTCCTGGGAACCGGATGGATGACAGAGCAGTTCATTGATTCCCCATACACGGATCGGATCGTATCCGTCAAATGCAAAATAGGAAGCATAGGGTGTAACGTTTGAACCGCGCAGATCACAGGGTGTATCGCCAAGCCAGCTTTCCGCATTGCGAAGCAGACTGTAGAAGCACTGAATCACACGTACCGGCAGGGAGAAGCATAATTCATCAGCAAAAGACCCATCTGCATGATAGGTACTGAATGAGAGAATCCGGTTTTCATATAGAATAATGCAGAAACCGCCGTCCATAACGCGATGATCCTGAAGAAGAGGACGGAATTTATACTGAAACACCGGTTTGCTTCCGTATCCGGCTATCATGGTACCATCCCCCCAACCTGAATCTATACACGTTACATCTTATCTAAATATATGATCCAGGTCAACAGCATAACACTACATGTTGTGGTCAAAAATGTAAACTTTTTGTCATATTTAGCGGATGGAAGACATAAGGTCGTTGCGGTTCATAATGGGGGAAGATGTCGGTCTGCCAAGATTACTGCGCGATCCGCATGCGCAGCGGACTTCAATCATAAAAGGCCCGGAACCGCAGGAAACTTCAGAAAGGACCTGCTCAAGGCCGTTTTCTGAATCTGCAGAAAGTACATGGTTATAACCTGACGCAGAGGCAATTGCAGAAATGTTCAGAGAACCGGAACATACCGGCATGCCACCAACAGTATCATGCGCACCGTTGTTGATAACAACATGGATAAAATTCCCGGGTTGTCTTCTGCCGATCAGCGGAAGGGCACCAAGATGCATCATGCTTGCACCGTCTCCGTCCAGGCACCAAACCCTGCGATCCGGCTTTTCAACGGCAATCTGGAGTGCAATCATACTGGCGTGTCCCATGGACCCGACAGTCAGAAAATCATGTGAATGACCTTCTTTTCTGGATTCTCTTAACTCAAAAACTTCACGCGAAAGTTTACCGGTAGTGCAGATGAATATATCTTCAGGATCAGAAACGGAAAGTATCCTTGCAACGGCGGATTCACGGGTCAGAATGTACCCGTTTCCGTAATGCGGGTTACATTCGGAATGAAAGGTGCCTTTCTTTACGATAAACGCAACTGTTTTCCCATTGTTCATTTCCGGCAGAAGTTCTGAAAAAAACTGCTGCAATTCTTCTTCCTGTGTATCGGGGGACAGGATCCGAAATGGAATGCCCAGAATTTCAAGCTGGGGAATAGTTATCTTACCCTGTTTAATGTGCTGGGGTTCGTCTTTTATCCCCGGTTCTCCCCGCCAGCCGATGACAAGCATACACGGGATCGAATACACTTCCGGATCCATCAGTGAAGCGATGGGATTCACGGCGTTTCCGATCCCGCTGTTTTGCATATAACAAAGACCGGGTTTTCCGGTGGCAAGATAATGTCCCGCACATAATGCGATGGCTCCGCCCTCATTATGAGCCACGACATGCGTGTTTCCGTCAGTTCCGTAACGAACGAACAGTTCGTCACAGAATCCCTTCAGCAGGGAATCCGGAACACCTGTAAAAAAACCGATTCCGTTTTTTTGACATACGTCGAGAAAAAGAGAAGCCAGCATTCCGTTATGCTCCTTATTCTTTCCATTCGGTGGGGTATTCGGAGACAGGATATTCGAGATATTTTTTTCCGTTGTCCTTCAGCGTGTTGATAATACCTTCGATTTTCATATCGTCTTCAATCGGAGGCGGAACATAGTTGTTTCTGTCTTGTACAGGAGTAATGCGGAGCGGAATGATCCGGAATCCGGTGTTTGTAATGGTTTCTTTGTTTTTGCTGATCTTGAAACGAGTCTGGAAGAGATAGGAATTCATATCATCAGGCCTGTCGTTTCCTGAAAAACAGAAGTTGCCGAGAGAGTAACAGATATAAACCCCTTTGTATTCCTCAATCGGATTGATCCTGTGAGAGTGATGCCCGATCACAAGATCTGCTCCGCTGTCCACGGCAAGATGGCCCATTTTGATCTGGTTTTCGGTCGGCCGATAGTATTTTTCGATTCCCCAGTGAAAAGAAACGATAACGATCGGATACATCTGTTTGGTGTATTGAATATCGGCCGCCACTTTTTCATAAAGATTGGCATAACCGTCTATGGGTTTATCATACCGGTCTATACAGAGATAACTGAGCATGGCGATGGAAATACCTTCGACATTGAATACACCGATCTGTTTGGAGTTTGAATAGATAATACCGTTGTCGCGGAGCGTCTGTATGGTTTCTTCATACCCTTCGTCCCCGTGATCATATACATGGTTGTTTTCCAGGCTGACAGCTTCAATATAGTTTTCAGTCAGGACAGTGACATATTCAGGAGAGATGTTGAAGAGAAAATCATTTCCTTTTTTATTATCCGGAACATTTTTGCTGTTTGTAAATGTTCCTTCGAAATTAACAAGCGTCAGATCGTCTTTTCTGAAAATATCGCGGACATTCGCCATGGTAAAACTGATGCTGCCGTCATGCTTATCCAGTTCGTCATAAAACTTTTTGCCCTTTTTGTGATAATTGTCTCCGCCGATCGTCAGGTCGCCGGTACAGGTGATTGTAATTGTTGTGGAACCGTCAGTATCAGCAATTACTTTATTGTCATCTTCATCCTCTCCGATAACCCAGTCTTCAATATACAGTTCTTCTTCATTCAGCTCGGCAAAGGAGCAGCAGAAAGAAAAGGCCAGGACAAAGAAAATCAAAGCGGAAAAAATACGCTTCATCATATTATTTCCTCCTGAACAGTCAAGAATGGGAAGCCACGAAATCGGCCATTCGTTCCAGGGCGATGTTTATCTTGTCAATCGCAGTTGCATAACAGCAGCGGATATTTCCCTCGCCGGATTCACCGAACGCGTTTCCGGGAACAGCGGCTACATTTTTTTCCTGAAGCAGCAGTGAACAGAATTCTTCACTTGTCATGCCTGTACAGCGGATCGAAGGGAAAGCATAAAAAGCACCGTACGGCTCAAAGCATTCAAGCCCCATTTCACGGAAAGCATTGACCATCAGCCGCCGCCTCCGGTCATAGCTGTCACGCATCATTTCTATGCTTTCATACCCGTTTTCACGTCCGAGCCTAAGTGCGGCTGAAGCGGCAACCTGACCCTGACGGGGAGCGCACATAATGGCATACTGATGAATCTTGTTCATTACGGAGATAATCTCTGCAGCGCCGCAGGCATATCCGACACGCCAGCCGGTCATGGCAAAAGCCTTGCTGAAACCGTTGATGGTAATCGTCCGGTCGTACATTCCGCAGAGAGAAGCAAACGAAACATGCTGATGGCCGTCATAAACAAGCTCTGAGTAGATTTCATCGGAGATTACCAGCAGATCATGACGGGCTATTACTTCGGCAATCTTGGCAAGATCTTCTTTTTCCATAATAGCGCCTGTCGGATTGTTCGGATAGGGAAGAATCAGTAGTTTTGTTTTTTCTGAGATTGATTTTTCAAGGATATCCGGTTTTAATCTGAAATCATCTTCCTGTCGGGTCTGAACCGGCACAGGAACGCCTCCGGCAAAAACAACCCCGGGAGCATAGGAAACATAGCTCGGATCAGGAACAAGGACTTCATCCCCGTCGCAGACCAGGGCGCGCAACGCCAGATCGATTGCTTCCGAAGCGCCGATCGTTACGATAATCTCGTTTTCAGGCTGATAAGAGATCTGATAACGGGAAGAAAGATAAAAAGCAATTTCATTGCGGAGCTCAAGCAATCCCCGGTTTGCTGTATATTGTGTTTCACCGTCAATCAGAGAATTGATGGCGGCATCCCGGATCAGATAGGGCGTCTTAAAATCAGGTTCACCTACGCCGAGGGAGATGGCATCTTTTCTGGAAGCAGCCAGATCAAAGAAACGGCGTATTCCGCTCGGAGGCACTGAGGCAATCCTTCTGTTCAGATAGCGGTCATAATTCACGGAGAGATCACCAGCCTGCGGTCTGCGTCATCATTTTCAAAGATGACGCCTTCTTCTTTATATCTTTTCAGCACAAAACTGGTAGCTGTTCCGGTGACAGTTTCAAGCGGGGAAAGCTTACCGGACACAAAAGCGGCTAGTTCTTTCAGGGTGCGGGCCTCAACAAGAACAAGCAGATCATATGAACCTGACATCAGATAAACGCTTTTAACTTCATCAAAACGGTAAATTCTTCTGGCGATTGCATCGAATCCCATATCGCGCTGGGGAGTAACACGGACTTCAATCATTGCTTCCACCCGTTCACGGTCCGTACGGTCCCAGTTGATAACAGGAGAGTAGCGGAGTATGATTTTTCGTGCCTCAAGGCTGTCAATTGCAGCAGCCACTTCCTGAATCGATGCGCCTGTCATAACAGCCATTTTTTCCAAAGGAATACGGCAGTCTTCCTGAAGAATATCCAGAATGGATGTTTCAAGCTTCGTCATAGTCTGATTCTTCCTTTCACAGGTTTAACCATATTATTTTACAACATAAGAATGTCCATGACAAGCTTCCGGCGAGGGATAAAGAATAAAGAAAAAACTTCCTGACAATTCAGGAAGTCAGTGTCTGGGTGAGAGGATTCGAACCTCCGGCCTCTTGAACCCCATTCAAGCACGCTACCAAACTGCGCCACACCCAGATAACACCGCTTTTCAGCGAACGCAACGATTATATTACGAAGATCTGCCAGTGTCAAGGATTATTTGGTCAATTCAAAAGATTGCCCGACATTTACCATGCATGTATATAAAGATCTTTCGCTTGTTTTTATGTTTTTTTTCTGTATAATATATACAAATCCAAAATTTGACATAAGGCAGGTATTACGGAATGAAAACAAGACGTCTGACGAAAAAGGAGATGTGGATTTTTGCGATCGGTCAGCTGGGCTGGTCTATACTCGGAGGGATTATCAATACATGGCTGGTTACCTTTTATCTTCCGACGCAGGGATCGGTTGAGTCAGGCGCAAAATTCTATGTGCCCACCGGTCTGGTCATTTTCGGCATTCTGACAGTTCTTGGCCTCATCACTTTTATCTGCAGGATTTTTGACGCTGTAACCGATCCCTGGATTGCCTCCTTATCTGACAGAAGCAGGAATCCCAAAGGCAGAAGGATTCCGTTCATGCAGAAGGCCGCAGTTCCTTTTGCTGTTATCACTGTGCTTGTTTTCTTTGCTCCCGTGGAAAAAATCAGCACAATAAATATTATTTGGGTGCTTGGTTTCCTGATTCTTTTTTATCTGTTTATGACGATGTATTGCACTCCGTATAACGCGCTGATCTCCGAGTTCGGCAAGACACAGGAAGACCGGATGTATATTTCAACCGCAATATCACTGACTTTCTTCTTTGGTACACTGATTGCCTATCTTCCGTTTGTATTTGCTTCGTTTCTTCAGTCAACCGTCAGCTATGCCTGGAGCTACAGGATCCTGTTCATCATTCTTTCAGTGCTCGCGCTTGTGTGTATGCTTGTGCCATGCGTGATGCTGAAAGAAAAGGAGTTTGTTGATGCGGAACCGTGCGAAAGCAACGCAATCAAGAGTCTTGCAAAGACATTCCGGAACCGGAATTTTCGTCGTTTCGCTGCTTCAGATATCGCATACTGGATCGGACTGACACTGTTTCAGACCGGTCTTCCGTTTTTCGTCAAGGTTTCCATGCAGCTTGACGAATTTTATACGACTGTTTTTCTGGGCGCGATGACAGTTCTGTCCGCCTGCTTTTATCCGTTTGTCTCGGGAATGGTAGCAAAGCATGGCAAGAAAAAACTGGTCATTATCGGTTTTTCGGGTCTTGCGCTGGCTTATATTATTACGGCACTGATCGGTGTAATCCCTGCTCTTACGGGTATTATACCGGGCGTAATGATTGTCGTTGTTGCTGCATTTCCGATGGCTCTTCTCGGTATCATTCCCCAGGCGATCGTTGCCGATGTTGCTGAGCAGGACGCCATACTGACGGGAGAAAAACGTGAAGGCATGTTTTTTGCGGCCCGCACATTCGCAATGAAATTCGGACAGTCTGTTGCAATGCTGGTATTTACGTCTTTGGCTGTCCTCGGAACGGCTCAGGATCTGATGAGCAACGATTTGACAGCCTCACCAGTCGGACTGAGAATTGTTGCTGTCGTTGCAGTATGCTTCTGCGTACTTGGAGCGATTATCCTGATATCATATGATGAGAAAAAAGTTATGTCCGATATTCAGAACAAAAAAGAATAAAGACGGATCAATAACAGAACGGGTTGAACAATAATGTTCAACCCGTTCTTTCAATAATCATTGATCAGAAGACTGAGACTGTTTCAGGCTCTCGATATCCGACCTGAGCTGTTCAATTTCGGCTTTGATTTCATCAGAATCTTTTGTCAGATTATCCAAATCAAGCTGTGCTATATTCAATTCTTTCTGCTTTGCCTTCAGATCAACCTGAAGCATTTCTTTTTCAGCGGCAGTTTTCGACCATTTTTCCATGCTTTCGTCCAGCTGAATATGAAGGGATGAAAGCTGTTGCCCCAGGTTGATGTAATCATACATGCAAAAGGAGACCAGCAGAACAGCAGCCAGCATAACAATGACAATAAATGTTTTCAGCTGTTTAGTCATTTTCAGTCACCTCCTGCGGATCGGATACCCCTGAGCCTTCCAGTTCTCTTTTTTCTTTGCGGAGCGCTTTCCGTTCCTTTTTCAGTGCTTTGACTTCTTCCTTAACGGCTTCGGTCAGGGGAAGCACCCGCTCAAGTTCGGCTTCGACTTGCGGGATTGAAGCAACTGTCTCATCATATTCGGACTGCTGCTTACGCTCACGACCCAGGCTGGTTTCGAGACTTTTCTGAACATCGACAAGCTGAAAGCGCCGCTGGCTGACAGCAGGAAGATACCAGACAATAAACATCACACAGGCAAGCATGATTACAGTAAACAGTACGGCCATCGTGCTGTTTTTTTTCATTCGGAACTGCCTCCTTCTGAAAGGGATGATGAAACGTTTGACTGATAAAAGCAAAGGACCTTATGCCACCATGGAAAAAGGACTTCATTTTTCGACCGGAATATCTCATGACGTGAGCCGATCACATATTCATACTGACCGTAGGGAACCCTCCCGATGAAAGTTTTTTGCGGAGCCTGGAGAACACTGAAATCAGATTCGGCCGAAAACAGGAGAACAGGACAGGAGATACGTTCAGGTGCATCCGGAGCGAGTATTTTTCGAGTTACATGAAGTGCTTCATATGACCAACGATAAGAAGGCACACAGTTCTGAAAATCCTCTCTGGAAGCTTTGATCCGATCATACCATTCAAAACGAGCGCGATCGGTTGCACATGAAGTGTCAAAGTCTTCAGGACCGGCGTATGATTTCATAAAGAAAGGTCTGTTTTTCGCTTTTCCCAGTATGATCGCGCCCAATCCAAGAGCTGAAGCGAAGATAGGGGGAATACCGCCTGTATGCGGAGCAATCATCGGGGAAGAAAGGACAGCCGCAGAAAAAACGCCGGGATGCTGTTCAAGAAACAGGGAGGATACAGCTCCGCCCATTGAATGGCCGAAAACGAAGAAAGGTTTCGGGAAATGCGGAAAATAATGATCACAAACAACTGACAGATCATCAACGTATTCGGAAAAATGATCCACGTGTGTCACAGAGAAGTCCCGAATATCAGGATCGCGCCATGAGCGGCCGTGTCCCCGCTGATCAAAAGCAATAACAGAAAAATGACAGTGAAGAAGCGACCAGATCAATTCGGCATACTTGAATGCGTTTTCAGTAAAACCATGGACGATGACAACCGTGGCAAGCGGTTCTTCAGCCTGATAGGAAACACAGTACAGCGGACGATGATCAGCTCCCTGGATTTCAGCTGCATTTTCCCTATCGCTCAGCCAGGGCAATACAATTCCGTTCAATATTTCACTGTATGAAGGGGAACATATGAGATAATCCTCGTTGTACAATTCACTCATCATATCATCTCCGGCAGGCTGTAATGGTCAGTATGACTTGGTTTTGAAACGTTTATGAATCCTGTAAGGATTATAGAAAGTCTGCGGTGTGTTGACGGATACATTCAGCGAACGGTTGCGGGTGACGTTGAGAACAAGGCCGACACCACCCATGTTTGTCATCATATTGGAACCGCCGTAAGAAAGAAACGGAAGGGGAATGCCGGTGATCGGCATCAATCCGAGCGTCATAGCAATATTCTCAAGCACATGGAAAAGAAGCATGCCCATGACACCGATAATGATCAGGCGACCGAATTTATCACGGGTAAACCAGGCCAGATAGAGCATTCTGAGCAGGATCAGCACGTAACCGATCAATACAGCGACACATCCGATAAATCCCCAGGTTTCGCCGATCGTTGCATAGATAAAATCAGTCCAGTCTGCAGGCACATAATTCAACTGAGAGATTGCGCCGCTTACGAACATCCCGTTTCCGGACAGTCCGCCGGAACCGATTGTCATTTTTGACATGGTCTGCTGGTATGCGTCTGAAGATGAAAACAGTTCGGGGTTCATCCAGCCTGCAATACGGGCGAGACGGTAGTCTGTTGAACCTGTGGCAACCATGAATCCATAGAGCGCAAGAATACCCAGAATTGCAATGGAAGCGAGAATAATCAGAGTCTTCATGGATACGTTTGAAAAATACATCATAACGGCAAACATGAAGATGATCACCAGAAGGGATCCTGTTTCGCCCTGCAGCAGAATGACCATACCCGGCAGAATAACGAGCAGAAAAATATGTATGAATGATTTCATATCAGCCATCGGCCGGTCCTGGCGGGAAAGATTTTTAGCCAGGATCAGGATCATG
>JAEEGL016187314.1_pt1 | contig 11531 bp, 13 predicted proteins | sample 9134231 | NCBI WGS metagenome assembly JAEEGL01 (sample SAMN16246548, study PRJNA631951) | gut metagenome | biome: gut microbiome; feature: rumen; material: fiber-attached | host: Bos | place: Iran: Karaj | collected 2018-10 | reverse complement strand
GATAGCCCCCAGCTGCGCGAGGCTCTGGGCGGTGGTGCGCAGGGTTTGCTGATACTCGAAGTAAGGTCCACCTTCCACATAGATGACCCGCCATTTTTTAACCGGTTCCGCATGAGAGCAAAGACTCCACAGCAAAAAAAACATACATGTTGCAGTCTGCAAACATTTCAAAACGTTCATTTCATAACCTCACACATTCTTCACTGACGATGCGTGCCGCCCGCTCACTTCTCCTCGGCATTGGACAGGTCCTGATAGAATTGGTCTACGGCTATCAGCACCTCCAGCGGCGGATCCCAGCCGATGAGCATCGCCATTTTCAGGTTGATGGCCATGCTCAAAGGTTCGGCGAAGATCTGGGTGATATCACGTGGTTTGGTGCCATCCAGCACCTTGACGATCGCTTGGGCACTGGCCATGCCTTCGGCTCTGAAGTTGCTTTGGGCAATGCTCATCAGCACGCCCAGGCGGGTGTCCTCCGGACCGCTTTGGGAAAAGGAGGGGATGCCGGCCTCGATCAGCGGTGAAATCAGCTCTTTCATGCGGTTCCTCTGCATGGCGGGAGAGATGGTCAGGTAGATGGCGTCCGAACTGGTGGAAAGTTTCTCCAGACATTTTTGCAGATTTCTGAAGCTGGCCTCCTTATCAGGAAGACGGAGCTGAGTAGCACAGGGAACGATGGTCACGTTGAGCTGGCGTGCGGCGTCTTCAATCTCTTCGAAGGCGCAGGCGGAACGCCCTTCGGGTGTATCTTCGTAGGGCACGCCCAGGCGTTTGAAGTGAAACACGTTGTGGAAGATGACGATCTGGCGCTTGTAGAGCCCCGGATCGAGCAGCGCATGCACGTGATCGCGTCCAGAGTCTTCAATGCTTGTGACGATGCCCGCCTTGACCGCATCGGTCACCGAAATCGACATAACCGGCACCTGATGCTCGTCGGTGGCCATATCCAGCCCGGCCCTCGTGCCAAAGGCGAGGATCATGTCCACATCCTTGCGTGTGCGGATTCTTTCAAGAATGGCGGCCTTGTTTTGAGCGCGCCGTTCCTCGCTCCAGTTGGCCGAATAGTAACCATCCTCCAGAAATTCCAGCCGATCGCCGCCGGCATTTTGGCAGAGCCATTCCCACATGGGACGGGTATTAACTGTCTCTTCCGGAATGGGGACATCACCCTTCTGGATTGCGCCCAATTGGGCCAGGCTTTGGGCTGTGGTGCGCAGGATTTGTTGATAATCGGTATAGGAACCACCTTCCACATAGATGACTCGCCATTTTTTAACCGGTTCTGCATATGCGCCGACAGACCACAGCAAGAAGATTACACCACTTGCCATTTTCAAATATTTCAAAAAGTTCATGCCCATTCCTCGCATATACCCCAATTTTTGATATTTGATATTTTTAACAATTTGAGAGAAAATTAAAATAGCATGTTTTTAGATGTTTATATTTTGAAAATTGACTGGGGGAGCTATGCCATCCATATCTTTGCAACAAGCGGCCGATGCCATTACTGCCGCGGCCGGCTGGAATGCCGCCCATCCGGATCAGAACGGAATTTTTCATTTTCGGCTGGAGGGTGATATCCACATGGAACTGTTTTCTCCCGAAGGAAAAACCGGCGTTTTGCGCGGCGATCTGGGGCCCTTACCGCAGGAGCAAAACGATGCTGAAGATCTGCTGAAACGTTGCGCGCAAAAGGTGGTGGCCATTTGCAAAAAACGCAAATCGGTGTTGTCGGTGGCCGATAACCATCTGTATCTGACGCGTTTGGTACCCCTGAATAATATAATGTCTTTTCCGAATGAGGCGCGGGATTTTTTGAACGATTTTGTCTGGTGGCGCCAGCAGATTGAAGGGGGACAGGGCCAGTCTGGTTTTTCATCATCGTTTGGTTTTTCTTCCATGGGGAACTGGGGCAAGTGGTGAACAGACGCATTCAGAAGCCGTTTTTTTTCGGTATGTTGCTGGTCACTCTTGTGTCTTTTGCCGCCGGGGCGCCTTTTACCTATTATGCCGAACAGGAAGATCTGACGGTGGTCTTGTCAAACTTTGCCGCTTCACAAGGTTTGAGCGCGGTGATTTCTCCCAATCTCAGCGGCAAAGTGAGCGGCCGTTTCTCCAGTGTGCCGGGAAAAACCTTCTTGGATGGAATGAAAGCCGCTTTTAACGTGGCCTGGTATCAGGTAGGGAAGACCATTCATTTCTACAATGAAGGGGAAATGTCGCGCGCCTTTATTACGCCGCGTGCTTTGACCGCCCAGCAGATGATGGAGGCTTTGCGTCGTGGGGAGGTTTTTTCACCGCAGTTGCCCCCCCATTTTGCTGCCAATGGCACCATGCTCGTCATCAATGGTCCCCCCGATTACATTGCCCAGATTCAAAATGCGGCAGCGGCGCTTGAAGAGGCGCAAATGTCCACTTTTGAAATGAAGGTTTTTCCGCTGAAGCACGCCTGGGCCGAAGACATTACGGTGGACAGCATGGATAAAAGCGTGACCATTCCCGGTGTGGCAAGTATTCTGCAGGCCATGGTTTCCGGCATGCCTTCCACGGGTGCTTCACGGACTTCGTCGCTTCCCGCAACCGTGGACAAACTGGGAGGCAAGGGACTGGCTTCCAGGGGCAAATCCGACAGTGCTGCAAAGACAGAGTCTCCTTCGGAACAGGAGAAAGCCACTTCTGCAGGTTCAGGTGCTTCGGCGGCGGGTATGGTGAGCATCATGGCCGATTCACGGGTAAATGCCGTGGTGGTCAACGATGCTGCCTACCGGATGCCCTACTATGCCAAGGTCATAGCGGATCTGGACAAACCGGTGAAACTGGTGGAGATTCATGCGGCGATTGTCGATATTGACACCAACTTTAAGCGTGATCTGGGCATTACCTATCAGGGGAAAAACGATCGCACCGTCAAGGGCGGCTGGAGTACTGGCGGTGAGTTGTCCTCCTCAACAGAGAAAATTCCCGAATTGCCGGTTTCCGGAAACCTCTCCGGGCCAGGACTCTCGATTTCGACCCTTTATACCCATGGCATGGATTACTTTTTGGCGCGTGTCCATGCCTTGGAAGAGGAGGGAGAGGCACGGATGCTGGGGCGTCCCTCGGTGCTGACAGCCGACAATATCCAGGCCACCCTGGAAAACACCAGCACCTACTACATTCAGGTGCAGGGCTATGAAACCGTGGATCTCTTCAAGGTGGAAGCCGGTACGGTATTGCGGGTGACGCCGCACATCGTGCATAACAGTGACGGCAGTCTGGCCATCAAGCTGGCGGTCAATGTGCAGGACGATCAGAGCGACAATGACAACAGTACCCTGAGCACCACTTCTTCCGGCGTGCTTCCTCCCATCAAACAGACCAAAATCAACACCCAGGCCACCATTGGCACCGGCCAAAGCCTGCTTATCGGTGGTTATTACTATGAGGAAAAGACCGTTAATGAGGATGGTATTCCGGTGCTCATGCACATCCCCTATGTTGGGCGGCTGTTCAAGACGACCAGCAAAAGCACCAAGCGGATGGAGCGTCTCATTCTTATCACTCCCAAGGTGGTACATCTCGACGATCTGCCGGCAGTGCCCGCGCGGCTGGACGAACCAACGTTTCGCCATACGCCCACCCAGGCCGACTATCATGAACGTACTCCGGAAGTGCGTTGGGGCGGTGGCTGCGTCCGGCGGTCACGCCTGGAAGGCAGGCCTTGATGGAAATAGTCCTCCGTATCTTTGCTGGTCCGCATCTTGGTGCCGAGATTATGCTGCCGGAAGGTTCGCAGGTAATAGGTTCCGGTGATTCCTGCGATATCATTCTGTATGACAGTTCGGTAGCTTCGCGGCATGCTGCTCTGGAGATCGGCACGGAAGGGGTGCAGATTCGGCCGCTGGATGGCGAGGTACTGCTGAACGATGCAGTGTTGACAGAAGACGTCGCTTTTCCTCCGAGAACTCCCTGTTTTCTGGGGTTGAGCTGTCTTGCCTGGGATACGCCGGAAAATACTGGAGGAGGAGATGCCTGGCATGAGGTGACGGAAGCTTTAACATCCCGGCAAAGCGCCAAAAGTGATGCGGAAACAACACCTCTGGAAGAGAACAACAAAGTGGCGACAACCGAAGTGGCCGATGCCACCGAAGTTGACATTGTTCAGTTGAATGAAGAACAGGAAGTAGTTCCTGAAAGGCGATCTTGGGGAAGGCGTCTTCTGTGGTTTTGTCTTGCAGTTTTGTGCCTGTGCGGTTTGTTGATCAGCTGGCAGGCGCCGCGCCCCAATCGTGCAAAACAACAGCAGTTTTTGGCAAAAACGCTTCAAGATGCCGGTTTTCCCCATTTGGTGGTCCGTAGCTCCGAAGAAGGAGTCGTGGTCGAAGGCTTTTTGAAAAATGACGATGAACGGGGCAAACTGGTAAGATTGGTACAGAAAGTGCATTTTCCGGTTGGCATCAGGGTGAAAGTTGGCGCTGATCGGTTTGATGCTGCGAAGGCCGCCTTCAATAGCCGGGGCATCTATCCCGAAATCACGGAAGATGAAAAAAACGGCATGCTGGTTTCCGGGTATATCAAGGATGCCATTGCTGAAGAATGGGCTTTCAATCTTGTGAGGGAGGATATTCCCGGATTTTGGGCGGAGCGCAATATTTGCCATGCACGTGATGTGGAAGCAGTATTGCAACCATTGTTGCGTGCGGCGGGTCTGGAAAAAAATGCACAGCGTCGTTATCTTTCCGGTATACTGGAAATTATCGGAAATTTTGACGAGCGGCAGCACGGAGCTTTGCAGCAAGCGCTTTCCCAAACTCGCAAGGAACTGAATATTCCTCTGAGGGTGAATATTCGTCCGTATCAGGATATTGTGATAGACAACACGCCGCAACCGCTGGAAAACGAACAGCGTACCCTCACAGGGAAGCGGCCAAATGGTGTTTCAAACGTGAGGAATCCGGAGCGGGGAGGATTCTCCGGGGAATCCGAGCGAGTGAAGGAGTCGCAGCCGGTTTTGAACGGTTTTCAGGTTAAAAGTGTTGTGATGACGCCGATGCGTTTCATTACGCTGGAAAGTGGAGAAAGAATTTTCGAGGGAGGTTTGCTTCCCACCGGGCAAACGCTGGAAACGGTTGGTATCCATGCGTTGAAGCTCCGGGGGAAAGACGGGACTTTAACAGTCTATCCATTAAAGGGGAAACCATGAGTGCAACATTTACATCGGTAATGGACATGAACAGCAGCAGTATGGAGTTTCGGGCAGTGCGCGATGAGGTGCTGACCATGAATCTGGATGTCAAGCGGCATATGGATGCCGGTTTGGCACCTGATGAAATGGCTGTGGCGCAAAAAGTCTTTGCTGCAACCGAAGCAGCCGGGAAAATTTTGGAAAAACTTGATTGAGATCGTTTAATAAAACCAAAAAAGGAGGGAACCATGAGCGTAGGTGGTGTGAACAGTGGGCTGGATCTGGGCAAGATGTTTAACGCTTCTCTTGACTCCATCAGCAAAAAGGGTGCGGATATCCAGGCCAAAATGGACAGTATCATGCAGGATGGTGAGGTTGATCAGCAGGCATTGATGCAACTTCAGTTTCAGATGGGTATCTACAATACTATGACGGAAACGCTTTCCAATATCACTAAAAACGTGACGGATTCCATGAAGTCTCTGGCCCAGAGGACAGGGTGATTTACCTTCAGGATTTTGAAAGATGATATTTTTATAACTTCATTGTTTCCTTCAAAGGACTTGTTCCTTTGAAGGAAACAGATTTTTTTGTAAAGGAATGGAGCTATGCTCTCTGATATTCAGGTTCAGCGCTTGCTGGATATTGCCAATGCAGGGTGCCAGAAGGGTTTTATAAATGAGGCCCAAACGATTTATGATGGGGTGCTGGCGGTGAAGCCGGGCTTTGCACCTGCCCTGATCGGGAAGGCTTTCAGTCATGTGGTGGTGAATGGTTTTGAGGAAGCCGAGCGTCTGCTCAGGGAAGAAGTCCTGGCAACCAATCCGGAAGACGCGGATGCGCTGTCCATTCTGGGTTTGTGTCTCGCATTGGCAGGGCGCAAGGATGAGGCAAGGGAAATTCTGACACCGTTGGCTTCTGGTGCTTCAACGGCTGCGGCTTTGGCCGACAGCCTTTTGAAGGATGTCTGCTCGTAAGGAAGGAGAGGAGTCTGTCCACTTCCTCTCCTTTGCAGAGGGAACCACAGGATGGAAATTTCTGGCCTGACCTCTTCAGCCGCGCGTCTCTGGGAAAGGTTGGAAAATTTTGGACTTTCTCCGGGGGCGGAACTACGCGTTCCGGCGGGATCAACCGGTGAACCTCCGCAGGAACTGGTGCAGGAATTTGCAAGGGCAATGGAATCGCAGCCTGCCGTTCCGGAAGGCACGCCGATACCTCAGGAAGCGCTTGTTAGGGAAAATCTGTCTCCCGGAGTGGTTCCTGAACCGCTTGGTGAGCCAGTTCGTGTGTCCGAGCCCTCCCATGTTGCGGAAAACGACAATTTCAACTGGAAGGCGATGCAACAGCAGGAAGGGGGGCTTCGTCCTTCGTTTCAGGATCGGATTACAGAGCTTTCGCAGTTGCTGGAGAAAGCCAGTAGCTGTCATATTTCCCCGGTAGAGCTGTACCGGATCCAGTATCTTGTGGGGATATTCAAAGTGCAGGCAACTGGCGCCGTGAAAGTTTCCCAACAAGTGGGGCAGGGAGTTGAGTCGCTGTTGAAACAACAGGGCTGAAAATCCGGGAAAAAGATAAAAAAAGTCTCGGCTTTTTGGGGACAGGGATTGCCCCTTCGAGCTTAAAAGGGAAGAACGTGAATCGAACAGAAGGAAAAAATGGAAAGCACTTGAGGCTGATCGTGGCGGGGGGGGTCTTGATAACCCTGCTTGTTGCGGGATGCCAGGAGGATCTTTATCAGGGGCTTACCGAAAAACAAGCCAATGTCATGCTTTCCACGCTTTTGAAACGAGGGATTCAGGCGCACAAAGTGGCTGTTGGCAAGGCCGGTTTCAAAATCACTGTAGATAACAGCCAGATGATTCAATCGCTGGAAATCTTGCGGGAAAGCGGTCTTCCGGACGAGGCTTTCGACAATTTGGGGAAGGTTTTTTCCGGTCAGGGCATGATTTCATCTCCTTCTGAGGAACAGGCGCGTCTTTCTTATGCTATTTCTCAAGAACTGGCCGATACTTTTTCCCGGATCGATGGAGTGTTAACCTCAAGGGTCCATATTGTATTGGCCAGCACCGATCCGGCGACCGATGTCCGGACTCCTCCGTCGGCGGCGGTTTTTCTCCGCCATACACCCGAATCACAGGTGACAAACCTCATTCCCAAGATCCGTGAAGTAACCTCCAGGGCAGTACCCGGACTGGACTACGAGAAAATTTCGGTCATGTTGGTACCCGTGCGGGAGTCGCATACTGTTCCCATGCAGCCCCGCAAGACCTTTGGGGGAGTGGCTTTTGAGACCGGAAACGGATCGCCCTATTTAATTTTCGGAGCAGGGTTGGTAGCGTTGGCCGCACTGGGCGGTCTTGTCGCTCTGGGCGTGACTTTCCTGATGCGCTGGAAGAAAAAATCGGCTTCTGACACCAAAGACAGCAAATGATTATGACAGCTTATGGACAAAGGCTTTTTTATCGATATCATTGCCCATAATCCTGTACTGTTTCAGGCAATGGTTGATTTCAACAGCACTGTTGTTCCCCCGGTTCCCGAGGAAATTTCTACGGTTGCCGGGCTGAACTCCGCCGCGTTGTGGCGATTGCCGACAGTACGCAGGCATTTTCAAACCGCAGTGGCCGGGGAGACTTTTTGGGATTTTACGGAGGAATCCCGTCGTTTGACCCTGCTGGATGGTGCAAGCCTCAAAAAATTGCAAAATCTGTTTGGGGTCGCTGTGCATGCGGAAGAGATAGCTCAAATTGTTCTTCGAGCCGAAGTCTTGGCTCTTCGGGAGAGTTTGGGGGAAGATATATACGACTATGCGGTGCACCGTGGGCAATATCAACTTGGCGGCGTAAGCCGCCATTTTTGTAAAGAGGATTTGGAACTGCCGCTTTTGGAGCGGATTCGCAAACATGGTGCGCAAGCTATGGCATTCTGCGCCGCTTTTTGGCCAGAACCACTCAGAAAAATTTTTGCGGAAAAACTGGGGGAAACGCTGGAACAGGAAAAGCCTTCTTTCGAAGTGCGCCATTTGATTTGGTTTGGTTTGAAAAAAATTCTTTTGAAGGAGGTGGCTCCGCAATGGGCGCCCTATTTCAAATAACCGGGAATGTAGCGCAACCAGTTGCTGGCACAAGGATTTTGAAAGCGGCGGAATTTGCGCTGTTGACCGAAGCCAACAGTCTGCTGGCGCAGGCGCGGGCCCGCGCGGATGAAATTGCCCAAAAAGCCGAGGAAGCCTATCAGCAACGCAAGGAGGAGGGCTACAAGGACGGCAGGGAAGAAGGACTTTTGGAACATGCCGAAAAGCTTATGGAAACCGTTATGTCATCGGTGGAATTCATCGAAGGCATAGAAACCACGCTTATCGATGTGGTCAATCAGGCGGTGCGCAAGATTATTGGCGAACTGGACAGTAATGAGCGAATCGTTCGGATTGTGCAGGAAGGATTGCGTAATGTTCGCAACCAGAGCAGGGTTACGGTGAGAGTATCACCTGCCGATGACCGGGCTGTGAGAACCGCGCTGGAGCCCATGTTGCGATCCTCGTCCGGATCGGCAAGCTTTCTGGAACTGGTGCCGGATGCCCGCCTGGAGCAGGGGGCCTGTATTCTGGAAAGTGAGCTGGGCGTTATCGACGCCAGTTTGGAAACCCAGTTGAAAGCGCTGGAAAAAGCTTTTACCTCGCGTATTCAGGCGGGAAATTTGGGCTAGGGGACGTATGGCCTTCGAATATATCGGGCAAATGCTGGAGGATACAGTTAAAACCACCGCATCGGTGGAGATCCGGGGACGGGTCGAACAAGTGGTGGGGACAATTATCCGTGCAGTGGTGCCGGAAGTTAAGGTTGGCGAGATCTGTATTCTGCGCAACCCGTGGGATAGTTGGACACTGCGTGCCGAAGTTGTTGGTTTCATTAAAAAAATTGCGCTTTTAACCCCGTTGGGCGATCTTCAGGGAATCTCTCCGGCCACAGAGGTTATTCCTACCGGCGAGGTGCATTCCGTGCCGGTGGGGGAAGATCTGCTGGGACGGGTTTTGAACGGTTTGGGCGAGCCCATTGACGGTGGCCCTCCTTTGAGACCCAGTTCTCACTATCCGGTTTATGCGGAACCGCCCAATCCAATGATGCGCAAAATTATTGATCGACCCATTTCGCTGGGATTGCGGGTATTGGACGGGATGCTGACCTGCGGCGAGGGACAGCGCATGGGGATTTTTGCCGCGGCAGGCGGTGGCAAAAGCACATTGCTTTCCAGCATTATCAAGGGCTGTTCGGCGGATATCTGCGTTTTGGCGCTTATTGGGGAGCGTGGCCGTGAGGTTCGGGAATTCATCGAACACGACCTGGGGCCCGAAGGACGCAAGAAAGCCGTACTGGTGGTTTCCACCTCCGATCGTTCCTCCATGGAACGTCTTAAGGCAGCTTATACGGCAACTGCTGTGGCGGAATATTTTCGGGACCAGCAGCGCAGTGTGCTGTTAATGATGGATTCTGTGACCCGTTTCGGGCGCGCCCAGCGCGAAATAGGCCTGGCAGCAGGAGAACCGCCAACCCGGCGTGGTTTTCCGCCTTCGGTTTTTTCCACTCTGCCACGACTTATGGAACGGGCAGGCAATTCGGACAAAGGTTCCATCACCGCGCTCTATACCGTTCTGGTAGAAGGCGACGACATGACCGAACCCATAGCCGATGAAACCCGCTCCATTCTGGATGGGCATATTGTGTTGTCGCGCAAGCTGGCAGCAGCCAACCACTATCCCGCCATTGATGTGCAGGCCAGCGTCAGCCGCGTGATGAATGCCATAGTCTCCAAGGAGCACAAACAGGCTGCCCAGAAGTTGCGCAAAATTCTGGCCAAATATGCTGAAGTGGAATTGTTGGTCCAGATAGGAGAATACAAAAAAGGCTCGGACAAGGACGCCGACGACGCTTTGAACCGCATTGATGCCGTAAATGCTTTTCTCAAACAGGGTTTGGGTGAAAAAAGTACTTTTGATGAGACCCTGCAGGCACTGTTGAAAGTTGTTTCCTGATGGCGGCAACGTATCCGCTGGAGCCGTTGCTGACAGTACGCCACTTTCGGGAAAATGCGGCCCAAAACCTCTTGCGGCGCAGGGAGCAGGAGGTTCGCGATGCGGAGGCCCTCATCACGCAGCGCCAGCGAGAACTGGAAGAGTACCGTATTTGGCGTCTTGAGGAGGAGGAACGGCGCTACGGCGAGATCCTTGGTCAGGAAATAACAATGGTTGAGCTCGACAAATTCCGGACTGGTTTGGGGGCTTTGGCCAATGAGGAACAAGCCAGAATACTGGCGGTGGATCAAGCGCGCATGGAATTGGAAAAATGCCGGACGGCTGTGGAACAGGCACGCGAAGCAGTGAGGACGGCTCAAAAGGAAACCGCCAAGATTGTCGCTCATAAGGATATCTGGAAGGCAGAAGCGAAAAAGGAAGCGGAGCGTCAGGAGGATCTCGAAACGGAAGAGTTCAAACCACGTTCCATGAATACTGAAGAAGATGAATAGAGGGGGAAAAAACCATGACGGGAATGAAGATAGGAACAATGGAAAGTCCTTTATTCAATGGTTCTCAGAAAACAGCGCCTCAATTGCCCCTTCCTGAAGATGTAGAAGCCTTTGCGCAGGCAATGAAGACATCATCGAATGATACCTTGGGAGCAATCGTCCAGCAGCAAGGCAAAACGGCAACAGACATTTCCCAGCCTTCTGCCTCCCAGTCACAAAACATCTCGGGAAAAGGGACGGAAGCTGCACCCATTCAGACACGTGCCCAGGAAGTATCCCCATCATTGATGCCCGGACAAGAGAGGAACCTCTCGCAGGCAACGGCATCCAGGTCTTTCGAAAGCACGAGGCAAACACAGAATCCGGGACAGACGGTATCCGCACGGACGGAAGCTCCTGTGAACAGGCCTTCGGAAAGGCTGGTTGTGAGTACGGAAACACAACAGCAGGGGAAAACGGCAACTGGCGTTTCACCGGCTCTGACTTCCCAGCCACAAAACGTCTCGGGGAAAGGGGTGGAAGCTGCGCCCATTCAGGCACGTGCTCAGGAAGTATCCCCGTCATTGATGTCCGGACGGGAGAGGGACCTCTCCCAGACAACGGCATCCAGGCCTTTCGAAAGCACGAGGCAAACCCAGAACTTGGGACAGACGGTATCCGCACGGACGGAAGTTCCTGTGAACAGGCCTTCGGAAAGACTGGTTGTGAGTCCAGAAACGCAACAGCAGGGGAGAACGGCAGCAGGAATGGCACCGCCAACAGGCAGCCAACGCCAGTTTTCTGTGGAAGGACCGGCTGCGGGCGTGGGAATACAGCAGCAGGGGAAAACGGGAACTGACGT
>JAEEGL015942772.1_pt1 | contig 11531 bp, 11 predicted proteins | sample 9134231 | NCBI WGS metagenome assembly JAEEGL01 (sample SAMN16246548, study PRJNA631951) | gut metagenome | biome: gut microbiome; feature: rumen; material: fiber-attached | host: Bos | place: Iran: Karaj | collected 2018-10 | reverse complement strand
GGTGACTGACGGCGTGCTCGGTGCAGAGTTCATCTGGCAGGAAGACCTGAACAAGGTGGACGGCCTGAACGCAATGGTGAAGCAGTTCCTCGACCTCATTCAGGACAAGGGCATGCTCGAAGCAGTCAAGACCATCCTGTAAGCAACGATTCCTTATTTACTATAAGAAAGAGGTAGCCCCAACTGGTTACCTCTTCTTTTTTATACAGCAATACTGTTAAAACTGAACTTTAGGCAGAAGACATCAGCCTACGAGGTCGAAGGGGCCTGTAGGCGTATTGCGCTTCAGTACGTCCAGCTTCAAATCAACACCGGCTATGATGCCGTAGCTGTTGAAAATACTCTCAACGGTCTTGCGGGCCAGTTCAGGATGGTTGTTCTCCTCGCTGAGATGACAAAGCCAGACATGGCGCAGGTGTTCTGACATGTTATCGACCAATGCCTGACCGCAGTCCTTGTTACACAAATGACCAGTAGCGGATAGGATTCGTTCTTTCAAGAACTGTGGATAGGGTCCATTTTGCACCATTTCAACGTCGTGGTTGGCCTCGATGACCAAATGGTGGGCACGGGTGATGAAGCTGCGCATCTGGTCCGTAACGGAACCAGCATCTGTAATGATACATAAGTTAGTACCACCGGCCTCGATGAAATATCCCACATTATCGCTACTGTCATGGGGAACGGCAAACGGGGTCACCTGAAAGTCGCCAATCTGCAGGGGAACGTCCTTCTCTATTACAATGGTCTGCTCTGGTGCCACCTTCTGGGTGACGCAATAGTTGCGGTTAATGCCGGCATGAACCTCCGCAGTAGCATAGACGGGCACACCATAGTCATGGCTGAAAGAACCGACAGACTTGATGTGGTCGGCATGGTCGTGGGTGACCAAGACATGGCGGACCTGATGAAGGTTCACGCCATATTCCCGACAGTCCTTCTTCAGTCCCCTAATGCCAACCCCGATGTCCACCAGCAAGGCGTCTTTCTCTGTAGCCAGATAATAGCAATTCCCGCTACTGCCACTGCCAAAAGATATGAATTTGAGCATGATTTTCAAAATTTTCGTGCAAAGGTATAAAATAATTGATAATTGACAATTGATAATTGACAATTATTTCTTACTTTTGCAAAAATTATGATTTCTATGAAAAGATTTTTATTTTTCGCACTGCTTGTGCTGACCGTAGGTTGCGATGTAGCCATGGACGATGACAGCAAGGCCATTAAAGTGGCGGAACAGTGGGCGGAAGCCTATTTCAACGATGACTTCCACGAGGCCATCAAGCACGCTACGCCCGACAGCGAGGACTGGCTGCGCTATGCCGCCTCGAACGCCACCAACGAGGACCTGCAACTGCTGGATGCCACACCAGCTACGGTGACCGCAGACGATGGTTTCCCCATTGCCAACGACACGCTGAGAGTGGTCACGCTGCATGTAAACAACTACTTGGAAAACACGGCGTTAGGAAGTTCTGCAAAACAGGTGAAGGAAGGCACGTTTCGCGTCAACGTGGTCAAGCACAACGGTGAGTGGCTCGTTAAAATGGAAGGCCTACCGCAAAGTGAAAGGCAAAGTCGCGACTAAGATTCGGATAGAGTAGCGGCAGGTGTTCACGTCGTGTCTCGAAGGCTGGATTGACAGCCTTCATACCCATATCGAAACGGACGATGAAGAAGTCGAAGTTCAGACGGATGCCCAGTCCGTAGCTGACGGCCAACTGTTTCCAGAACTCACCGATTTTAAATTCTCCTCCCGGCTGTACCTCGTATTCCCGTAACGTCCAGATATTACCTGCATCGACGAAGAGAGCACCACCGAATTTCCAGAACAGATTGGCACGGTACTCCAGGTTGACATCCAACTTCATATCTCCCGTTTGGTTGATGAAGTCGATGTTTCCGTCACGTCCCACAAAACGGCCAGGGCCCAGGCTTCGCACACTCCATCCGCGCACACTATTGGCACCGCCTGAGAAATAACGTTTCTCAAAGGGGAGAACACGGCTGTTTCCGTATGGATAGGCTATTCCAAAACCGAAATGGAATACCAGCTGGTTGTTGTAGTCAAATTGAAACTTGTGGGTAAAGTCAAAATCACCCTTTGCATACTGTGCGTATGCCAAATCCATAAAGGTGTACTGACCTTCAGCGTTCGTATGGAACTTGAGCGTATGGGCTACAAGCTGCAACAGGTTTCCTGCTGTCTCTACATGGGCCTTGATGGCATTGATACCATTATTATAAACGTAGCCAAAACCTGTCTTCATGATGAACAGGTCTTCATAATTATAGCGAAGGATGGCATTCCTGGAGTTGGTGTCATCCAAATAGTTCTCCTTGAATGTCTGACTAATCCACGGCATGGAAATATAGTTCAGGTCGAGCAAATCTACCTGATAGCGGTCGTGATGGCGTTGGTCATTCCATTTGTATTTCCAGGCCACCGAGAACACCCTGCGCTGGAATTCCGGACGATTCTGTCTGTCGTACAATAGCGACACCTCCGAGGTGGCATTGATGCGCCGGCGGAAAGAGGATGACAACAGCGGAGCTATGAACTGCGGAAATGACAGACGCCCCTCTACGCTGTATTCCTCGAAATTAGAGTTGGCATAGCCTTCCAAGCCCTTGATAGCCTCATAGGCACCACGCAGTTCAATGGAAAGATTCTCTGAACCACGGAAGATGTTACGGTTCTGATAGGTCAGCGATGCTGCTGCACCCAGGTCTCCAGCGGTATTAGTTCCTTCTGGCTGGAAGGACAACGTAGAGGTTTTGTTGTTACGTATCTGGATGTCGCAGTCAAGCAATGCCTGGTCATCATCTTCACGGAAAGTGATGTTCGTATAGCGTACAGCCCCCAGACGACCAAAATGGTTATAGGTATTCTGCAGTCCACGGGCCGAATAGCGTTCCCCAGGTTCTAAGAACGTGTTGTTGAGCAGCACCTTCTTTCGCAGATGAATGACAGTGTCCTCAGCATCTCCGCTTCTGAACGTCACGTTACGGATGGTGTACGGACGGTGGGCAACATCTCTGACGGTATTGTTGCTGAACTTGTGTAAGACAAGTGTCAGGTCAATGGCATTGCTGCCTGCAACAGAGTCAGCCTGATAGGTTATGAAGTCCTTGTTGAAACGGTAATAGCCGTTATTGGCAAGTAACTCGGTGATGCGCTTGCGCTCAGCATCAAGGTTCTCGACATTGAACATCATACCCAGACGCAAGCCTCTGCTCTTGGGATCGTCAGCCTTAATGAGCTGGGCGATGGCACTGTCGCGGATATCATAGCGTACTAAGCGTATATAATAAGGATTACCCGGATGCAACTTGTAGGTGGTGCGAATCTTCTTCCCCTTGCGTTTATTCTCTACTTCCACGTCGGCACGCAAATACCCCTTGTTCTGCATCTGCAACCTCAAATCGCGCATCGACTGCTGCGTCAACAGCGAGTCATAGATGACAGGGGGTTCACCCATAGAGCGCAGCGTACGGTTTATCCACTTGGTGGAGTCTCGTCCTGACAGCGAATAGGTACGCAGCGGCAACTTGATGGCATTGAACCAGCGGGAGTTACCCTTTTGGCGTACCAGCATACGCATTTCAGAGGGAACAATCAGCTTGCTTTTCACATCACTCTTCACGGTCAAACGGTCAAGGAGGTATTCTCCCTCAGCGACATATTTGGTCTCTGAGCAAGAAGCCAGCAAAACAGCCAACACAACGGTGATAATGATATTTTTGCACATTTCAGTGCAAAGGTAATAAGAAATTAAGAATTATGAATGAAGAATTCAGAATTTATTTGTACTTTTGCAGAAAAAAGAAAGAGATACATGCTGACAAAGAACCAAATCAAGTTTGTAAAGTCGCTGGAACTGAAGAAAAACCGCAAGAGCGAGGGACTGTTTGTTGCTGAAGGTCCCAAAGTGGTGGGTGACCTGCTGGCTGCCGGCTGGACTCCCCACTCCACCTACGCAACCACTGATTACCACAACGCTGCCATACAGCCGCAGATAGTCACTGACGAGGAACTGCAACGCCTCAGTTTCCTACAGCACCCGCAGAAAGTGCTGGCCGTATTCCACATGCCGCCATCTGACGAGCCGCCATTGCCCTTAGACCGTCTATCCTTGGCACTTGACGGCATTCAAGACCCGGGCAATCTGGGAACCATCATCCGCATAGCCGACTGGTTCGGCATTACTACTGTCTATTGCTCACCTGATACGGCCGACATATTCAACCCGAAAGTGGTACAGGCTACCATGGGCAGCATAGCCCATATCCGAATCGTCTATGGAGATCTCAAACAGCTCATCGAACGCCTTCCCGACCACTTTCCTGTTTATGGGACATTGCTCGACGGTAACGACATCTATCAGGAACCGCTTACTCAATATGGCATCATCGTGATGGGTAATGAAGGCAATGGCATCTCACCGATGGTAAGACAGCTTATCACCCACCGTCTGCTCATTCCAAACTTCAGCAGTGGTAATCATTCTGCCGAGTCGCTCAATGTAGCGATAGCCACTGCCATCACCTGCTCGGAGTTTGTAAGAAGAAAATAGAACTTTCTCGTTTTCAGAATATTACATAATATTCATAAAGCAATACTAAAAGTTCTTCAAGGCCTCATAGATACGCTGTACAGGGAGTCCCATCACATTGAAATAGCTTCCGCTGATACCTGTCACGCCAATATGGCCTATCCATTCCTGGATGCCGTATGCCCCCGCCTTATCCATGGGTTTATAGTGTTGCACGTAGTAGTTGATTTCCTCTTCCGACAGCGTGCGGAACGTAACGTCGGTCTCCACCGAAAAACTTTGCTGGCGCTCTTTGGTGGTCAGTGTCACACCCGTAATCACCTGATGTGTCCGTCCGCTGAGCTTACGCAGCATGCGACAGGCATCCTTCTCGTCAGCAGGCTTGCCCATCACCTCACCATCCAGCACAACAATCGTGTCGGCAGTTATCACCAGTTCACAATCGTCTATCGCAGTCTGGTAGGCAGCAGCCTTCTTTCGCGAGATGAAACCGGCAATTTCTTTCGTCGGAAGATCCTGCGGGTAGCTTTCATCAATGCCGTCAATAACACGCACCTCGAAGGTTACATCCGCTCCTGCCAACAGTTCACGACGTCTGGGAGAATTACTGGCCAGTATTATTTTATATTGTGGTAGCATCTTTTTCACTTTTCACTTCCTCCCCCTCTAAGACTAGAGGGGGCAGGGGGCGTTGATATTTTTCACTTCCTCCCCCTCTAAGATTAGAGGGGGCAGGGGGCGTTGATATTTTTCACTTTTCACTTCCCCCCCCCTCTAAGATTAGAGGGGGCAGGGGGCGTTGATATTTTTCACTTTTCACTATGCCCAAAGAACCGCTAAACTACCATCCGAAAGCCCTTTCGTCCTGCAACCATTTGCCCTGGGCACGCAACACCTGTTCTATCACATCACGGCCACAGCCAAATCCGCCATTTCTGTCGCTGACATAAATGCTGGCATTTTTCACCTCCGGACAAGCATCGGCAGGACAAACAGCACACCCCACTTGACGCATGACCTCCAAATCGGGCACATCGTCGCCCATAAACATCACTTCATCATCGCTTAATCCGTATTTAGCCTTGAACTCGTCATAGACTTTTATTTTCACCGCCGCACCCAGACAGATGTCCTCCATACCCAGACCCTCATAGCGCTTGCGGACAGCCTCGATACGGCAACCAGAGATGATGGCAATGCGAAGTCCCATCTTCATGGCCAGTTGAATGGCGTAGCCGTCCTTGATATTAACAGTGCGCAAAGGAGTTCCATCGACTCCCAAAGAAATGGTCTCTGCCGAGAGTACACCGTCAAGGTCAAACACCACAGCGCGGATTTTTCGTAAATCGTAGTTAATCATCGTCGTTCTATCTATTGTTCTTTAATTCCTCAAAACTATGAATACTTTTTGACAGCAGGTCATAGACGGATTTCATGGTACCGTCAAGCAGTGCCGACTGCATGTTGATAACATTCTCATCATAACGTACAGCTGGCCCCGTTTGCGCTTCTTTAGGATGCAACTCGTGAACCTTGCGTGCCGTCTCGTCAATGAGTGGCAGCATCACGTCAAAGGGCACCCCATGCTGCTCAAGGATTTCTGCCGACATGGCATAGCAGTGATTAGTGAAGTTACAGGCAAAGACGGCTGCCAGGTGCAGATACTTTCGGTCTTCCGTCGATAGTTCACGGACATGGCTACTCACACTCGCTGCCAAGCTGTGGATGACAGCCAAACTGTCGGCATCGCCGGCCTCGATGAAAACGGGAATTTCTGCGAAGTCAACACGCCGCTCCTTGGAAAACGACTGCATGGGATAGAACACACCATAACGGGTGGCAAATCCGCTGAACAATGTCAACGGCATAGAACCAGCCGTATGCATGAACAACTGGCCGCTACGCCCCTTCACCGCCTCGGCAACAACCGTTGTCAAGGCAGAGTCCTTGACACTCACAATGAAAACATCTGCCTCAGCAGGCAATTGTGCCAGGTCGTTGGTAGGCATGCCACCAATCTGCGAAGCCAGCACTTCTGCCGATTCCATCGAACGGCTCCACACGGCAGTTATCTCATGTCCCACAGACCGCAGCGCCATACCCAACTGGGTAGCTAACCGTCCGGCACCTATCAGAACGATACGCATGCTACTGTCTTCTTTACCATTTGTCCACGTGAACATTCTCCCACTTCAGCTTGTCCTCGTTCTGCGGCTTGCGCTCGTCGGCCTTATGACCGATGGCAAGAATACAGAGGCACGACAGGTTCTCAGGAATACTCAGCACGCCTTGAATGACTGTATCTGATGACGTACCGTCGCTCAGTCCTCTGCCTCTCATCTGTATCCAGCAGGATCCAAGTCCCAATGCTTCTGCCTGATACTGCATGGAGATGGCTGCAATGGAGCCGTCTTCCACCCAGCAGTCGTTCTGCAACGGGTCTCCTAACACGACTATGGCCAACGGTGCGTCCTTCAGGAACTGTCCGCCCATATCCTTGGCATCACTCAGTTTCTCCAAGTCTGTCTTGTCATCCACCACTACAAACTGCCATGCACGCTGTCCCTTCGACGTCGGCGACATCAGTCCGGCACGCAGTATCAGCTTCACGTCTTCGCCGTCTATCTCCTCGTCCGTAAACTTACGGTGGGAACGGCGCAATTGTACTAAATCTTTAAATTCCATGCTATTATTTTTATTACAAATTAGGTTGCAAAGATACGAAATAATTCATAATTCACCATTCACAAATCACAATTATTTTGGCAGCAGCAGCAAATTTTTCACTTTTCACTTTTCACTTTTCACTTTATTTTGGCAGCAGCAGCAAATTTTTCACTTTTCACTTTTCACTTTTCACTTTATTTTGTACCTTTGCAGGCAAATGAAGGTAACCATCTACGAACAATCAGTCCAAACACCTGACCTGCCGAAGAGCAACTTCTTCCACAGCAGGGAGTTAATGGAATTGTGCGAGCGGACTCCGCGCCACAAGCCCTATATGGCCGTCGTCACCGATGACAATGGTACCGTTATTGCCCACCTGTTGGCTATAGCACGTGTTCAGCGCACGTGGCTGCCACCTTTCTTTCATACACACGTTCGGATTTATGGTGAGAACAACTGCCCTGCCAACTATTTCGGTTTAGTGTTGCAGGCACTTACTGACCGTTTGCAGAACAGGACGCTCTATATTGAGGTCAGTAACCTTACTCAGAAAATGTATGGTTATCGGGAACTACGCTCTGCTGGCTATTTCCCCGTCAGATGGATGAACATCCATAATTCGCTGCATTCGAGAACGCCCGAAGAACGCATCTTTCCACGGCAACTGCGACGCATCGAGAATGCGCAGCGTCGCGGAGCAACGACGAAAATCGTAGAGACTACCAGTGAATTCAAGGCTTTTTCAAAGCTGCTCCATCGCCATAACCGTTTCAAGCTACAGCGATACATCCCTGACGACAGTTTCTTCCGACAGATGATTGAAGAAGGCCATTGTCAGGTTTTCATCACCAAGTACCGCAAGAAAGTCATTGGCTGTGCAGTCTGTGTTTATTCAGGCGGCGATGCCTACCTATGGCATACGGCAGCACGCCGTAAGAGTTACGCGCCACTGCACCCCAATGCTGTCACCCTATGGGCAGCCATCCAACATGCCCATTCCATCGGCATGCAGCACATCCGTTTCCTGGATGTCGGTCTTCCTTTCCGACGCAATCTCTGGCGTGACTTCATATTGCGCTTTGGCGGAAAAGAGGTCAGCGGATACCGCTGGTTCCGCATTTCCATCCGTTGGATTAACAGCTTGGCTTCATGGCTATGGCGTGAATAAAGACCAAAAAAGTGGCTACTTCTGCAATAAAAAGGGATAAATGGCGTTCACATATAATAATGAACACCATACGACAACATATCAAGACAAGTAACGGCACTGCCCTGCGACTGCCGGTTTTGCTCCTATTGCTCTTTGCAACCATTCTTGCTTACGGCCAGTCGTTTACGCTCACCGGCAAAGTGGTTGACGAAGACGGCAATGCTGTGGAGCTTGCTACCGTGTCCTGTGTGGAACAGGGAGCCGTTACGATGGCCGACCTGAAGGGAGAATACTCGCTGAAACTACAGTCGGCTGATTCGGTAGTGATACGTTTCTCCATGGTTGGCTATCAGGCCCGCACCCGTGTTCTGAAGAATCCCAAGAGCAATCAGCGACTGGTTGTCACCCTGCACCCGATGAAGGCACTTGATGAAATCGTGGTTACAGAACGTCGCCGGCAGACTACTGGTACCGAACAGTTAGATGCCAAGGCCCTGCGGCAAACACCCTCCACAACGGGTAATGCCGTCGAGGAACTGGTTCAGCAACAGGCGGGCGTGTCAACCCATAATGAGTTGTCAAGCCAGTATAACGTCCGTGGTGGTTCCTTCGACGAGAACTCCGTCTATATCAACGGCATTGAAGTCTATCGCCCGCTGCTCATCCGTAGCGGCCAGCAGGAAGGGCTGTCGGTTATCAACTCAGACATGGTGGAGAAAATCGGGTTCTCCAGCGGTGGCTTTGAAGCGAAATACGGCGACAAGATGTCGTCTGCTCTCGACATCCAATACCGGCGTCCTACCCGTAGTGAGGGGAATGCTCAGGCATCCCTGTTAGGCGGCAGCATTTTCGTCAGTTACGTTAGCAAACCGTCATCCGACACTCTTGGCAATGCCAGACTCTCTGACAGCCAGTCTTCGTCCAAGTTCACCATGAGTCACGGCCTCCGCTACAAGACGAGCCGTTACCTGTTAGGCTCCTTGGAAACCAAAGGAGAGTACCATCCGAATTTCCTTGATTATCAGACATATATCACCTATCAGCCAAACCAACGCTGGAACATTGATTTCATTGGTAATATTTCTGAGAACCACTACAATTTCAAGCCCTCTGACCGCGAGACATCGTTTGGAACGATGAAGAATGTCAAGCACTTCAAAGTCTATTTCGACGGCGAGGAGCGCGACATCTTCCGCACACTGTTCGGCTCGTTTTCCATTACCCGTCACCTGACGGCTAACACCCGTATCAAACTGCTCGGATCCGCTTTCCATACGAAAGAACAGGAGACTTTCGACATTCAGGGTCAGTATTGGCTTGACGACACACAGACACAGGAAGACTTAGGTGTTGGCACATACATGGAACATGCCCGCAACTACTTGACTGCTGACGTGCAAAGTCTCAAGCTGATGGCTATGCACAAGGTGAAGAAGCATGACATAGAAGCTGGACTTACGATGAAATGGGAGAAAATCAGCGAACAGTCACGCGAATATGAGATGCGCGATTCCAGCCGATTCAGCATTCCCCACGCTGCCGACCGACTGGACCTCATCTATTCGCTGTCCTCCAAGAACACTGTCTCATCACGTCGCATCGAATTCTACGCACAGGACACCTACCGTTTCCAGAGCAAGGGCGAGAAGCCGTGGCTCTTCACGCTGAACTATGGCATCCGCATGTCAAACTGGACCTTCAACAAGGAAACCATTGTTTCTCCGCGTCTGTCCATAGCGGCCATTCCTTCCTTTAACGAGAATATGCTATTCCGTTTTAGCACAGGAATTTACTACCAAGCACCATTCTACAAGGAGATGCGCGACACAAGCAACGTCAATGGCCAGGCATTTGTCTCGCTGAACGACCATATCAAGAGTCAGCGAAGCCTGCATTTCGTAGGAGCCTTCGACTATCGTTTCCGTATGGCTGAGCGTCCTTTCCGTTTCACTGCCGAGGCTTACTATAAGGCCATGTCAAACGTCATACCTTACAACGTACAGAACATGAAGGTCATCTACTATGGCGAAAACAAAGCCAGCGGTCATATTCTTGGATTAGACCTGAAACTCTATGGTGAATTCGTGCCAGGTACTGACTCATGGCTGACGTTCAGCGTCATGTCCACTAAACAAAAGATCAATGGAGTCAGCACACCGCTTCCCACTGATCAGCGATGGGGAATAAACCTCCATTTCACCGACTATTTCCCCGGTACCGACCGTTGGAAGATGACACTTCGTCTGGCGTATGCCGACGGACTTCCCTTTGGCGCTCCACACCGAGGCCTGGAGTATCAGCAGTTCCGTGCACCAGCCTACAAACGTGCCGACATCGGTATGAGCTATCTGGCTGTCGGCAAGACCGACGAGCACCCCACCCTGCGTCATCCCCGTGTCTGGCTGGGCATCGACGGACTGAACATTTTCGGTATCTCTAATGTCAACTCTTACTATTGGGTCACTGATGTCACAAACCACCAATATGCTGTTCCCAACTACCTCACAGGACGCCAAATCAACGCAAAAGTCACGGTAGAGTTTTAATAATCTTTAATTCTTCCCCTTTAATTCTTCTTTCTACATTTTTAGTTGTACCTTTGCATACAATATATAAACTTTGGAACAATTTAATATAGTGTAGCTATGAAGATTTCCCACATTGAGCATCTGGGCATTGCCGTCCAGAGCATCGAAGAGAGCCTGCCGTTCTTCACTGACGTGCTGGGCTTGGAGTGTTATGCAACTGAAGTTGTTGAGGATCAGAAAGTGAAGACCGCTTTCCTGCGCTGTGGCGAGGTGAAGCTGGAGCTGCTGGAGCCGACAAGCCCCGAGAGCACCATCCAGAAGTGGCTCGACAAGGGCAACAAGGGCGTACACCACGTGGCTTTCTGCGTGGAAGACGGCGTTGCCAATGGACTGGCAGAGGTTAGTGAGAAGGGCGTGCGCCTCATCGACGAGAAGCCCCGCAAGGGTGCCGAGGGTCTGAACATTGCATTCCTGCATCCGAAGTCAACCTGCGGAGTCCTCACGGAACTGTGTGAACACCCAGAATAAATCGTAATATCGAAATAACGTAATAACGAAAAAAACACAATGAGCAAGCAATTAGAGAAAATCAAAAAGCTCATCGAGAAGCGCGAACAGGCACGTCTC
>JAEEGL015675292.1_pt1 | contig 11531 bp, 10 predicted proteins | sample 9134231 | NCBI WGS metagenome assembly JAEEGL01 (sample SAMN16246548, study PRJNA631951) | gut metagenome | biome: gut microbiome; feature: rumen; material: fiber-attached | host: Bos | place: Iran: Karaj | collected 2018-10 | reverse complement strand
GTTTTATTCAAAATAGAAAGAATCCCTTATTTTATGGGATATAGGTAAAAAAAATGAAACTAGGAATCGTAGGTTTACCAAACGTAGGTAAGTCAACACTTTTTAATTCACTTACAAATGCAGGAGCGCTTGCAGCAAACTATCCTTTCGCTACAATCGACCCCAACGTGGGCGTAGTTGCGGTACCGGATAAGAGGCTCAAGCTCCTTGGAGATCTGTATAATTCCAAGAAGGTTACACCTGCCACCATCGAGTTCGTTGATATCGCAGGACTTGTTAAGGGCGCCAGTAAGGGTGAAGGCCTTGGCAACCAGTTCCTTGCAAATATCCGTGAGACAGACGCTATCGTTCATGTAGTAAGATGTTTCGATGACCCCAACGTTGTTCACGTTGACGGATCAGTTGACCCTGCAAGAGATATAGAGACTATTAACCTTGAGCTTATTTTTGCTGACCTTGAGGTTCTTGAGAGAAGAATCGCCAAGGTTGCCAAGCTTGCCCGCATGGACAAGGCAGCAGCCAAAGAGCTTGAGATCCTTGAGAAGATCAAGGCAACCCTTGAAGATAACAAGATGGCAAGAGAGCTTGAGATTGAGGATCCTGAGGAGAAGGCTTTCGTTAACAGCCTGGATCTCCTTACCTGGAAGCCTGTTATCTACGCAGCTAACGTAATGGATGAGGACCTTGCCGATGACGGCGCTTCCAATAAATATGTGGCAGCTGTAAGAGAGCTGGCAGCAGGCTCAGGCAGCGAAGTATTCGTTATCAGCGCTCAGATCGAGGCTGAGATCTCTGAGCTTGATGAGGATGAGAAGGCAGAGTTCCTTGAGAGCCTTGGCCTTACAGAGTCAGGACTTGACAAGCTCATCGCAGCAAGCTACAAGACTCTCGGACTTATGAGCTTCCTTACTTCCGGTGAGGATGAGACCAGAGCCTGGACCATCAAGATCGGAACCAAGGCACCTCAGGCAGCAGGTAAGATCCACACCGACTTCGAGAGAGGTTTCATCAAGGCTGAGGTTATTAACTACGAGGATCTTCTTCGTGAGGGCTCCATCGCAGCAGCCAAGGAAAAGGGCCTTGTTCGTATGGAAGGTAAAGAGTACGTTGTTCAGGACGGAGACGTTATCCTTTTCCGTTTCAACGTTTGATGATTGGAGGAGCTTATGCCTGATATAATGGGGCAGATGGATATCGCTTTTCCTAATCTTGGTATCTATCTGAAAAATGTTCCGAAGAGCTTCGAGGTCTTTGGAATAACAATAGCTTTGTACGGAGTGATCATTGGACTGGGATTCTTCCTGGCACTGCTCCTTATTTCCAAAATGGCTAAGGTGACAGGGCAGAACTCAGAGGATTACTGGGATGTAGCGGTTTATATCATTGTTTTTTCCATAATAGGTGCAAGACTGTATTATGTGTTCTTCTCCTGGGACTATTACAAGGATAATCCGATCAGCATCTTATATATAAGAAACGGCGGCCTTGCAATATACGGAGGTGTTATCGCGGGCTTTCTTACATTATTTATATACACTAAGATCAAAAAGAAGAGCTTCTTTCTGTTCGGTGACACCATCATGTACGGACTTGTCCTTGGACAGATCCTTGGCAGATGGGGAAATTTCACCAACAGAGAGGCTTTCGGTGAATATACCAACGGCCTGCTGGCCATGAGACTTCCTGTGGAAGCCATTAGAAATCATGAGATCACTCAGCTGATGCAGGACAACATGATACAGGGAACCAATTTCGTGCAGGTAAGTCCCACTTTCCTGTATGAGAGTCTGTGGAACCTGTGTGTACTTATTATTATGCTGATCTACTGCAAGCACAAAAAGTTTGACGGCGAGAATGTCCTTCTGTACCTTGGAGGGTACGGCCTTGGAAGAGCCTGGATCGAGGGCCTTAGAACCGACCAGCTCATCATGCATTCCACAGGACTTCCGGTATCACAGATGCTGGCCATCTGCCTGGTGGTATTTGCGGTTGTGACAGATACTGTTGTCAGACTAAGACTTAAGAAAAAGCCCACAATAGCAGAAGAAAAATAAAAGTTTTATAAAATTCCTGTGACATAAAACTATATATAGTATTAAAAAACTAAGCCTTGGCACATATTGTGCCGGGCTTTTTTTGTTGCCAAAAGCCGCGAAAATATCAGCATTTATCTGCTAAAAAAGGTGTTGTTAATCGAAAAAAAATCCTTTATAATGAATTCAGGTGGTAAAAAGTGTCAAAAAGTGGTTAAAAGTGGTAGAAAAGTGGTAAATTAAGTGGGAACAGCATTTAAAGGCGAATACAGTCATTCCATAGACGCCAAGGGAAGACTCATAATTCCTGCAAAATTCCGCGAGATCCTTGGAGAACAGTTTGTGGTTACCAAGGGGTTTGACGGATGTCTTTTTGTGTTCGCTCAGGAGGGCTGGGAGAAGTTTGAAGAAAAGCTCCAGGCACTTCCCATGGATAAGCCCGAAGCCAGAATGTTGGGACGTTTCTTTATCGCCGGCGCCATCGACGCCGAAGTCGACAAGCAGGGAAGAATACTTATTCCCTCCAATCTTTTACAACACGCACATATTGAGAAGGACGCCGTTATAGCCGGTGTCGGTAACAGAGCCGAGATCTGGAGCAAGGCTGAATGGGAGAAGGCAAGTTCCTTCGATGATATCAACAGCATTGCAGCCAAGATGTCAGAATATGGACTTAGCATCTAAGCCCTACGTACAGGAGAGCAATGGAGTTCAAACATTATTCGGTGCTCCTTGATGAGTGCCTGGACAATCTGAATATCAAGCCTGATGGAATCTATCTTGACGGAACCCTTGGAGGAGCAGGTCATTCCTATCACATAGCCGAGAGGCTGACGGAAGGTGGACATCTCTACGGAACAGATCAGGATGAGGACGCCATCGCAGCGGCAACGAAGCGCCTTGAGCCCTTTAAGGACAGAGTTACCATCATCCGTGACAACTATGAGAACGCGGTGGTGAGACTTAAGAACCTGGGCGTTACTGGAGTTGACGGAATTCTCTTAGACCTTGGAGTATCATCCTACCAGCTGGACAACGCTGAGAGAGGATTTACTTATAAAGAAGACGTTCCGCTTGATATGAGAATGGATCAGAGACAGGCCCTTACAGCAAGGGACATTGTCAATGACTATTCGGAGACTGAGATCTTCCATATCATAAGGGACTACGGCGAAGACAAATTTGCCAAGAACATTGCCAAGCACATCTGCATTGAGAGGCAGAAGGCACCGATTGAGACTACGTTTCAGCTCAACGACATAATCAAGGCTGCCATTCCTGCCAAGATGAGAGAGAAGGGCGGGCACCCTTCCAAGAGAACCTACCAGGCAATAAGGATAGCGCTTAACAGAGAACTGGATGTACTTCAGAATTCTCTCGACGGATTCATAGATTTCCTCAATCCCGGCGGAAGGTTATGTGTAATCACATTCCACTCCCTGGAGGATAGGATAACCAAGAATAATTTCAGGACCAACGAGAACCCCTGCACCTGCCCGCCGAACTTCCCGGTTTGTGTATGCGGCAAGGTATCCAAGGGAAAAGTAATAACAAGAAAGCCCATTTTGCCAAGCGATGAGGAACTTGAGCAGAACAAGAGATCTCAGAGCGCCAAGCTAAGGGTATTTGAGAGAACAAATTAAGACAAAGATTTAACTGACATTGGAAAAGGAGGATGAACATGGCTAACACAGCATATGTACGCGGAAATACAGTAAGAAAAGAATATGAGCCTTCCCGTGAACCCAGAAGAGTCCATGTTCAGGAACCTCAGAGAATCAAAAAGAGACGCTCACATATGTCCCTGGGCACTCTTTTATACATGACCGTGGCCGTGGTTCTTGTGGTTGCTGCACTTGCATGGTACTTAACACTGCAGGCTCAGGTCAAGAATGCGGGTAAAGAGATCGCTGCTCTTGAGAGTCAGCTCAACACCTTAAAACAGGAGAACGATGAGGCTTATAACAGAGCCAACGGAAGTGTGGACCTGGATGAGGTTAAGAGAATTGCGATTCAGGAATATGGCATGACTTATGCGACAGAAGGCCAGATCGTCACCTACTCAGACGGCGGCGGTAACGATTATGTCAGACAGGTTGCTCCCATTCCACAGGTTGATGGCTGATGGTTGTCACAGAAAAAAATAACGCTATAATAGAATATGTGCGATTTTTTGGAAGGAAGTAATGTGTTATAAATGAAACAAAGTAGATCTGGGAAAAAGCAGAAGTTTACTATAGGAATGAAGAAAAAGCTGGTAGTGCTGTTTACATTGGTACTACTGGCTTTCGTTGGATTAGGGGTAAGGCTTATTCTCATAACCAAGAATAACGGCGAGGAGTATGAGAAACAGGTTCTGTCACAGCAGCAGTACGACTCCACCAGTCTCCCCTTCAGAAGAGGAGAGATACTGGATGCCAACAATACCATTCTTGCTTACAGTGAGAAGGTATACAATGTAGTATTGGATGCCAAGCTTTTACTTCGAGATGATAAATATCTGGAACCCACCATTAAGGCGCTGGTTACACATTTTGATCTGGATGCGGGAGAAATCAGATCTTATCTCAAGGACCATCCTTCATCTCAGTATTATGTTCTGGCCAAGAAGCTTCCCTACGATCAGATCAGTGCTTTTCAGGAACTCATAACTCCTGGTTCTGATTCCTACGATGCCAATATTCAGGGCATATGGTTCGAATCAGGTTATGTTCGTAAATATCCAAACGGGTCCATGGCCTGTGATGTTATAGGTTTTACCTCCAGCGATAACACCGGTATGTACGGACTGGAGGAGTACTACAATGACACCTTGAGCGGAACCATGGGAAGAGAGTATGGTTACCTCAACGAGGATTCCAGCCTTGAGAGGACCACTATTCCCGCCACAGACGGAGACAATATCGTCACTACAATAGACGGCAACCTCCAGTCAATCGTTGAGAAGCACCTCAAGGAGTTCAACGATACCTACAAGAACAATGCCCGTACCGGCAACGGAGCCAATAATGTGGGCTGCATCATGATGGATATCCACACCGGTGATGTGCTGGCTATGGCCAGTTATCCAGGTTTTGACCTGAACAACCCAAGAGACACCCAGGCCCTCATCGGAATGCCTGCGGTGGATGAGAAGGGCAACAAGGTAAAGGGTGAATCCATATATGATTCCGGTGTCTACATCACCGAAGAGATGATCGAGAACTTCTCAGATGAGGAGCTTTATCAGAATTACAACGCACTTTGGAAGAATTTCTGTATCGCCGACACCTATGAGCCGGGATCTGTAGCCAAGCCTTTTACGGTAGCTACAGGACTTGAGAGCGGCTCCATTACAGGAAATGAAGTTTATAACTGTACCGGTGTCCTTGAAGTGGGCGGATGGCCTATCCACTGCCACAACACCTACGGAGACGGCTACGTATCCGTTGAGAGAGGTATAGAGATTTCCTGTAACGTAGCGATGATGTACATTGCCCAGTCCATCGGCAACGGAACCTTCACCAAGTTCCAGAAGGACTTCGGTTTCGGACTTAAGACCAATATCGACCTGGCGGGAGAAGCAAGAACAGAGGGACTTACCTACAACGCTGCAGATATGACCTCCTCAGATCTTGCCACCAACTCCTTCGGACAGGGCTTTAACGTAGATATGATCGAGATGATCACGGGCTTTTGCTCCCTGATCAACGGTGGCTATTACTATGAACCCCATGTGGTCAAAAAGATTGTTTCCAGCAGCGGAGCCACCATCAAGAATATAGAACCAAGAGTGCTGAGACAGACCGTTTCCGCCAGCACCTCCGAGAAGATCATTCAGTACTGCAACCAGGTTGTGGCAGGAGCTGAAGGAACCGGTAAGACAGCAAGACCTGCCGGCTACATGATAGGAGGCAAGACCGGAACAGCTCAGACCCTTCCCAGAAAGAACCAGCAGTATGTTGTATCCTTCATGGGATATGCGCCTGCTGATAACCCTCAGATAGCTATTTACGTGGTTGTGGACAGACCCAATACCGACTATCAGCCTGATGCCAAGTACGCCACAAGGATCGTAAGAGCAGTGCTGACAGAGGCGCTTCCCTACCTTAACTATCCTATGACTGAGCCCCTTTCCGACAAGGAGCAGCAGGAGCTCATGGAGCTTCGTGATCAGATGGTCACAACTGCCAATATCGAAGAAGCGGCAGTGGAAGGCCAGGAAGGCGAAGCAGCAGAGGGTCAAGAAGGCACAGAGGAGAATCAGGAGGCAGCTACAGAGGAAGAGCAGCCCGCCATGGACGGACCCCGTTCCTCCATCTGGGAGACCTTTGAAAGAGATCCTTCCACCGGTTATTACATTGATCCCAATTCGGGAGCCATGATCATTCCTGAGACCGGAACGGTTATCGGAGGAGACGATCTTCCCGATTTTGACGGCGACGGCCCCGGAAGTGAAGGAAACGCTGATAATACTGCAGAGGGTAATCCATAAGTTTTATAATGAGATAGTTTTTTATTGAGAGGTAATAGAGTTGAGTGCGTATTTTTTGAGAACATTGGTACCGGTATTTGTATCTTTTTTCATCGCAGTTCTTTCGGGACCTGTGATAATCGAGATCTTGAGGAAGCTTAAGGCTGGGCAGACCGTCCGCGAGGAGGGCCTTGAATCCCACAAGAAGAAAACGGGAACCCCTACAATGGGAGGCTTTATTTTCCTGTTGCCTTTCCTTATCATCGGCATATTCTACGGAGCAAGCCACAAAGAGGTCATTCCTGTACTTATTCTGACCTTCGGTTTTGGTCTTATCGGATTTCTCGATGACTATATCAAGGTTGTCAAAAAGCACAATTTAGGCCTCAGAGCCTGGCAGAAGATCGTGGGACAGTTTGTGATAACTGTAATATTTGCTCTGTATGTGGAGAACTTCACTGATCTTTCACTGGCAATGAAGATACCTTTCACCGATATTTCACTGGATTTTGGGATCTGGAATATTCCGATCCTGTTCTTTATTGCACTGGGAACCGCCAACGGAACCAACTTTACCGACGGAGTTGACGGACTGTGCGCATCTGTGACAGCTGTTGTAGCAGGCTTTTTTGCCATTGCAGCCATGCATTATCAGGCAGGCGGCGCAGAGGTTATGTCCTGCGCAATGTTGGGAGGACTCCTTGGATATCTTGTTTATAACGTATATCCGGGCAAGGTTATGATGGGAGATACAGGCTCTCTGGCTATCGGAGGCTTTGTAACCGGAATTGCTTACGTTATGCATATGCCCATATTTATAGTTATTGTCGGATTTATCTATGCTTTTGAAGTTATTTCTGTAATCCTTCAGGTTTCATATTTCAAGATTTCGGGAGGAAAGAGGATCTTCAGAATGGCCCCTATCCATCATCATTTCGAGAAGGGCGGCTGGTCCGAGACCAAGGTAGTTAACGTATTCACCACAATCACAGTGCTTCTGTGCCTTATCGCATACGCAGGCCTGTGATATCATCAATCAGTATTTTAGAAGGAAACAGTTATGAAAGCAGATCTTAAAGGTAAAAAAGTACTTGTAATAGGTTCAGGCCTCTCCGGAGTAGGCTCAGTAAGACTCCTTAACCAGGTAGGGGCAAAGCCCGTTGTTCTTGAGGAGAACACCAAGGTTACAGAGGAGGATATCAGAAACAAACTCCACGAGGAAGACAGAGACAGCACCAAGATAATCGTTGGAACTATTTCAGATGAAGAACTCTCTGATATTGTGCTCACAGTTCCGTCTCCTGCGGTACCTCTTGATTCTCCTACAGTTATGAGGATCAAGGAAAAGAATATTCCGATTTGGAGCGAGATTGAGCTTGCCTACAGCTTTTCCAAGGGCAAATTTGTTGCAATAACAGGAACCAACGGCAAGACTACCACAACAACCCTTGTAGGTGACATAATGAAGGCTCATTTTGGCAAGGTATATGTGGTTGGCAATATCGGCGTTTCTTTTGCTGAGAGCGCCCTTGAAATGACAGATGATATCGTTACCGTGGGAGAAATCAGTTCCTTCCAGTTAGAGGCTGTGGACAATTTCCATGCCAATGTATCCGCAATCCTTAATGTGACACCGGATCATCTCAACAGACATCACACCATGGAATGCTACGCAGCCATGAAGGAGAATGTCACACATAACGAGACCAAAGAGGACACCTGCGTCCTTAATTATGACAATGAATACACCAGGGATTTCGGAAGCAGATGCCCTGCCAAAGTAGTATTTTTCTCAACCAAAGAGAAACTTACAGATGGCTTCTACCTTGAGGGTGAGGACATCATGATGAGTAATGCCGGCAATCCCATGAAGATAATGAATATCCACGACATGAACCTTGTTGGTATGTGTAATGTAGAGAATGTTATGGCTGCAATTGCCATGAGTCTTGCCATGGGAGTTCCTCTTTCCGAGATACTGGAGGTTATAAGGGGCTTCAAGGCCGTTGAGCACAGAATTGAGTTCGTGGCAACCAAGGGCGGCGTAGATTATTACAATGATTCCAAGGGCACCAATCCCGATGCTGCAATTCAGGGAATCAAGGCCATGTCCAAGCCAACAATCCTCATCGGAGGCGGCTATGACAAGGGCAATGAATACGATGAATGGATAGAGAATTTCGGAGATACGGTCAAGCTCCTTGTGCTTATAGGTCAGACCAGGGAGAAGATAGCAGAGTGCGCCGAAAAACACGGTTTTACCAACTATGTTTTCAAGGATACCTATGAGGAGGCTCTGGCCTTCTGTACCGAATCTGCGCAGTCCGGAGACGCCGTTCTTCTTTCGCCTGCCTGCGCAAGCTGGGATATGTTCCCGAATTATGAGACCAGAGGAAAAAGATTTAAAGAGTATGTGAATAAGCTCGCTGATTGAGCATTGTTGTAAGGGGTTAGTTTTGGAAAGATTTAAGACATTAAGAAAAGAAAAGGCAGAGTCCTATATTGATTACAGTATGATCTTCATCATTCTGTTTCTTTTGGCCTTCGGACTGGTAATGCTGTATTCCACCAGTTCCTACGAGGCGAATCTGGATTTCGGGGATTCCTCATATTATTTCAGGCATCAGCTGATACCGACACTTATAGGACTTGGGGGTATGGTTTTATTATCTTACTTCCCCTACAGATTTTTTAAGAATCTGGCGCTGGTGATCTATGTGGGTGCCCTTGCGTTTCTTTTTGCCCTTATTCCTTTCGGAAAGGTTATTAACGGTGCCAAGAGATGGCTTAATATCGCCGGATTCTCGGTTCAGCCCGCGGAGATCTGCAAGATCGCGGCAATCATTTTTTCCGCCACGATAATAGCCAAGCTGCAGAAGAACCTTATGACCGCCAAGGGACTGGCCGTTACGCTGGTTCCGACCTTTTTTATGGCAATCCTGGTGTACAAGATCACCGATAACTTAAGTTCCGGTGTTATCATTCTGGGAATTGTAGGTCTGATGCTCTTTATTTCGACGCCCAATTACAAGCCCTATATTATAATTGCTGTTTCGGGTCTTGGGGCCTGTGCTGCTATTGTCTGGTTTATTTCAAGTTCTGCCGGTAATCCTGAGATGGGATTCAGATCAGAGCGTATTCTTGCCTGGCTCGATCCCAATGCACACGCTTCAGGCAAGGGATTCCAGACGCTACAGGCGCTGTATGCCATCGGCTCCGGTGGTATCTTTGGTAAGGGACTGGGGGAGAGTATGCAGAAGATGGGCTTTATTCCCGAGGCTCAGAACGATATGATCTTTTCAATCATCTGCGAAGAGCTGGGACTCTTCGGAGCAATTGCTGTTATGCTGATGTTCCTGATCCTTATCTGGAGACTTATGATCATCGCCAACAATGCCCCTGATATGTTCGGAGCGCTGCTGGTTATTGGTGTTATGGCCCATATTTCAATACAGGTTATTCTTAACATCGCAGTTGTTACCAACACCCTTCCCAACACGGGAATCACTCTTCCCTTTATCAGTTACGGAGGATCCGCCGTTATCATGCAGCTGGCGGAGATTGGCATTGCGCTCAATGTAGCAAGAAATATAGGAAGAGCGGATTAAAATGGGTAAGAAACGTAAAAGAAAAAGACCTTCGCAAAGAAGGCCTATATTTTCAAAGATTGATATTGGGGAATTATTTCGAAATATCGGCATATATTGTCTCAGAAGAAAGAGTCTTATAGTTATTGCGGCTCTTGTTATTATTCTGCCGATAGCGGCCCTTATTGCCCTTAAATACATATCTGACAACTATACCGTCACCAATGTCTATGTGACCGGCAATACCCATTATACCAACGAAGAGATAATGGAAATGGTCATGGATGGACAATTTGGTCATAACAGCGTATATCTGTCCATGAAATACAGGAATAAGAGCATTGAAGACATTCCCTTCATCCAGAAGATGAGCGTGGAGATATTATCTCCGGATACCATCAGGATCAACGTGTATGAGAAGGCCATTGCGGGATACATACAGTATCTTGGCAGATATATGTACTTTGACAGAGACGGAATAGTGGTGGAGAGCTCCCTTGAGAGCTCGGATGACGTTCCGCTGGTTCTGGGGCTGTCCTTTGACCACGTTATCATCCATGAGAAGCTTCCTGTGGAAAATGAGAGCGTATTTGCCGAGATCCTGGATATAACCAAACTGCTGTCCAAATATGAACTTCATGCGGAAAAAATCTTTTTTGACAGCGACTATGACGTATATCTGTATTTTGGCGGAGTTGAGGTCAGTATCGGCACGAGAGACTACATCGATGAGAAAATTATTCAGCTTCAATATATCCTTCCGGGTCTCGAAGGGAAAAGCGGAATTTTGGAAATGAAAGATTATAACGAAGATACCACCAACATCACTTTTGAAGAGAAAAGCAAATGAATTGTCGGACAAAAAGTAAAGATTTCATAAAAAAAGTGGGTTGATTATTAAAAAAAAAAATCGTATCATAGCTAGTAGGAGTCTATGAGGTTTATGAAGGAGGAGTAGCTTTGCTGGAGATTAAGTCAAATGAGGCGGAATTCGCTTGTAAGATCATCGTCGTTGGGGTAGGCGGTGCAGGCAATAACGCTGTGAATAGAATGGTTGATGAGAACATTACCGGTGTTGAATTTATCGGTATCAATACAGATAAGCAGGCACTTCAGCTCTGCAAGGCCCCCAAGCTTTTGCAGATCGGTGAGAAGCTTACCAAGGGACTTGGCGCAGGAGCTAAGCCTGAGGTAGGACAGAAGGCAGCTGAGGAGAGTGCAGAGGAGATTTCTGCAGCTATCAAGGGCGCGGACATGGTATTCGTTACCTGTGGTATGGGTGGCGGAACCGGTACAGGTGCAGCTCCCGTAGTAGCCAAGCTTGCCAAGGATATGGGTATTCTTACAGTTGGCGTTGTAACCAAGCCTTTCAATTTTGAGGCTCGTGTTCGTATGCAGAACGCTTTGCTGGGTATCCAGAATATTAAGAGCAATGTAGATACGCTTATCGTTATCCCT
>JAEEGL014544199.1_pt1 | contig 11531 bp, 10 predicted proteins | sample 9134231 | NCBI WGS metagenome assembly JAEEGL01 (sample SAMN16246548, study PRJNA631951) | gut metagenome | biome: gut microbiome; feature: rumen; material: fiber-attached | host: Bos | place: Iran: Karaj | collected 2018-10 | reverse complement strand
GCTGCTGCTGAGCGTGATGGGGGTGTGGTTCACCGCCATCATTCCCGGCCTTGACCGATGGAGCAAACGCTTCTTCCTGTATTATTTCCTCGCGTTTATGCTGTGCTGCCTTTCCGCCATGTTGGAAACGATCCCACTATTTATTCCCATATCCAACGCGGCGTTTTATTGCCTGCTGATCGTGGAATCCCTGCTTCTCTCGCTGCCGCTGCCTATGTTGACCTTGTATCTGGTGCACTGCCGCGGGGAGAACATACGCGAAAGCAAGCTTCTGCGTGTCGTGACCGCGCTGTGGGCGGTCTACTGTGTGCTGTGCGTCTGCATGCCGTTCTTCGGCTGGTTAACCGTTTTAACGCCAGACAATCACTATGCCCGCGGGCCCTTGTACCCCCTGGCGCTGCTGCCGCTGCTCGCGATCCTGCTGCTCAATCTCGCGGGTGCGATACGGGGAAAAGGAGTGCTGTCCCGCAAGGTCTATCTCGGCTTCCTTGTCGCCATATTACCGATGACGCTTGCGCTGACCGTACAGCTCTTCGTCGATGTCTATTCGCTCATCGACATCGGTTACGTCCTCTCCGCCATCTCCATGTACGGCATCATCCTGTCCGACCAGATCGAGCAGGACCGGCGCCGCCAGCGGGAGATCGCCAATCAGCGCACCAGCATCCGGGCCTTGCAGATGCGGCCCCATTTCATCCACAATACGCTGATGAGCATTTATTATCTCTGTCAGCAGGACGTTGAGAAGGCCCAGGCGGTGACGCTGGACTTCGCCAGTTACCTGGGCAAGAGCTTCAACGCCATTGCAGAGAATGAGCTGATCCCCTTTACCGAGGAGCTGGAGCATACGCGGGCCTATCTCGCGGTGGAGAAGGCGCGGTTCGAGGGACAATTGTTTGTGGAGTTCGACACTCCCCACACCTTCTTCAAGCTGCCGCCACTGACCCTGCAGCCCGTGGTGGAGAACGCCGTCAAGCACGGCATCAGCCCCCATCTCGGCCCGCTGTATCTCTCCGTCCGCACCCGCGCCACGGAGGATGGCAGCGAGATCACCGTGGAGGACACAGGCCCCGGCTTCTCCCTCGCCGACGACAACGAGCCCCATGTCGCGCTGGCGAACATCCGCGAGCGCCTGGCGCTCATGTGCGGCGGCACGCTGGAGATCGCCACCCGCGAAACCGGCGGGACCGTGGTGACGATACGGATACCGATGAAGAAGACGTCGGAGTAACGCTCACGCGAAGCGGCGCAAGCCGTCAGGCAACGCAAATATGTAATAATCACAGATTATAATTCGTCGATTGTTAACATCATCTAACATCATAGTAAATCCATTCTGATAAGGAGTGATAAACTATGATTAATGATGACGACATTTCGAAAACTGTGATAATGATGCGGGAAAATTCAGGTCGCCTCGAACACGAAGGTGATTACTGGACGAAAGAGGAAAGCCTCCGATTGTCGGATCTGTTTTTTCTCGGTAAAGGCATCACTGAGATTGCGATCCTTCTGCAGCGAACCGAGCCGGCTGTCATGCAGCAGATTATGAAGCAAAACCTATACGCCCAGCGACGTGCAAAAAAGATAAAGAGCCAAACGCCGATTCAGGTCAGCACATTTGCCCATATAAAGGGAAATGTGAAAACTGCCCCATAGCAAGAGGCTGCACCCCCGTCTCTAAGGAGGATTGTTTTGAAAATGTTTGAAGAGTATAGCGATGTTCTGACCGTTTCCGAGGCAACGGAAATGCTGCGGATGGGTTATAACGCCGTTTACCAGTTGCTGGAGACAAAAAAGCTCCGAGGGTTTAGAAACGGGAAAGTCTGGCTAATATCAAAAAAAGCCATCATTGACTATATTCTGAGTGCATCCGATCTGAACTGATAATCATCATTGTGGCAGCTTTATTGTTGCCACAATGATGTTTTTTTCTGAGCTTGATAATGCAAGGTGTGGATTCCGAATTCGTTGAGGACATCCGTAAAAAACACCCTCATATAATTGAACTCTGCGTGTTGACCGCGATAACGGCATCCATCAACAAAGCTCACCGGGTTCACTGCAATGTGAAAATGTAAGTTGCCAGTATCTTCATGAACTCCATATACCGTTTGATATTCTGAAGCAAAATACGCAATACAACGTCTTGCAATTTGATCGGCAATTTGGGGATCATTTAGTTCCCAGGGAGCAAATGATACAATAAAATGCCTGATCTTGATCGTGTCTTTCCGTTTATTCGTTGCTTCAAGCTCTTTCATCGCTTCCGTCAGAGATTGTCCTATACGATGAAATGGAACAGAATAGAGCCGCGCTCCAAATCCCGAATAGCCATAATAACCATGAATAGCTTTATCTGGCCGCAGAATATAGTTAATACAGTTTGAGATAGAATTATCATCATGATGTTTTCCATCGTAATTTGGGGATGTCAGAATTGCCATAATTGTTTTCTCCTAAAACTCTTATTTGGTCCTTACACCAGAGGGGAAGCAAAATTGCTTCCCCCGGGGACCCTCTCAAATATATGTTAAGTCATAATAATTTCAAACAACGGAACACAAAGCATGGTGCAATGCCATCACGCTGTAGCAAAAATAATAAATGAAAATCGATGCATCTCCGGCAGGGATCACCCTGCCGGAGCGTTTTTTGCAGAAAAAAACCTCTGCAAGCTGGTTCAACCGACTGCAGGGGGTTAAATCTTCCAGATGATATTGACTCGATTATCGTTCAAAAGGATGCGTTCAATAAACTCGGCCGCGATGATCTTCTTCTCTTCAAAGCTGGCAGCATCAAAATCAAGTTGGGCAGGTATCGCCCGTTTTTCTGTCGCAGAGGCTGCGATTGCTTCGCGCTGCTTATGCAGTCGCTCAATCTCCTTTGATATGTATGTGGCCGAGATTTCGCTGCTTTCGGAAAGCGCTGCGATAAGCCGGTCGATCTTCTGATCCAGCGCCAGCATTTCGCCCGCAGTTTCCCGTGCTCCAAGAGCGATCATATCCGGCGGCGACGCGGCGAGGAACTCCTTGATCTGCACACCGATCTGCTGTTCAAGCTCGCAGAGATCAATGTGAATGGACGCATCGCAGTTGGCCATGTTGGAACGTCCGGAGCAGACCAGGTGTCGCTTGTTCTCGGACTTCATATAATTGATTTTGACAGAGTAGCCGCATTTCTCGCACTTCATGAGTCCCGTAAGCCAGGAGTATTTCCCGGCCATGCTTCGCGGGATTTGCATTTGACCGTCAAGTTTATCCTGCACCCGGAGCCATAAGGCAGCATCGATAAGGCCCTCATGATTGGCGACAGCCACATATTGCCCTGACAGGTCATTGTACTTATTTCTCGATCTGTCCCTGCGGCCGATCACGTTACAGGCATGCACGCCGTCAAAGGCGGCCAATTCCTGCTGTATTTGCATTCCCTTCGCCAGGTAATGCCAGTACACCTCCTCGTCAGCGCGGACATACAGGGGACTGTGCAGCAGCCTGGAGAGCGTGACATTATCCCAGGTCTCACGCTTAGGGCCATGAATTCCCCGGCTGTTCAGTTCCTTCGCTATACTTCGGAGACTGGCGTCCGGTTCAGCATATGCCTCAAAGATTCTCCTGACGGTATCGGCATGCTCATTTGCCGCGAGGGACGGGGCCGATCTCCCGTTATCCTCAATCCGGCAAAGGTCAAACCCGTATGGTGCCGGTCCGCCCGGCCAAGCCCCAAGCTGAAAACGGTGGAGATAGTTATCCTTCACGCGCTCTGCAGTCGTCTCTCGCTCAAGCTGGGCAAAGACGAGCACGATATTCAGCATTGCCCGACCAATAGCCGAACTGGTGTCGAAATTCTCTGTGACCGAATTGAATTGAACACTGTGCTGATCAAGCATTTCCCAGAGCTTGCTGAAGTCTGCGATGGAGCGCGAGAAGCGATCCAGACGGTAAACAAAGATCTTTTGTATCTTCCCCTCTTCCACTGCCTGCATCAGCTCAGTGAACGCAGGCCTTTTTGTGTTTTTACCGGAGAAGCCCCTGTCTTGGAAGACAAGGGCTTCTTCGCCGGCGTATTTTTTGCAGAGTTCAATTTGCCCTTCAATCGAAAGGCTGTCTTTTTTGTCAACGCTCTGCCGCGCATAGATTGCGTTCATATGGCATCAGCTCCGTTCCTTGGCTGCCTGCAGCAGCAGGATGCAGCGGCGGTGGATCACGGCCATACGAGCGCGACGGGTTTCGTCATTCTGCGATATGAATGTATTGATTAGAATCATAATAATTTCACCTCAATGAAATAGTATGTAGTCTTCTATACGGAGTATTACAACTACTAATGACTATGTTCATATGGGATGTATGTTTTTACTAAATCATATAGTATAGGGGTATTATATCATTTTCGTACATCTTCTTTGGATTGAACAATAAGAAATAGCAAATAAGATTTTAATTGAATTTGCATTTATCTTATGATATTTTATATTCATTAAAAAAATATTCATTGGGAGATGATAAGTTGTGAGACGACTGGCTTCGCCCGTTCCGTTGTTTAATGCCGATTCTAAATATTGGGATTCTGTTAGTCGAGTATTGAAAGCATTGATTCCTTACAATTCATGGAATATCGAGTTAAAACTTTTTCCGGATTATCGCAGAGACAACAGAATGCGCCTTACCGCTCAAATACCATATGTGAGCGAGTCACAATATGCCGATAGATATTTATCATTACTTGTTAGAATGTTTAATGAGGCTCCTGATCGCATGATTCCAATTGGAAAGCTTTTATATGTAACTGATCAAAGACAGTTTATAGGTCCAAAAGAGTTGCTTGACATGCTTTTCATGAATATTCAACCGTTTTCTGACGTTAGTATGTTCACAGAACCACTCCTAAAAAAACACTTTAAGTCTCTATACATTAACAACTACGATGAATTCGTGCCAAATCAATATATAGATCAAACAGAAATTGCTTATCTTGACTTCAAAAGAATGGTAAATGACTTGTATCATAATCTCTATGCTTACGTGAGACGGCACTACAACCCGCATTGGGCCGATTGTTTGGAAAGAAAAATCGAGCTTCAATCAAATGTGATTGAAGCACTTTGGATTTATAATTATCGTATAGGGAGACCGCCACAATCCCCAATTAACTTTATGAATATTAAAATGATAGATGATACCTTATTTTATTCAGATACAAATGTGCCTGTTAATAAAAAAGAATTTGATATGAGGGCTTCTTCATGGCCATTGAATCCTACAATCAAAAACATATTGATTTCAATGTTGCAGAACTATCAATCTTTTTTATATCAGCATAGAAAGGAAACCAACTTCCAAAACGTTATAGTTGATAGCAGTGCTGTTGAAGGAATTGTGCTAGAAGCATCCGGTAAAACACTTTGCATTAGTTATGAAAAAACGCAGAACAAGTTTAAGATATCTGATGTGAGTGCAGGTTCATACTTTAAGATGAATTCCCTTTCCAATGATGATTTTAAAAAGTTCAGTCAGCCTAATAAATCGAACATTGCCAGCATTAAGGCATTATTCCATCTGACGAACGGAAACACTAAACAATTAGATGAGCTTGCACGGATATCCAGCTATATCTGCAGTACAGAGAAAAGGTTTCGTGGTGCAATCTGTCTTCCGGAGAAGTACAAAGACCAGTATTGGACGTCATTGATACCGATACTGCTTTTTCAATCAATGCCGATGAATCACCCGGATATCATCGACCTGCAATATTATTCCTTGAAAGGAACGATAGATGATTTAATATCAAGAAAAATCAATAAAGATAAAATAATCTGCTGCACGGATAGTGGTAAAAGGCTTAGCAAGGATCAAAAGACAAGACTAAGTAAAGTCATTAGAGGCATAACGATCACTACAACGGATCCTATTCTCAGGAGAAAAAAGCATAAGAATAACGCACAGTTTATTGTGTTCGGTACAGAAAAAACTGCTCAAAAGCTCGAAGAAATCGGAGTTCCGTGCTTCTCCCCGAGTATTCGTCCCACAGAAGAGGGGGCTTTTTGTTGTTCCGAAATGTGGCTTAAAGTAATACTACCTTTGTGGGGAATACTCCTAGATGAAAAAATCGAGTTGAAGAGTAAAAACACATCAGATACAGTAGAATTATTTCTGATGGGCTGCTGCGCGATATCCAATGGAAAAGACCACGTTGAGGCAAGAACTCTTTATAATTCATATCAGGAATTCTGTATGAATCACGGGGAGAATAAGCCTCTGTTATTCAAAGATTTTAATGCATATCTCGAAAAAAACAAAAAACTTAAAAGGAAGCAGCTACACAAGTCTGAGCATAAAAGCCCAACTGTATTCTACGGGATCAGGCTGCTTGATATTGGGGAACAACAATCGGTCAAAGCAGCAAAATCGGCAGATGATAATGAACTTCTTTTGCAATTCTCTGAATATGCTTTTCGTGTTATGAGTGAAGTATATAAGCGATTTGATTGTTTCCCATTGGAAAAAGCCATTGATGCCTCATCGTTATCGATAATAAAAAACTTTGCAGGAAGATCAACAGGAATTCTACCTTGAAGGTGTTGCCAGCGTGGAAGCGCTGGCAGCGCCTTCAAGCCCTTGGGGCGCAGCGGCTTGCGCCGATCCCTGCACATCAGATGAAAGCGCACTATTGAAAAAGCCGCGCTTTGCCTGTATACTGGATGCAGTCGGACGGCGCGGGTCCGCCTCGTGTCCGCCGGCGGCGCAAAGAAAACAAATACTGCAAAGGAGCGCGCATATGAGCTTGATCGTAGAGACGAAGTACGGCCCGGTCGAGGGCTTTGAGGAAAACGGGGTCCGCCGCTGGTTCGGCATCCCCTTTGCCGCCCCGCCGGTGGGCGAGAAGCGCTTCCGCAGGGCGCAGGAGCCGGAGCCCTGGACGGAGGTACGGCCCTGCAAGACCTTTGGAAATTCCCCGATCCAGTTCGCGGCCGGCCCCATGGCGGAGACGATGGTGCAGTTCGCGCCGAGCAGCGAGGACTGTCTCTACCTGAACGTCTGGGCGCCGGAGCAGGCCGAGGGCGCGCCGGTCTTCGTCTACATCTACGGCGGCGCCAACCACATGGGCGAATCCGTCGCGCCGGACCACGATCTCTCCGCCTTTGCGCGCGACGGCATCGTGGGCGTCAACTTCAACTACCGCCTCGGCGCGCTGGGCTTTTATGACTTCAGTCCGCTGGGAGAGGGCTTTGAGAGCAACTGCGCGGTCTCGGACATGATCGCCGCCATGAAGTGGGTGCATGAGAACATCGCCGCTTTCGGCGGAGACCCCGGCAACGTCACCGTCTGCGGCGAGAGCGCCGGCGGCACCGGCGTCTGGTCCCTGCTGGCCTCCCCGGCGGCCCGCGGCTGCTTCCAGAAGGCCATCCCTATGAGCGGCCTTTCCGGCAACGTCACGCCGCACCATGTCCACGAGCGCAACAACGCCATCTTCTATGAGGAGCTGGGGATCACGAAGGCGCAGGCGGCGGCGAAGCTGAAGACCATGCCCGTGGAGGAGCTGGTTCGCGGCGGCGGCGCGGTCATGGCGAAGCACAACGAGCGCCACCAGGGCATCTTCCTCACCGGCCCCGTCATCGACGATCTGATCCCGGACTATCCCTGGCGGATGCTGGCCCGGGGCAGCGCCGAGGGCGTCTCCCTGCTGGTGGGCACCTGCCGGGACGAGGGCGGTCTGTTCTGCTTCCTCGGCAACGTGCCGAGAACCTGGGCGGACATCGAGACCTGCCTGCGTCTGGGCGGCGGGACGGAGCGGCTGGACGCCTTCCGCGCCGTTTACGGCGGCATGCCGGAGCCCGAGGCGGCGAAGGCCTGGGTCACGGACCGGCTCTTCTGGGTGGACGCCCAGCGCTGCGCCCTGGCCCAGACGCGGCACGGCGCCGTCTATGCCTACCGCTTTGATTTCGTCCCGGACATGTGCGCCCGGATGGGCGTCGGCGCCACGCATTCCATGGACATCAACCCCGGCCTGGACACCTACAGCGCCGCCCCCATGTCCTTTTACAACGGGACGCCCATGGACGCCCAGCGCGACATCCACGCGAAGCTCCACGGCGCCTTTACGGCCTTCGCCCGGAGCGGCGATCCCGGCAACCCCGCCGTCGGGGCGACCTGGGAGCCCTACACGGCGGAGACCCGGGCGGCCATGTCCATCGACCTGGAGTGCGCGCTTCTGCGCAATCCCAACCAGGCCCGGCTCGACGCCTGGGGCGATCTGATCCTCTACGATCACGAGCCCTGAGCCTTCCCCGTCGGGCGGAATGAAGATCAGACGGCGGCATGCAGCCCGCCGGAGAAAAAACGATTCAAAGGATTGGAAATATGAGCAAAAAAGCGAAAACGATCGTCGCCGTCATCCTCCTGCTGGTCGCGGCGGGGTTTCTGACGGGCGGTTACTTCATCGGGAAGGCCGCCGGGGAAAAGCCGCTTGCATCAGCGCGGGAACAGCTTTATGCGCTGAACAGGGCGAGTCTGGAAAAAATCAGCGTCGGGGACGGCCCGCTCTACGTCATCGGGCACCGCAGCCCGGACTCTGACACCGTATGCTGCGCCATCGCTTACGCCCGGCTGCTGACGATGCTGGGCTATCCGGCGCAGCCGGCGATCACCCAGAACGTGAACCGCGAGACGGCTTACATCCTGAACGCGGCGGGCGTTGACGTCCCGCCGGTGCTGGAGTCCGCCGCGGGCGAGAACATCTTCCTCGTCGACCACAGCGAATACGCCCAGGCCGCGGACGGGATGAAGGACGCGCACATCGTCGGCGTTCTGGACCACCACGGCGTCGGCACCGTCACGACGGGGCATCAGGTGGTCTATGAGGCAAAGCCCATCGGCGCCGCCGCCACGATCGTCTGGCTGGATTATCTGAACTACGGCCTGGAGATCGACAAACCCACCGCGACGCTGCTCCTCGGGGCCGTCCTCTCCGACACGACCAACCTGACGGGCTCTTCGGTCACGCAGGCGGACCGCTCTGCCGTCGAAGACCTCGCCGCGCGCGCCGGGATCGCGGACGTGGGGGCGTTTTACCTGGCCCTTCACACCGAGGCGCTGTCCTACGATGGGATGAGCAGCGAGGAGATCCTCTTCTCCGACTACAAGGAATACGAGGCGTCGGGCGTCACCTTTGGCATCGCGCTGCTCAGCGTGATCGACGAGGACGCGGCAAGGGCGCTGGCGGAGAGAATGAAGGCCGCGCTGCCGGACGGCTTTGAGACGAAGCAGGCCGATCTGATGTACGCCTCCGTCGGCATCCGGGAGGGCGACGTGAAGACCGACTACATCGTCCCTGCGAACGAGCGCTCCCGGGAGGTCTTCGTCGCGGCCTTCCCCAATTACGACGAGTTTGACGGCACGTCCTACATTTTCCGCAACGGCGGCCTCGGCAGAAAGTCAAAATTCGTCCCCGGCCTGACGGACTTCCTCGCCGCTTATCCGCACGAATGACCGGGATCGCCGTCAGCGATGCCGCGAACCCGCCGGGAAGCCGTTTTTTGCTGCGTCCCTTCTCCATGGTGAAAGCAATGAAAGGAAAACCTATCCCAAAGAAATACCTGATCGCGCTGGAGGAGACCCGCAGCGTCGTGGCCCTCGCGGCAGGGATCCTCATCTTCTTCATCGTCCTGGCGGCCGTGTTCGTCAAGGCCCTGCGTTTTAACGAAACAAAGGAATTCCCGCTGCACTACTTCACGGTCCTGTCAAATCTTCTGACCGCCGTAAGCGCGGCGATGATGGTGCCCTACGCGGTGGAGGGGATTCGAAAAAAGCGCTTTGTTCTTCCCCGCTGGATCGTTCTGTTCCAGTATTCCTGCGCCGTCTGCGTTGCCATCACGATGGTAAGCGCCCTGATGATCATCTGGCCGACAAATGGCAGTTCCGCGGTGACGAAATCCGAGTTCTGGCTGCACATTTTTGTACCCGCGTGCACCGTCGTCCTCTTCCAGTGCGTGGAAACCGGGTTCTCTTTGCCCCGGCGGGCCATCCTTCTCGCCCTGATTCCATACTGGGCTTACATGGCCGTCTATTTCGTCGAGGTCATCGTCATCGGCGAGGAAAACGGCGGCTGGCGGGACTTTTACATGACGCAGAAATTCTTCCCCGCCTGGGTCTCGCTTCTTCTGATGCTGGGCATCGGCTTCGGCGTCGCGGCGCTTTTGCGCCTCATCCAGAACAGGCGCGCGCTTCTAAGCCGGAAGCGCATCGTCGGGCAGTGGGGCGAGTCGCCGGACAAGACCCGGCTTCTGATCGAAGCCTTTGGCCTCGGGCGGTATTACGGGGCGGTCTACACCTCCGGGGAGCTGTCCGTCCCGCTGGATATTTTCACTCTGCTGTCGGAAGCCTACGCCATCCCGTTGAATGAGTTGACGCGCGCCTATGTCAAGGGCGCCCTGGACGCGATAAAAGAGAGGGAGTCCACATGAGCTGGGAGATTTTCTGGGCCCACAAGGATAAGCTGGCGGAGCTGGGAGTCAAGGGCTTTTCCAACTTCTCCCTGCCACATCTCCTGTGGATTCTGTTCTGCGCAGCTTCCATCGCCTGCTTTGCAGTCTGTTATTGCAGGGGCGGTGCGCGCAGGCGGGCCAATATGCGCAGCGGTATGGCCCTGTTTCTGATTCTGTCCGAGATCGCTAAGCAATGCGTCGTCGATCTGACCGGAGTCCCCGGTGCCGGGCTTCTCCCGCTGCACATTTGCAGCTTCGCGGAATACGCGGCGCTGATCGACGCCTTGTGGCCGGATAACCGCTTTTTCAAGCAGCTCATGGCCTTCGCGTTTCTGCCTGCCGCGCTGATCGCCATTCTGTTCCCGACGGTCACCGTCTATCCGCCGCTCAGCTTCTACGCCGTTCATATGTTCCTGATGCACGGCGGGATCGCCGCTTACATCGCGGCAAGGCTTGCCGCGGGAGAGATCCGTCCGCGTTACGCGGGACTGTGGCTGACGATGCTGGCCACAGCTGTGCTGGCGGGGCTCATCTACCCAATCAACCTCGCGTTCCAGACCAACTTCATGTTCCTGATGAGCCACTCGAACAACCCCGCGCTCAAGCTGATCTGGAATTTATCCGGCGGCGTCGGAGGATTTTCTTACATCATGGGGCTCGCGACGCTCGTCATTCTTGTCTGCCATGTCTTTTACGCCGTTTATGCCGTTGCGGGAAGCGCGTCGCGCCGGGGAAATGACGGCGCTCGGCCAAGTCCCTGATATTCAGCGCTTTCCGGGCGTAGCTTTCATCAGGGGATAATACGAACTTTATTAGGAGATGGCTTGCCTTCACGAGAAGGATTGCTTTCAAGCCACTCTGACCAGTTGAAAAACAAGATCCATGCTCCGAAATATATCAAAAAACAGCCACTTTTTGTGGCTGTTTTTTGTGATTGGCGCTTTAGCTTGACAAAACCCCTGGTTCTACCAGGGGTGAATAAAAAGCCTTGGCAAATAAAACCCCCAAGTATAGAGTGATGTAGGTTTGCCGACCGCATCAACAGAAT
>JAEEGL014218891.1_pt1 | contig 11531 bp, 5 predicted proteins | sample 9134231 | NCBI WGS metagenome assembly JAEEGL01 (sample SAMN16246548, study PRJNA631951) | gut metagenome | biome: gut microbiome; feature: rumen; material: fiber-attached | host: Bos | place: Iran: Karaj | collected 2018-10 | reverse complement strand
GCCCCAAGGTGTTTGCCGGCGAATATGCGTGCCACGGCAAGGGCAAGAAGTGGAACCACTACGAGGCTGCTATTCTTGAGGCTGCCCATATGACAGGCTTCGAGCGCAATGCCGACATTGTACACATGACCACTCCTGCACCGCTCTTTGCCCATGTCGACGGCTGGCAGTGGCGCCCTGACCAGATATGGTACGACCAGACCGATATGTTCAAGTCGGTGAGCTATTACGTGCAACAGCTGTATGCCACTAATAAAGGTACGCACGTACTGTCGCTGACCACACAGAAGCAGCAGGGCAAAAAGCAGGTGGCTGTGCCCGTAGCCGGACAAGAGGGCCAGAACGGACTGTTTGCCTCAGCAGCCTTCGACCAGCAGGCTGGCGAGGTGATCGTCAAGGTGGTGAACACGTCTAAGACGGCGCAGCCCATCACGCTGAACTTCAGCGATATCAAGGGCGACCGCACGGCACAGACTATCACGCTGAGTCATAAGGGCATGGACGACGAGAACAGCATTGAGCGTCCTGAGTTCATTACGCCAAAGCAGGGTACGGCACAGGTGGTGGCCGGCAAGAAACAGGCTGTGCTCAACGACCAGCTGCCCGCTATGACGTTCAGAATTTATAGATTTAAGAAGTGAGAGGATAGAGATGAGAAAAAGAGCTCCGCCAATTGGCGGGGCTCTTTTTATTCTTCTTCCCAACGGAATACGGCGCCGTTGCGTCGGGCAGGGTCGGCACCCGTAAAGTCCATAGAGTAGGGACTGCCCGTGGTGGGACTCTTGCCGATGTAACGGTGGGTCCGCATGGACATGAGCATGAACTCGTGGTCGAGGTAATCCTGCCACATAAACACCTCAGCCTTCGACGGATCGGTGGTCAGCCGTACGTCGCCTGCCAGTCCGTAGCCCGCACAGAAGACGTAGCGCCCATCAGCACACTGCAGGACGACCTGTCCCTGGCCACGGTCGATGATGCGGAAACGGGTGAGCAGACTGTTGTCTGTCGTTTGAGTATCGTAGAGCATGCCGTGCTTCAAGGCTATGGCGGGCTTGCCTGTGGCCAGATTGATGATGCGGAACGTCTTGCCGTAGGGGATGTTTCCCGAGCGGTCGGCCTTGGGCTCGACAACGGTAAAATTGTCGAACTCTGCGTAGCCGCCCTGTCGGCCTTTTTGGTTGAAGGCAAACAGTGCGTGGCGTGACCCTTGGAAGGTGATGAGCTGATAGGAGAGCGGCATCATGCGGCCCAGTGTGTGGAACGTGGTGCCATCCGTTGAATAGGCATACTGTGCCTGATCGTTGTCGTAGTCGCCGATGCAGCGGAGCCATAGTTTTCCATCGGGTGAACCGATGGAAGCAGGTATGACGACGGTGTCGTTGGTGAGATGTTCGTAACAGCGGAGGGTGAGCTGTTTGCCCTCTTTGACGACGCCTATCCACGAGCAGGGCACGTTGATGTTGCCCAGTCCACAGACGTCGCCATCCTTCATACCTTTTGTATATAGCTCGACAGTGGTGATGCTGGTAGGACCGATGACGCGCTGTGTCAGCGTGTTGCGTGCCCACATCAGCTGTTCGGCAGGCATGGACTCGAGACGCAGACGACCTTTCTTGATGCTCCAGCGGCTATCTTCGGGGTTGTGGTTCCACTGCCATACGCGACCTGGCGTCTTGCCATTGAAGTCGTCAGAGCGGACGTAGGGGGCGTGAGGTGTGCTGGCGGATGAGCCGCTCAGAGCGGGCACGTTCGGCTTCAGCCACGTGCGGGGAGCGCGTCCGAGGTTGCCCTCAAGTCCGAGCATGGGCCAGCCGTCTTTCCACGTGATGGGTGCCAGCGTCACAGTGCGGCCTATGGAGTGGAAGTCCATCATAAGCAGCGCCCACCACTGGCCGCTCTGGTCTTCGACGATGCCGCCCTGATGGATGTTGGTACAGGCTGTGGCGTCACGGTCGACGGTGGGGAGGCTGTAGCGAGTGCCGTCTTCGCCGATGCGGTATTTCACGCCCTTGGGCACCTTGGTGATGGGTGCTGCGTGGTAGCCGAAGGTCTCGTCGGCGGTGATGGTGATGGTCTCGTAGGGTCCCCAGATGTTTTTTGAGCGTGAGCAGAGCGTGCGCCCATTGGGTTTGTAGTCGGTAGAGATGAGGTAGTACGTGCCGTTGATCTTGTACATGTGGTGTCCCTCGCCTACGGCATTGCCTTCGGGGATGATGGTGCGCTCCGTTTCCTCTATCGGCCCGCTCATATCCGCCTTCAGCTCTGTACATTTCACCTCACCATAGCCATGTATGGCATATATCTTCCCATCGTCGTCGAACAGCACCGAGAGGTCGTAGATGCGCCCCTTCATGTTGTGGTGTTTCCACGGCCCGCGGATGTCTTTGCTGGTGTAGCACTGCAGGCCCTTGCCGTTGATGTTCGAAAAAAGGTAGAACTGACCATTTGCATAGCGGATGGCAGGTGCCCAGATGCCCTGGCCGTATATCTCTTTGTGATTCTTCAGCGCGAAGGCGTCGTCAGTGAAGTCGAAGCGGTCGAAGCAGTAGCTGACGTTCTCCCAGTTCACCAGGTCGCGCGAGTGCAGGATAACCAGTCCGGGCACCGAGTGCATCGTCGTACCTGCCAAGTAGTAGTCGTCGCCTACACGCAGGATGTCGGGGTCGCTGAACTCGTCGTAGAACAGCGGGTTGGTGTACGTACCATTGCCGTTGTCGGCCGTCCAACTCTGGGCGACAGCGTCGCTAAATGATAAATGACAAATGATAAATGATAAAATGACGATACCGCGCATAACTCTTAACTCTTAACTGTCAACTCTCAACTGTCAACTCTCAACTAAATCTCCGGCCATCCGTCGCGGGTCCAGTGTATGGGACGCTGCACGAGGATGCTGGCACCTTTATGGCGGATGCTGTAACCATGACAGATAAAGAGGTCCTCGCCATTGATGGTATAGGCGGCACAGTGGCCGGCAGCCTCGAACTCGCGCTTGTCGCCCTCGATAAACAGCGTGCCGCCACCCTGGCGCATGTCCACGCCCTGGCGGTCAAGGTAGGGGCCGTCGACGCTGCGCGAGCGACCTACCGCCACGCGGTAGTTGCTCTTCGAGCCGCGACAGCAGTAGTCCCAGGCCACAAACAGGTAATACCAGCCGTCGTGCTTATAGATGAACGGTGCCTCGATGGCGTTGGTGCCTGCAAACCGCGATGTGGGGTTGGGTGGCACGTTCTTGGCTCCTGGCGCATAGCGGCGTGCTATGGTTTGCGGCTGTTCGCCACGGGCAACATGCAGCGTGCTGTCGAGCCGCACCAGTTGTATGCCGTCCCAGAACGAGCCCCACGTCATCCACAGCTGGTCGTAATCGTCGACGACGAAGCAGGGGTCTATGGCGTTCCACTCATCGCGCTTGGCACGCGACGTGACGATGCAGCCCTCGTCGTTCCATACGGGTGCCGACAGCGACGAGGCGCTGAGCAGTCCGATGGCCGACGTGTTCTTGCCGAATGTCGAGCAGCTGTAGGCCAGCCACCAGCGTCCGTGCCAGCGCAGGATGTCGGGTGCCCACACGTGGTGTTCGAAGCCTGGCACGGAGTCGTGCGTCCACTGTGGCATTACGGTCATCACCGGCCGCGGGTCGATGGTCCACGTCTTGCGGTCTTTCGATGTCATGTGCAGTATGCCGACGCCCGTACAGAAGAGGTGGTACGTGCTGTCTTCATAAGCCATCACGGGATCGTGCACAAACGGTGTTTCAGTGGTTAAGGGCAACTCTTTATTCTGCCCGCTGGCAGCCACGACTATTGCCGTGGCCACCATGAGCAGGAGTCGTCTGATTGCTTTCATCTAGTGTTTTTGCTTGCAATTTTTCCTTGCGCTGTGAAAACATAGTTTTCGCGTGGTGAAAACTACGTATCCATTCGGTGAAAACTACGTATTCATTCGGTCAAAACTACGTTTTCGTTCAGCGCTTAAGATTTTACTTCATTACAACCTTGCGCCCATTCTCAATGACTACGCCCTTATAGCTGTCGCTAACCTGCTGACCAGCGAGGTTGTAGCGCACGCTCTTGGCAGCCTTAACGGTCTTGAGGGTCTCGATGGCGTCAACTCCTCCTTCAGGAAGGATGTCAAGGTGACCACCCTCAACGGTCAGGAAGAGACGAATGTTCTGAGTGCCGTCGCCACAATCCTGAGCATATTCCTCATAGAGTGCGTCACTACCATCGGCAGGAGCAATGTCTGCACGTGTCTTTACCGATGCACCATCGCGGGTAACAGTCAGCGTAACGGTAGCACCATTCCACTTGTCCTTAAGCGTTGTCCAGTTCCAATCGACATCACCATAGTTTTGGGCTGTGCAATTCTTATCTGCTACCAGTACCCAGTTGTCGAGACGCATGCCATAGTACTCAGAGTATCCGCCTGCACCACGATCGGCATCAGAAATGATATAAGATATGAAAGAGTCCCAGTTGCGAACGGCTGAACTGTAGTTCTTGAACTTCAGTGTCTTGGTGCCATTAGGCTCAATGGTGTAATAGTCAGAGAAAGCAGAAAAAAATGCGGTAGAATTGTCCTCCTCACCTACCAGCGTTCCTTTCACCTCAGGGTATTGCTCAGAATCTGACGTAGCATCTGTGATGTTGTTCAGTTTAGCCTGGTCTGCACCCAGATAGACATAGAGGTCTTGTGTGCCGTCACCGCAGTTCATGACAAAGTAGTGGTCGAATGTACCTCCGTAAGCTTCACTTTGAACAGCCACGCTGTACATGACGGTGGCACCTAAGCGGCGAACGGTTGCCTTGACGTTAGCACCAATGAGTGCATCTGTAAAGCTTTTCTCCCAATTGAAGTTGTTGGTATTGCACTTGAACCATGTGCCGCGATTAGCATCGTCAGTATTCTTGGTTGCATCAGTCCAATTACCCTCAGTCACTGCCCAGAAACAAGGCTGCATGAACATGTATTCGTTACTGCCTTCTGCACCTAATATGGCATCACGGAAGATAGTAACCCAGCCAGCCCAGTTGCCACCTTTACTGGTGTTCTCAACGGTGAATTCCAGTGTCAAGGTCTTGTTGGGAGCCAGCACGTAATAGATGTTGTTGCCTGCATCACCCCATCCTGTTGTGGTGCTACCCATTTTCTCGATAGTTGCAGCCATTGCGGCGTTGCAGCAAAGTGTAATGACGCTTATAAGAGCGTAGCGTAAAAATTTCTTCATAATAGTTTGTTTTGATTATAGATAGTAAAAATGATTGTCTCGTGATGTTGGGGAAGCATCCTCCCCACCCGTAGCGAGGTGAGCGGGGAGGTATGCTAGCAACTGTTACCTATTACTTCTTTTTACCCCAATATGTCTTGATGCCGTTTACCACAGTCGTTTTGCCCAGTAGGTGTGGTTGCCATTGCTGCTGTATGCACAGAAGCAGATGGTGGCACGGCGTGGCTCGGAGTCGTAGTCGCACTCGCGGGTGACGAGGAACTTCTGCGTACCGATGGTGAGCGTCTGCTTTTCTTCGTCGAAGGTCCATGACTGGCCATTGAAGGCGTTGCCGCTACACTTGCCGTCAGCATTGATGTTGAACAGCACACCTTCCTTGGCGACACCTTTTTCGTATGTGATGTCGATGAAGTCCCATTTGCCACGCATCTCGTCGATAGTGATCTTCTTCTGTGGTACGGCACCATAGCGCTCGGGTACGGCGATAGGCCATCCGTCTTCCGTCCATAACAGACGACGCACGTGACCCAGCATGTTGGCGTTAGGATCAGTGAGACGGGCCTGCGAGGCGATGAACCACTGGCCGTTGCCGTCGTCCCATACAGCCACGTGGGAGATGCCTACCCATGTGTTCTTGGAGTAGGTCCAGTGGTATGGGTGGGTGACGATAGGCAGGGCGTTGCCTGGATTGGCTGTACGGTCGGCACCGGTGAAGTCGAGGTAGGGGCCGTGGACGTTCTTGGAACGCAGAACGCGGGTGTTGTAGGGCACATCCAGTTCGTCGTAAGCCATGAACAGGTAGTAGTACTCTGTCTCGGGGTTGTAGACGATTTCAGGTCCCTCACTGCCCTGCCAGCGCGACCATGTACCCGAAGCCACTCGTGAGTAGATACGCTTGCCATAGCCGTTAGAGGTAATCTGGCTGGCCGAGTTGGCAAACCAGGGGCCAAGATCCTGTTTTGGCTTGCCAGTCTCTGCGTCGACTTGCAGTGCAGCTATGCCACTATGCCATGAGCCGTAGATGAGCCAGTGCTGACCTTCAGGCGTGATGATGTATGAGGGGTCAATACCGTTGTACAGGAAATAGCAGTTTCCATAATTGGTAGAAGGAACTTTCCAATTGGTACCCTTGTCTGACGGCGAACTGATGACGTAGCCCTTGTCGACCCACGACGAGAGATCGGCGGGATTGGTGGTCTCCATCATACCTATCATACCACGCTCACCCCACGACTTGCCTGCTTCGCCCAGATAGCCGGGAACAACGATAGAGTAGTACATGCGGTAGATGCCATTGTCGAGCTTGCGCACCACGGGAGCCCAATAGCCCCAGGCACCATCGCCCCAGTCGGGGATGTCAGATAGTGGGGCGGCACCCACCTCGGCACGCATCTCGTTGATCTTCGGCAGACACCAGTCGGGACACTTCTGCATGGTGGGACCCATGAACTCCCAGTTCACTAGGTCCTTAGAGCGACGGCAGAAGAAGTGACCGTAACCTTCGTGCACGTTACCCCACGAGGCGTCGGTCTGGTACATGTAGTAGTAGCCGTCGTCAGCCAGCACCACCGACGGGTCGTGTACGTTCGAGAGGTTCCAGCTGTAGCGCATGTTCCATCCTGCCAGCGTCTTGGTGTAGTTGTCGGGATAGGTGGGCGCTGTATAGTTCTCTATGAGGCTTTCTTCTTTCACCTTATCGCCCAGCTTCAGCGTTTCGCTGGAATAGTATGTCAAGCCGTTATAGGCTGTGGCAAAAGCCCTGACATAGATGGCGCCATAGCTCTCAATCAGGCTCTTCTGGATTTCTGCCTTCAGTTCAGCAGGAAGCTGCTTCTGTGTGCTGTTGGCTTGAGTGGCTACGTTGATGATATGGTCCATCACCGTGGGAGCCTTTGACGGATTTGTGTTGTACACATAGCCGTAGGCAGTAAATGCGCTTATGCCGTCGAAGACGTTGACGGGGGTAGAAAGCACCACCACACCCTCGGTGTCGTAGTTGGCGGTAATGGCCTCAAACTTCAGCCGGTCCTGCTCGGCCACCTTGTCGTCGTCGGAGCAAGCGGTCAGTACGGGAGCAGCTGCCAGTAACAGGAAGAGAGAGAGTCCTGTCGTAAGTTTGCTGATGTTCATATTCATAATGGTAATCATAATGCTAAATAGTTATTGATTCACTGTGGGCCTTTACCATCCGGGGTTCTGACCAAGACCTGGAGCGGCCTTCGACTCTGAGTAAGGGATGGGGAAGAGATAGCTCTTCGGGCTAATGAACGTTCTCGTTTTGTGATCCTTAGCGTAGTCGTAGGTATAGACAGGAGCTGTGTCGGTGCCTGTTACTTTTACGCCATAGATGTTCAACATCTGCTGATAGTAGGGCTTAGCCTGCTCGCCTGTTGACGTCACACCTTCGAAAAGCATCCAGCGGCGCTGGTCGAAGAAACGGTGATCCTCGAAGCAGAACTCTACGCGGCGCTCGTTCTGTATTCGCTCCAGCGTCAGCGTCTGGTCGGTATAAGCGGGCATGCCGGCACGTGCACGTACCTTATTAATATTGGTGAGTGCAGTGTTCAGGTCGCTGGTGCTGCCATTGATCAGATAAACATTGAAGTGAGCCTCGGCTGAGTTGAGCAGCAATTCGGCAAAGCGGAAGTGGATCCAGCTGTGAGGCTGATTGACGCTGTTGTTAACGTCGATATTGTAACACCACTTCTTCATGTAGTAGCCCGTATGGGTACCACCGGCCTCACCAGCTGCACCGAGGTCGTCGCCTCCATCCTCACGAACGTCGACAGAGCGTCCGGCAGTGGTGCCGACAGCTCCGAAGAAAGAGCCTTGGTGGAAGATGGTCTGGTCGAGTCGTGGGTCGCGATTGTCATACGGCTTCTGCGGATTGTACTCAGGGTCTTTGTCAATAGCCAGACCGTTGATGGTCTCGTAGGCGTCGACGAGATTCTGGGTAGGATTGGTACGTCCTGCCGACGAGAAGCTGCTACCCTTGAAGCCAAATGGCAGACACATCTGTTCCACATCGGTGGTAAACCATACCTGTGAGCCAAAGATAATCTCATCGCTACGGGTGGGGTCAGAGGCAAACACCTTGTAGTAGTCGCCCTCGGACGAGGTGTCGTAGCTGCCTTCAGTACCATTGAGCTTGTAGCCCTGGGCCGTACATTTGGCGATAGCATCGTCAGCAGCTGTGGCAGCAGCCTTCCATGCAGCCTCGGCACTAACGGCATTGGCCGTCTTGCTGAGGTTCAGCGGCGAGGCCTTATAGAGCAGAGCGCGACTTTTCAAAGCCAGAGCCATACATCCGTTGACACGTCCCCAGTTGGAGTTCTCATTGCTGAAACGCATGGGCAGATTGCCAGAATTCACGACTTCGTCGCACTGGTTTGCCACCCACTGCAAGACATCACCTGCAGGCGTGCGAGTCATTGCTGAGGCTTCATCCATGGTGAGTACATGGTCAATGATGGGAGCGTTGCCAAACCACGCGACCAAGTCGAAGTGTGCCAAGGCACGCAACAGCTTAGCCTCCTGGATGTTGCGGTCGTAGAGACGGCTGTCGTCGTTGCCGTTGATGACGGCATTGCCCACTACGGTGGGGTCGGCCTTTTCAATGAACTGGCTGCAGGCACGTGCAGCCTTGGTGTCGGTACCCCAGAAACCGGTCAGTGCGTGACCTGTAGAGGTATAGGCGTCGTCGGCTACCATGCTATAGTAGTGGAGCCCCCAGAAACAGATGGCATTATCAGTCATACAGTCGCGCGACGATGCCAGTCGCTGGTAGTCACTGAATATCGTCAGGCCGTTAGGTGCGTAGTTGTACAGGTCGGCCAAAAAGCCTCTGGTCATGGCCTCGTCACCGAAGACTTTCTCGTCAGACTGGGCTGCGTCAAGCTCTTTGTCCAAGTTGCAGCTGGTTGTCAGCATGGTGCCGACAAGCAGAAGTCCTGCCAGTATGCTTGTTTTTTTATTTATTATGGTTATCATAATTCTTGTAGCTTTATTCGTTATTCCTTTCTTGTTCATCAGAACGACACATTCAAACCAAAGGTGAACGACTTGGTCTTAGGATAAGTCCAAACGTAGTTCGTGGGGTTCTCAGGGTCGAAGCCGTCGTCAAGGTGCGACCATGTCTTCAGGTTGTATCCCGAGAAATACAAGCGTAGCTTGGTGAGGCCGATGCCCGAAATCCACTGTATGGGCAGTGAGTAGCCTATCTCAATGTTGCGCAGTGAGAGGTAGTCGCCGTTTGTTACCCAGATGTCGGACGAACGAGTGTAGTCGTTACGGTCGGCGGTGCTGAACGATGCTGCCGACAGACGTGGATACTTGGCACTGATGTTACGCGGATCGTTGGGGTCATCAGTGTAGTAGCCCCATGTGTTGGTGATGGCGTGAGTGGTATTGCCGCCCCATCCGAAGCCGTGGTCCATATTCTCGCGGCATACTGCCGTGCGGTTCAGGTAGGCTGTCATAATCACGCGAGCATCAAATCCTTTCCACTCGAAACCAACCTTCACGCTGGGTGTGATCTCTGGAATGCGGTCGTAGTCGGTGCTATAACCCAGCGGTATCATGTCGTCAGCATCAATCTGGCGGTCGCCGTTAGCATCGAGGAAGACAGCATTACCCAACTTGAAGTCTGTACCGGCAAAGGTGTTGTACGGATACTTCTCAGGATGATCGATAGCGTCCTGCTGCGAGGTGGAGATGAGGCTCTGGTCGCTGGCCCACTGTTGCCACTTGAACAGGAATGCCTGACCGATACGCTGACCGGTGCGGCGCTGGTATTCATAGACGCGCTCTACCTCGTCAATCTCGGTGAGCTTGTTACGGTTCCACGAAATCATTCCTTCGATAAAGTACTTGAAGTTGCCAATCTTCATCTGGTGGCCTAACACGGCCTCACCACCCCAAGACTCGGCTTTTCGATTGTAGTCAAGCGGGGCAGCAATACCCACCAGCGTGGGGTTGGTAGAGCGGCTGACGAGAATGTCGGAGCGCCACTCTTTGAAGAAATCCAGCGAACCATAGATGAGGCGGTGGTCCCAGTCGAAGCCGATACCGAAGTTGAACATCCGCGAGATCTCCCACTTGATACCCTCGGTACCCATGCTCGACTCATAGTAGGTGGCTAGCACGTTCGACTGTGATGCTCCGCTGATGCGGCCAAACGAGTAGTTGGCGCCACGTCCGTAGTTGCTCTGGAAAGGATAGCGGTTGGTGCTACCATCCTGGCTGTTTGAACCGCTGTTGACCACATCGTAGCCGGCACGTCCGTAGCTGGCGCGCAACTTCAGCAAGTCAAAGTTCAGTCCCAGTCGCTTGAACCAGGGCTCTTGGGCTGCATTCCATCCTGCCGACACACCCCAGAAGGTGTCCCAGCGGTTGTCCTTGGAGTAGTTGTCGGAACCCATGCGCGACAGGTTGAACGTCAGCATGTAACGGTTGTCGTAGGCGTAGGTGCCAGTGAAGTTGAGTGATGAGTAGCGGTACGACGAGTACTGTCCGCGCAGGCTGTGCTGGTAGTAACGGTAGAAAGCGTTACCCTGCACATGATGCTTGCCAAACTGGCGCTGGTAGTCGAAGCCGGTATTCATGTTGATGTTGTAGTAGTAGTCGCGTGGCGCAGTGATGGGCGTTGATAGTGCCGAGTAGGTGCGCTGGCGGCTATAGGTAATCTCCTCAAGATTGTTATAACTCTTGGTATAGTCGTAGTAGAAACCGTTGGCTTCAGCATCCTGGTAGCGTTCGAAGGTCTCGTAACCGTCGAAGCTGTAGGTCATGTGAGCTTTCAAGCCTTTGGTCAGAAAGCCGAGGTCGCCGATGAGGTTGATGGTCGAGTAGAGGTTACGGCGACGGTTCTGCTCCGTACCGTTGCTCGAAATCATGTAGGCGGCATTCTTCGAATTGTTGTCAGTAGGAATGAAGAACTCTCCATTGGGCGTGAACACGGGATTGGTAGGTTTGTTCTCGACGATACCGAAGCAGAAGATCTGCCAAGCATCGGCGGCGTCACCGGCACCACCCCATGAAGCCGTCGGCTGGATGATGTTGTCGATACGTCCACCGAGGTCAACGTTCAGCGTCAGATACTTGTTGATGTTGAGGTCGACATTGGTGCGGAGATTCCAGCGGTTTAGCACGTGCTGGGTATCGTTCTCGTTGTTGTAGTTGGTCCAGTCGGTATTGTAGAGACCTTCCTGGCGCAGGTAAGAGAATGATACGTAGTACTTCACGCGGTCGCTACCACCGGAAATCTGCAGGTTGGTGCGGTATTGTGGGGCATAGTCGCGCAGAG
>JAEEGL013205542.1_pt1 | contig 11531 bp, 6 predicted proteins | sample 9134231 | NCBI WGS metagenome assembly JAEEGL01 (sample SAMN16246548, study PRJNA631951) | gut metagenome | biome: gut microbiome; feature: rumen; material: fiber-attached | host: Bos | place: Iran: Karaj | collected 2018-10 | reverse complement strand
GCGATGTTGACCCAGCTCTTCCATTCTATATCATGCGTAAAACTGGCATGTCTGCTGACGAAATGGACAAGGCTCTTAACAAGAAGTCTGGATGTCTTGGTATTACAGAAAAGTATTCAGACCGCCGTGATATTGAAATTGACGCAGCTAAGGGCGACAAGCTCTGCCAGCTTTCAATTGAAATGGAAGCATTGCGTATTAAAAAGTACATTGGTGCATTCGCTGCTGAACTTGGAAGAGTTGATGCTATTGTATGGACAGCAGGTGTTGGAGAACGTGGTCCAATCACAAGATTCAAGGCATGTTCAGGTCTTGAAAACTACGGCATTAAGATTGACGCTCAGCGCAACGAATGGTCTTTCACAACAAACGCAGAAACATACATTCATGCTGATGATTCAAAAACAAAGATTTTTGTAATTCCAACAGACGAAGAGCTTGTAATGACAGAAGATGCTTACGCTCTTATGAAAGGAACTTACGACGTTCACACAAACTTCAAATACAGCTTCCAGAGCCCAGATTACGTGAATAAAGCTAGGGAAGATGGTCTTAAGGCAGACTTGGTAAAACGTCCTAACATTGCAAAAGTTGTTGCAAAACCTGGAATGTTCAAAGACTAATTTGAATCAGATTAGTTGATAAAATCAAACAACGTCGAAAATGCATTGTTTGATTAACGCATTTTTTCTTTACAAAAAATGCTCAAAAATCAAAGCGGCTGGCTGCAAAAAATAATTTTGCGGCGGCCGTTTTTTTTTTACAATCGGCGAATTCTATTTTATAATTATAATTATGATAAATATCGCCGTGCTTGTTTTTGACTTAACGGTTGAGTATAACATTGTTGTTGTTGATGGAATTTGTGATTTTTTTAAGTCAAAACAAGATGTGCACGTCATCATATCCACTATAAACGCTCCTCATAATGAAGAATTTCAGTATGATTATCAATATTGGACCGGCCTTGAAATTTTAAAATCAGATAATGTAGACGCTGTAATTGTTGTTTCAAATTCCTTTTGTCACAATTTGACAGTTGAACAGCTTGCAAAAGAACTCAAATGCCTTATGCCAAAGCCGGTGATTTCGGTTTCGGTGCCATTAAAACTTACAACAAACAGATATACTTGCATTTCTTGCGAAGACGCGTACAACGAAATTGTTGGGCATTTGAAAAATAAACACAAACGTTCAAAAATTGCCTTTCTTTCAGCTTCTTTAACAACTTCGCCCGAATCCGAAGAGCGCGAAGCTGCTTTTAGAAAAGCAATGAAAAATCATAAACTTGAAGTAAATGAAAATTGGATTTTTGCCGGCGATTTTTCTCCAGGTTCTGCTTATGATTATTTAAAAAATCGTTTTGGCGATGCTAGCGAAGTTCCTTTTGATGCATTGCTTTGCGCTAATGATTATATGGCCGCTGGAGCCGAAGTGTTCTTTAAGCAAAATAGAATTCAGATTCCAGAGCAGGTTTGCGTTTTTGGTTTTGATGATGCTGAAGTTGCAATAAATTCTACACCAAGTTTGTCTACAATAAATCAGAAAGTTATAAAAACCGGTTATAAAGCTGCAGAACTTGCTTACAATGTAATTTTCGGAAATGAAGCGCCAAAATATGTGACAATTCAGGCAATTCCTTTGTACAGGCAATCGTGCGGTTGTATGGATAAATCTTTGGGCTATCGTGGTTCTTATGATGATTCAGGAAAATATCACGAACGCGAAGCAAGAGTAAATAATGATCTGGATCTTTTTGGAAATGGCAGCATGAGCGATTTGGCGACAATTTATCATGTGCTGAATATTACAGATTCGGTTACTTTGATGAATGAATTTTTTAACATTGCTGTTCAAAATCTTGATGTTGTAAATGGCATAAAAATGCTTGCAATTTGTGTTTACGACGAGGCCGTTTATCTTTCTTCAGTTGATACTTTTGAAAAACCTGATAAAGCAAAACTTTTGATGTTTGTTGATAAAGAAAAAGGCATTGAAAATAATTATTATAATCAGGGCGGAATAGAATTTAACCCGAATAAACTGCTTTTGCCAAACGGGCTTGAAGATTTATCTTCGGGCGATTATTTGCTTTTGCCGATTTTTTTGCAGGAAAAAAATTACGGTTATTTGATTTGTAAACTTCCAAATCATAAATATCCGGTTTATACAATTTTCTTGAAACTGCTCATTAATTCGTTTGTGCATTCTTATACTTATTCTAAAAAAGAAGAAGAACGCGCAGAGCTGGCAGAAGAAAATCAGACTTTGAATTTTCAATCAAAAACTGATGAACTTACAAAATTGTTTAATAGACGCGGTTTTATGGAATATGGCCAGCAGCTTTTGGATATTGCGGCGGTTTCAAACGAAAATGGCTGCGTTTTTTTCTGTGATTTGGACGGCTTAAAACAAATGAACGATAATTGGGGTCACGAAACAGGCGACCTTGCAATCAAAACAGAATCAATGGCGCTTAGAGCGGCTTTCCGTGATTCAGATATGGTTGGTCGCCTTAGTGGTGATGAGTTTGGTGTTGTTGCGCCGCGTTTTCCAATTTCAAAATTGCCGGATTTACGAAAGCGGCTTAGCAATTTGAACGAGCAATTTTCAAAAGACGCAAATCTTCCGTTTACACTTTCAATAAGTATTGGCGTTGTTGAATTTACAGTAAAAAAATCAAATCTTCAGGAATTGCTAAAAGAAGCTGACAAAAATATGTACAAAGAAAAGAAAGTAAAACATGCTAAGCGCGCTGCAGAAAAAGCTGCGTTAGAAAAATAACTTTAGGATAATCACATTAGAAAAAATCACAATTGCAATTTAATATCAAAAATGGCATAATTCCTGCATATTTATACAGAACGAGGCTTGGAATATGGAAAAGAAAATCGTAAACAACTATGGTTCTTTTGATGTAACTTTTGTAAAGTCAAAAGGCGCAACAATGTGGGCGAGCGACGGCAAAAAGTATATTGATTTTATTGCCGGAATTGGAGTTAACTGTCTTGGTCATAATTATAAACCGCTTGTGAAGGCAATTTCTCGACAGGCTGCCCGTCAGATCCATATTTCAAATTATTATTTTTCTGATGTTGGCTTGGATTTTGCAGAAAATCTTTTGCGAGTTACAGGTTTTGAACGCGGATATTTTGGAAATTCAGGTGCAGAAGCAAACGAAGCTGCAATAAAACTTGCACGCAAATATGGTCAGCTTAACGGCGGCGATAAGAGAAAAACAATAGTTACTTTGGAAAGCTCTTTTCATGGCCGAACACTTGCAACCCTTACTGCAACTGGCCAGGAGCGCTTTCACCCGGATTGTTTTGCACCATATCCAGTAGGATTCAAAACAATAAAAGCAAATGACTTTGAAGCAATTAAAACGGCTTTTGATGATACAACAGCGGCTCTTTTTATAGAGTGTATTCAGGGAGAAGGCGGAGTAAATCTGATTAATCCAGAATGGGCAAAAGCCGCCGCTGATGCAGCTCGTGCAGCTGGCGCAATCGTAATGGCGGATGAAGTTCAAACTGGCGTTGGCCGTACAGGAACTTACCTTGCAAGCGACTGGCTTGGTTTTAAGCCGGAAGTTGTAACACTTGCAAAAGGAATTGCCGGCGGTGTTCCAATGGGCGCTTGTTTGTTCCGCGGAAAAGCAGCCGATGTTTTTGTAGCAGGTGATCATCAGTCAACATTTGCAGGAAACCCGCTTGCGTGCGCAGCAGGTCTTGTTGTTCTTGAAACAGTAAGTGACCCAGCATTTTTAGACAGAGTAAATCATGCAGGCGATTATATTCGCGGTGCAATTGCAAGCTGGAATCTTCCGATTGTAAAAGATGTTCGCGGAAAAGGTCTTATGATTGGAACACAGATAGATTCAAGTATTAAACCTTTTGATATTGAAGTTCGCTGTCTGGAAAAAGGTTTGTGTACAACAACAGCCGGTTCAGATGTAGTTCGCTTTTTGCCACCGCTAAACATCAGCGACAAGGAAATAGACGAAGGACTTGCAATTTACAAGAGTGTTCTTGAAGAATTCTGCAATAAATAAAAAAAAAGGAAGCAGGAGAAATGAGCAAAAAGAATTTTTTTGAAAGAAAATCTTTTATTGTTGCATTACTCCTGTTTTTTTTATTAACACAGGAATTAGCGGCAAACGTTTTTTCAAAGCCGCGAAAACTTTTTTCTTTTAAAACAGAACATTTTGAATTAATCTATTCAGAACAAAGCAAAGAAACCGCAACTTATGTTTCACAAAAAATAGAAGAACTTTATAGCCGCGCGGTAAATCAGTTGAATTATGACGCAGAACTTAAAATGCCGGTTGTAATTTCTTCAGATTCAGATGTGCTTTCTGTAACTTATACATCATCGCCATATAATCGAATTGTAATTTTTGATTCAATTAAAAATGATAAAACGCAAAATTTTGAAGACGCTTTGATTTCACTTTTGTATAGAGAAATTTACAGAGCGCTTGCGCAATCAATAAGAAGCCCTTTTAATCAGTTTGTTTCAAAATGGCTTGCCGGAGATTCGTATCAGCCGGTTGCACTCTTTAATTTGCCATATTCGTTTGTGCAGGGAATTGCATATTTGGCAGAAAGTGAGAAGGGCGAAGGCCGATTAAACGACGGTTATTTCCTTCAGCTTTTGTCGCAGGCAAAGCTGGAACATAAGTTCCCAAAATGGATAACCGTTTCTTCAGTAATCGACGTTTATCCGGGCGAAGAGCTTGCTCTTGCAGCGGGTTCCGGCTTTGCCGCGTTTCTAATCAGCACTTACGGCGCCGAAAAATACGCCGCGCTCTGGCAAGAATGCGGAAAAATAAACCCGCTACTTACGCACGGCGTGTTCAAAAACGTTTACGGAATTCCACTAAATGAGTTGTGGGCCGCTTTTGAAGAGGCGGTTCCGCTGCCCCAAAAACTAGCCGAGCTCCAAAACTTAGAATCACAATCCGCTTTAGTTTTCCCAAAAGACAAAGAAGCAAATTACGAGCATATACTTTTGTCCGATTACGGTTTTGTCTGGTACGACCGCCTTCGTCACGAAGTGGATATGTTCGACGAAAACAATTTGCGCAAAATCCGCCAGCTGCTTTTTTTGGCGGATAATATCGAACGAATGACGCTTTCGTGCGACAGCCGTTTTATCAGCGTTTCGCACACTCAGCCGCGCACAATGCAGTCGCTTTATTCAGATTACACGAACGTTTATGATTTAATTGAACGTCGCTTTTTGGAACCAAAATATTCTTTGCGCGACGCGGCGATTGTTCAAACTTCGGACGGAAAAAATGTGCTCGCGGGCGTAACTCACAAAAAATCTACGCCGGTTTTGCAGATTTATTCAATTCCGCAAAAAGACAAAAAGGCAAAGCTGCTTTACGAAAAAGCCTTTGAGCAAAATCAGATTCCTTTTTCGCCGGTTTTTTCTGGAAAAGGTGCTGTTTGTTATATTCTCGATGAAGGTTCTTCGCAAACTTTGTGCCGCCTTGTTTTTGACGGTGAAAAAAAAGATTTTGAACAAAAATGGCTTTTGAAAACCGCAGATTCTTTGGCTGCTGAAAATTCTGTGAAAATCCGAAAGTTGAATTTTCAGCGAGCAAATGCGCCAGCTTACACTTTTGAATTTGCAAAATCAAACGAACCTGGTTTTACTCGGCTTGGTATGATTTCTTTGAATCAAGAATGGGAACCCGCCGCGCTGATGTTTTTTGGGGACGATGTTTCGGGCGGAATTCATGAAAGCGTAATTAATGGCGATTCTCTTTTTTATACTTCAAAAAAGTTTCAGATAAACGAGCTGCGCCAGATTTCGCTTTCGGCGCTTAGCGGGGAACCTGGCGAGCTGGTAAAAATTGATGAGAACGATAATCGCGAAAAATCTTTTTATGAGCCGGCCACTTTAGCTGAATCTGATTTAACTGATTCTGATTTAGCTCAAGCTGATTTTGCTGAAGCTGAATCGCAGGAACAGCTTTTTTCTGAAACTTCGCTTCCTAAAAAACTGTACAATCCTTTTAAATATTTGCTCGATGTTTCTTTTTCGCCGTTTCTTCCAATCAAAACAATTGATTTGGATACTGGAATTATTTATTGGCCTGGACTTGGCGTTTCTGTAAAAACTCAAACTGACCCATGTATGAATACGAGTGCGGTTTTATCTGCTGGCTGGAATTATGTTCCGCTTGATTTTTCCTGGTCAAAAAATCTGCCTTCTGCTTATTTGCGCCGGCTTCGCCTTGCTTCCGAAGATCTTAAAAAAGATAAATCGGCTGCATTTTTCATCGAAAATTCTTCAACTCCGGTAAATTTAAAAGGCGGTGTTTTATTTAATTATACTTTGGACGGCGAATATGATTTTTCTGTTCTTGCTGGCGGCCAATGGAAAATGCCAATTGGTTTTGCGCTTCGCAAACTGATTTTTAATGTTCAGTTTTCGTACAAAGTTTCAACTGATTATTATGATCAAACTTTGATAGACTCTCATCCTTCTCTTTCAAACTGGCCGAATTTTAATAATGCTTACGAGTTGGTTCAGGCTTCGGTTTCTGTTGAATATAACAACATTCATCAATATGGTTTTTCGCCTTTTGAAAAACGCGGTCTTTCTATTGGTGCAAAACTTTTTGCTCTTTGGGATATTTACGAAATCAATTTGTTAAGGCAGGCTCGCGAAGAAGAAAAACGAGCTAAGCAGGAAAATATTTCCGAAGAAGAACGCAATGGAAATCTTTCAAATGCGCAGCTTAAAAATCTTTTTCAAGACAGTTTGATGGATATTACGCAGCTCAACGTTGCTCTTTTTGCAACGGTTGCAATTCCGCGCTTAAATCCGCTTAATTCTGTAAACGGCTGGATTTTAAGTTTGCCGGCAACTGTTTCTGTTGAATTTATGAACAAAGCGGGAACTGCTCTTGAATCGCGAACGCAAATTCTTCTTATTGGAAAAGAAATTCACAAAGGAATATCGCCGATATTTTTGTATTTCCGCCGTGTTGGTTTTAGCATTGGTTATGATATGAGTTTGATTTACGATACTGCCGAAGTCCGCCTTCCTGATATTAGAAATGATAATTATCTTGCTGAAGTTTTTAATGGTGTAAAATATACGCATTATTTCTTTTTTGTTTTGAATTTTGATTTAAATTATACGGCTGGCGCGCTTTCTTCAATTCCTATTAATGCCGGAATTCGTGGCTCATATTTCCCTGACACAAACGGTTATGTTTTAAATCTTGATTTGCGCTTTCATCTTTAAATCTGATTTTGCCGGTAACTTTATTTAACTTTTTATCGTTTTAGTATTATATTATAAGAATATCAAAAAATTTGGAGGACAAAATGATAGAGGTTTCCCACGTTTCCCGGAACTTCGGGGACTTTCGTGCGGTAAATGATGTCAGCTTTTCAATTCCTACTGGACAGATTGTAGGACTTCTTGGCCCAAACGGCGCTGGCAAAACAACAACTATGCGAATGATTACAGGATTTCTTTCGCCAACTTCTGGAACTGTAAAAATTGACGGAATTGATATTTGCGAAAATCCTGTTGAAGCAAAAAAGAAAATCGGTTATATGCCGGAATCGGCGCCGCTTTATGGCGAAATGATTGTAGAAGATTATCTTTGTTACATTGCTCAAATGTATAATCAAAATCCGCAAGAAAAAGTTCCGGCTCTTTGCAAAGAATGTGGCTTAAAAGAAGTTATGAGCAAAAATATTTCTGAACTTTCGCGCGGTAACCGCCAGCGAGTTGCTCTTGCTCATGCTCTTATGAACGACCCTGAAATTTTAATTCTTGATGAGCCAACTTCTGGCCTTGATCCGAATCAGGTTGAAGATGTTCGTGCAATTATCCGCGAAATTGGTAAGACCCGAACGGTTATTGTTTCAACTCATATTCTTAGCGAAGTTGAAACTTTGTGCAGCCGCGCAATTATTATTAGCGGCGGAAAACTTGTTGCCGACAGTTCAATCGAAAATCTTAAAAACAGCATTGGCTCTACAACTTCTGTTTTTGTAACTTTTGACGGCGAAGATTCAACTTTAGCCTGCGAAATTGCAAAAAAACTAGAAGGTGTTTCAAACGTTTCAACGCAAGTTTCTGAAAGCGGCAAAAATCAGCTTGTAATTTCTATCAAAGGTGATGTTGAAATCCGTCCGCAACTTGTAAAAAATCTTGTTTCAAAAGGTTTTGGTATTTACGAAATTGCAATTCAGAAAAATTCTTTGGAAGATGTATTCCATACTTTGACGGAGGCAAAATAAATGAGCGAGAATATTTCTCCGACATCAAAAAAAAGAGCAGCAATTATTATTATGAAGCGCGAGCTAAAATCATATTTTACTGCTCCAGTTGCTTATATTGTAACCGGACTTTTTCTTTTGATTACCGGATTCGTTTTTTATTCAACTTTTTTCCTTTATGATAGAGCTGAGTTGCGCCGCTTTTTTGCGCTTTTGCCAATAATGCTTTCGTTTGTGATTCCAGCGTTGACAATGAGAATTTTTGCAGAAGAACGCCGCGTTGGCTCAATTGAAACTTTAATGACACTTCCTGTTACTGAAGTTGATGTTGTTGCGGGCAAATATTTGGCTTCGTTTTTGAGCACTTTGATTATGCTTGCTCCAACTTTATTGTATATAATTCCTGTAGAAATTTTTGGTTCTCCAGATTATGGCCCGATTGTTGGCGGTTTTATTGGATCGATTTTCTTAAGCGCAGCTTTTACTGCAATTGGCGTTTTTGCAACTTCGATTACAAAAAATCAGATTGTGGCATTTTTTACTGGCGCAATTATCTGTATTATTCTTGCAGGAATGGATCGCTTTTTAGTTCTTTTGCCTGGCCCGGTTGCAAATTTTCTTAATTTGATTTCTGCGGGCGAACATTTTACTTCTATTTCGCGTGGAATTTTGGATACTCGCGATTTGTTGTATTTTATTTCGCTTACAGCGCTTTTCTTAACGGCAACTGTACAAGTTCAGAAAAATGCGAAACTCTAATTGAGGTTTAAAAATGAAAAAATTATTATCATGGCTTAAAAGCCCAAAATCAGATTTTCTATTATTTGTAATTTTTCTTGTGCTTTTAAATCTTGTTGGGCACAAGGCTTTTGTTCGTTTAGATCTTACTGCGCCTCAATCTTATTCTCTTTCAAAGGCAAGTAAAACTCTTGTAAAAAATCTGGATTCGCCGCTTTCGGTGCGGGTTTTCTTTAGTGACAATATTCCGCCGGTTGCTGCAAATGTTTCTCAATATGTAAAAGATATTCTTACTGAATATAAAGGTGCTGCAAACAAGAATTTTTCAGTTTCGTTTATGGATATGTCAAAAGCTGAAAATGAAGATTTGGCGCACGAGCTTGGAATTTATCAGACTCAGATTCAGGAAGTAAAAAATTATGAAGTTGGTTTAAAGCAGGTTTATATGGGACTTGCAATCACTTATGGCGAAAGTGTTGAAGTTATGAATCCAATTCAGAATACAGACGGTTTTGAATATAATCTTACAACAAAAATGTCAAAAATGATTGCTATGAACGATACGCTTTCTGGCCTTAAAAAAGATGAAAAAATCAATTTGACTTTGTATTTGAGCCAGGATCTTACAAAACTTGGAATCAGCGGCGCAGATCAGGCGGAGCAGATTATTCGGTCTGCTTTTGATTCTGTGAACAAACAAAATCTCGACCGGCTTGTTTTTAAGGCGGTAAATCCTGCTGCTGATGATGCGCAAGCGCTTTCTGAAAAATATGGCATTCAGACAATCGCTTATAAAAATGGCGAAGGTGTTTCTACAAAAGCGGTGCTTGGTCTTGTTCTTGAGCATGGCGAAGATTTTTATGCTTTGCCACTTGAAGTTCAGCGTTCATTCTTTGGTTATGCAATTTCTGGGCTTGATGATGTTGCTTCTTTGATTAACGAAGGGCTTAAAACGCTTTTTTCAAATACAACTGCAATTGGTTATATTACTGGTCACGGCGAAGTTGATCATAATTCAGAAGCTCAGGCTGCAAATCTTGAAAAATTGATGTCTGGAATGTATGAACTAACTGATATTGATTTGAATTCGGCTGATATTCCGGCTGCAATGAGTTCTATAATTATAAATGGTCCAAAAGTTGATTTTACAGAAGAAGAACTTTACAAAATTGACCAGTTTTTGCTTCGCGGCGGAAACGTAATGCTTTTTTTGGACGGTGTTGTTGATGACGGACGAAATCAGGCTTATGGAATTGGAAATTACGTTGCCAATGAATCAAACCTGGAGCGCTTGCTCGAAAAATATGGTGTGAATCGCGGCAAAAATATGGTAATGGACAAAAATTCTCTTAAGAACATAAATCCTCAATACGGCGAATTGAATTATTATTGGGTTCCAGCGCTGCATAAAAAGCAACTTGCTAAAAAGCACCCGATTACGAACAATCTTGGTTATGTTTACTTTTTGGAAAGTGGCTCGCTTGACCCAGCCGCTGCAAAGGAAAACAAAAATCTTACGGTTACGGAAATTGCAAAATCTTCGGAAGAAGGCTGGGCGCTTGAAACTGGAATTACTTTGCACCCGCTTTATCTTCAGCCGCCAACAGATTCTTCTGTGTTTGGTCAATATGATCTTGCTGTTTTGCTTGAAGGAAAATTTGATAGTGCTTTTGATGAATCTCCGCTTGCTAAAAACAGCGCCGAATCATCAGCAGAAAATCAGTTTGTAACATCAAATCATATAAAATCAAGTGTACTTCCTGGAAAACTTTTTGTTTCAGGTTCTTCTGCAATTACAACTAGCCAGGTTATTGACGAAGAAGGAAGCAGCCCGGTTTCAATGTTTGTAATGAATGTTATTGATTATATGAACGGAAACGAAGAATTATGCACAATGCGTACAAAGACTCTTGCAGCAAATAATTTGACTGTAAAATCAGGTTTAGCAGCTGGACTTTGGAAGCTCTTTAATCAATATGGACTTGTTTTGCTTGTAGCAATTGCCTGGATAATTGTATGGCGAATGCGTGTTGTGCGCCGCCGTGCAATCAACAAAAAATACAATCCTGATGATACAAGAACAATTAATAAATAGGTTAAACTGGTGATTATATGAAAACGAGAAAATTAGTTTTAATAGCGGCTGATATAATTTTGCTGGCAATTTTTATTGTTCAGCTTGTGATTTCTTCGCGCGACACAACAAAATATTTTTCTTTGAAAGAAAAACCTGACGCTTTGGAAATTATTACTCCGCAAGAAAAAGTCATTCTTTACAAAGAAGACGAAAACTGGTTTGTTGGTGAACAAAAATATCCTGCAAACCTTGCAACTGTTGATTCTTTTATTGATGCAGTTTCTAATATTCGTGCTTTGGATAAAGTTGGTTCGTATAATTCTGGCAATAATGCCGAGCGTTATGAATTTGTTGACGGAAAAAAGATTATGGTTGTTGCTAAACTTGGCGGAAAAGTTTTGCGAACTGTAGAAATTGGAAAAACTGCGGTTTCTTCTTCGCAATGTTATGCAACAATT
>JAEEGL013035705.1_pt1 | contig 11531 bp, 9 predicted proteins | sample 9134231 | NCBI WGS metagenome assembly JAEEGL01 (sample SAMN16246548, study PRJNA631951) | gut metagenome | biome: gut microbiome; feature: rumen; material: fiber-attached | host: Bos | place: Iran: Karaj | collected 2018-10 | reverse complement strand
GGAATGGTCAAAGCGCTGAAGCCAGGCAAGGTGCGGATCACGGCGGTTGCGGCCCGTTTCACGGAAACGGTAGAATATCCCGTGCAGTACCATGAGCTTCCGGAGGATACCCCGGTCAGCACGCGTACCGCGACCCAGCCGAAGCAGGCCGTGGGGCACTGCAGCGTCTGCGGAAAGGACGACGCCGCGAATGTCTTCGAGCCCGCCATCTTCACCGACACCGTCTGGAATTCCTGGTACGCTCCCCACGTGGACAAGGTCTACGACGCAGGCCTCATGAAAGGCACGGGCGAGCACACCTTCGCTCCGAACGCAAACGTCACCCGCGCCATGGCCGCCACGGTACTCTATCGCATCGCCGGTGAGCCGGAGGTCGAGGGGGACAGCCCGTTCAAGGACGTCCCGGAGAAGAAGTACTACACAAACGCTGTGATCTGGGCGGCGCAGAACGGCGTCGTGGCAGGCTTCCCCGACGGCACCTTCCGGCCCGACGACAACATCACCCGTGAGCAGCTCGCCGCGCTCCTCTACCGCTACGCAAGCGCCGAGGGCAAGGTTCGCGAGGGCGACGCAAGTCTGGACGCCTTCCCTGATGCGCAAGCTGTCCATTCCTACGCTAAAGATGCCATGCTCTGGGCCGTGGGCGAAGGGCTTATCAACGGCGATGGCTCCGGAGGAAAAACTTATCTCCAGCCGGCAAACGACGCCACCCGCGCCCAGTTTGCCACCATCATCTCCCGCTACATGAGCACCGTCGATCCCCTCACTCCGGCGATGCCTGATCCTGAGAACCCCATCCCCACGCCGACAGATCCCGACATGCCCATCCCCGTGGACCCGGATCCCACCCTCGTGCCTGCCAGATAAAAGCAAAACCCGTACTTGACAAACATTCCCGCCCGGGCTATAATATTTTAGCTGTCCGCCGCGCAAACGCGGCGCGGGCGATCGGGGTGTAGCGCAGCTGGTAGCGCGCTTGGTTCGGGACCAAGAGGCCGGGAGTTCAAGTCTCCCCACTCCGACCAAGCCGCCGCAAGCATCTATTGCTTGCGGCGGCTTTTTCTTGCTTCAAGCGCCGGGGCGGCGCTTTCTCCGTCCTATCCTTTTTTGCGCATAGAAAAACCGCCTTTTCGGCGGTTTTTCCTTTTTATGCATCTATTCGGTATTTTTTCACATTGATTTTCACGGCTCCGTCGGCAAAGAACTCGATGCCCTCGGCGCTGAGGTCGGTATAGAGGGTGGCGGAGAGCACCTTGCGCCCGTCGTTGACGAACACCTCGGCGCTGTATCTGTCGAGGATCAGCCGAAACTTGATTCTTCCTCCCTCATGCTCCACCAGGGCCCGGCGCTGATGGATGATGGCCCGCCGGGAGCCGGAGAATTTCCGGTCGATCTTCACCACGGATTCATGGGGCCGGAAGCTGACGCTGGTATAGAATTCGCTGTTTTTCGCAAAACGAACGGCGAAACGGTTGTAGCTCTCCCCCATCGGCACGACCTCCACCTCCAGATCCACCAGCCTTCCGGAGACGCCCGGCAGGGTGATCGCGCCGTCAGCCAGCTCCACGTTTTCACAGATGACCTCGTCGCTGTGCAGGGCTTCCAGCTCTCGGACGGGCCGCTGATAGAGGACGCCGTCCCGCAGGGACAGCTCCCGCGGCAGACTCATCTGGCCGAACCAGGGCTTGGAATTGGTGTGCAGATTGCAGGTGTCCCAGTTCTGCATCCAGCCGATCATCACCCGGCGGCCGTCGGAGGTCAGGATCGTCTGCGGCGCGTAGAAATCGATGCCGTAGTCCACGGTATGGTCCGATTCCTCGGTGAATCTGAGTGCCTGTGCATCAAAATCGCCCAGCAGATAGAACGCGCCGTTGCCGTTGTGGTACTCGAATCCCTTGGGCAGCATGTCCTGGGAGCTGACGAGCAGCACATGGCGTCCGTCCAGCTCGAAAAAGTCGGGACATTCCCACATGCAGCCCAGGCGGCCTTTGTTTTCCGCCAGCACGAAGCCGTATTTCCAGTGGATCGCATCGCTGCTCTCATAAACCAGGATCCGGCCGCCCTCGCCGCTCTGATCGTTGGCGATCAGCGCCCAATACCCGCCGTCCGGCGCCGGGATGATCCTCGGATCACGGAAATCATAGACGCTTCCGCCTGCGGGCAGATCCCTGCCGCGGATCACGGGGTTTTTATGATACTTTTGATAGTCCGTTCCGTCGCCGAAGGCCAGATTCTGCGTCTGCAGATGGCGCATCTGTCCGTTATCCGACGGGACGCGCTGCACGCCGGTGTACATCAGCATGTGCCGTCCGTCGGGCAGTGTGACCGCGCTGCCGGAATAGCATCCGTCGCGGTCATACGGCATATCCGGGGCCAGGGCAGCGGGCGCATATGTCCAGTGCAGCAGATCCTCGCTGACGGCATGACCCCAGTGCATGGGCCCCCAGTGGGAATCGTAGGGGTTGTACTGATAAAACAGGTGATACCTTCCGCCGTAAAAACTGAAGCCGTTGGGGTCGTTCAGCCAGCCGACGCGGGCAGACAGATGGAAGGCCGGCCGGTCCTCCGGGCTGATTGCGCGCTCCATGGCCTCCTCATAGCGGCGGGCGTCCCGCAATGCCTGGCTCATGCGGTCTCATCCCTCATGCTGTCTTCCAGCGCGTCCACGATGGTATCCACCACCTTGGTGGCCCGGCGCTGCAGCTCTTCCGGCGCATACGGGAAGGTATAGGACACATCCGACGCGTCGATCAGCGGCAGGTCATTGATGGAGTCGCCGATGCCGTAGAGGATGAAGTCGCCCAGATGCTCGCGCATGTATTCCCGCAGGAACATGACGCCCTTTCCCTTGGAGCAGCCCCGGGGGGCGATATCGATCTCGATCACGTTCTGGAAGGCTTCGACGTATTCCCCATAGCGCTCGTTGATGGAGGCGCTGACCGCTGCAGCCTCGTCCAGACTCTCGGTGTGAATGCTGACCTGGTGGATGAGGCCCGGAGGCGCGTCGTCCACGCCGGTGATGACATAATATTTCCCCGGATAGTCCATGGGAGCGAAGACGCAGATCTCTCCCTCCACGTCCAGGGTCAGGCGGTAGCCCCGGGGCAGCATTTCCTTGACGATGGCGTCCGCCACCGCCCGATCCACGCCCCGCTTCAGAATGGGCTGGAAATTGCGGTCGACAATGTTCGCTCCGCTGCTGGTGATGAAGAAATCCGGCTCCACAAAGCCCGTGATGAAGGGCGTGAGTCCGCCCACCTGCCTGCCGGTGCACAGGCCGAACAGATGTCCCGCCGCCTGGTACTCCCGGATCTTCTCCACGTTCTCCGGCGGGAGCTTCACCTCCGCCTTGTAGAAATACAGCGTGCCGTCAAAATCGCTGGCAAAGACTTTTTTCTTCATATCGGTTCCCTCAAATCACAAATTCATCGGTGACAGATGCGTTCATGGGCCAGATCTGCAGCTTGGCGCCGTCTGAAATGACATATCCGGACTCCCGGTCGGTGGGATAGCAGTGGGTCGTGAAGGTGGCCTCGCCGTCGTTTAAGAAATACTCACACGATGAGCGGTCAATGAATATGCGCATGGTGTTCAGCGCGTGATCCAGGGGCAGCTCCAGCACGGCGCCCACATTTTCATTGAAGCGCTTGTCCATGCCCCGCTTGTCGAAGGTGCAGATCCGCTTCCCGGCGTCGTAGTGCATGGTGAGACCGCCGGAGCCGTCCGCCTTTGTGAAAAGGTTCAGGTCGAAGTCCCCGCCGCCCGGAATCTCGATTTCCAGCTCACAGGCCCCGGGCAGGGTCCCGTCGGGAACGATCTGCGCACCGCGCAGCGCCTCAATGCCCGAGATCGGCGTCTGGAGCAGTCGGCCGTCCCGGATGCGCAGCTCCCGGGGCAGGGTCATGCTGCCCTCCCAGTCCTCCTCTTCGGTGGGATAGTGGTTGTCCGGCAGGCCGATCCAGGCGATGAGGATGGCCTTGTCCGGATCGTCCACATTGGCCGCGCCCTGGGCGGCATAGAAGTCGAAGCCGAAGTCCAGGAAGCGGTATGGCCCTTCTGGCGTGAAGGTCAGTGTGTCGTAGTCCATCCTGCCGATGAGATACACGTTGTGGTTGGTGCTCTCGGCGCGGCCCGGCAGCCTGGTGTACTGGGGCGAGAAGATCAGCACGTCCTTCCCGCTGATGTTCACGATATACGGGCACTCCCACATGCCGCCGAAGGTCTCATAGCCCGGCACCTTGAGCTGGCCGGCAAAGCGCCAGCCGGACAGGGGTTCGGCGGATTCGTAGACCAGCACGCAGCCGCGGCCGTCGGCGGTCTGTGCGCCGATGAAGATATAATACTTCTGCTTTTCCCCGTTCCAGACCACCTTGGGATCGCGCTGGTGCTCGGAGTAGTCGTCCCGGGGGCCGAACAGGGGCGCATCCAGCTTTTCCAGCTTTCCGTCCGCGTTCAGAACGGCGGCGCGGGTATCGGGCGTGCGCACCCAGTTCTCCTCGCGGTGGTTGCCGGTATAGTAGAATACCAGCCGGTCGCCCACGGAGATGCCGCTGCCGGAATGGTTTCCGCGGTTATCGTAGTCGCGGTCGGGGCGCAGGCCGATGCCGGCGTTTTCCCAATGGATCAGATCGGGGCTGGTGACGTGATACCAGTATTTCAGCCCATGCACCGCGCCCCAGGGGCACCACTGATAGCAAAGGTGCCAGGTGCCCTGGTGCAGGGCAAAGCCGTTGGGGTCGCTGGAAAGGCCCGTCATCGGCTGCACGTGATAGGTCTGCCGGTAAACGGAAGTGCGGATCTTCTCATAAAGATCTCGGATCTCCTCGGGACTTTGGAGCACCCTGTAGCGCTCCTCGCGGGTCCATTGCTTCATATCGGTGACCTCCTCCATATGTAGTTATCTGAGCTTCCACAGCACCAGCGCCGTGAAGATGGCGAAGGCGGTGCTGGCCAGGGTGCCGACCAGATAGCGCTCGGCGAAGCCCTGGGCCTCGAACTGCTTGAACCGGGCGATGCTCTTTGCCGTCAGCACAAATCCGATGGCCGAGGCCTGGCCCGTGAGCATCAGGATGACGACGATGAACCGCTCCAGCTTGCCGATGATGCGGCCGGCCCTTGGCTCGTCGGCAAAGGCCATGCGCTCGGCTCCGCTGCTCAGCTCATCGAAGAGCTTGCGCACCAGCACGCAGGCGGGATCCCAGTTGACCGTCAGGATCAGCGCGATCGCCAGGCAGTTGTTCGCCCGGGGGATACCGCGCGCCCAAACCATGAGCGCCGAGGGCACGGATTCCATATACCTGAACCGCCACACCAGGACAATGATCGCGATATGGACCGCCTGATCGATCAAAAACAGCCAGATCGAATCCCATTTGCGCGACAGCAGGCACTTGCACTCGTCAATAACGAAATGGGAAACCGCAAAAATTGCCGCCGGGAGCAGGGCGTACATGGGCGAAACGCTCAGGAAGCATGCCGCCGCCATCACCACGGCATAGATGACGCTGTGGAGCAGAAGCGTTCCCTGACTGTTCTTTTTCCCCTCGGCCATAGACGCGCTCTGAAAGGTAAAATCCCCCAGAAAATGGGCGATCAGCAAAACTTTTAAAATCATTTTTCTCTCCTTTCCGCCTTCTGCAGCAGACGAAGCGCAATGATCGCCGCGTTGCGGGCGCTGTAGATATTTGCAGTTTTCAGCGTTTTCTCCATGCTTTGCCGGGATACTCCGGCCAGCTGTGACAGCGCCGTGGGCATCCCCCGCAGCTTTCCGGCGGCGATATACAGCCCCGGCATATCCGCATCGGCATAAACCGGCGTCACGACCCGGGGTGCGCGTTCAAACGCCTCAAACAGATTCCGTTTGCGGCCGCGGGCATAATAGCCGTACCGGCTGCGGCGCGCCAGTACCTCCGCCAGCTCCGGCAGCCGCTCCAGATCCATGACGTCCGTCACACAGACGGGATAGGCAAGCTCTGTCAGCAGCATCAATTCATTTTGACCGCCGGTCATATGCTCGCACAGGCGGATCGCCGTATCCATGGCGAAATTGATATAGACGTCGTTCTCGCTGTCGGAGTGAAACAGCGCCGGGCATTCATCCTGCTCCCCTGCCCGGGCAATTGCGGCGCGGGCGCGGTGGTAGGCCTGGCCGTCCTGGGCGGTGGTCCCGGCGTCTGTCATCCGGATATCCCAGCTCCCCATGCCGAGGCCGGAACGCACCTGGGCCGGCCACAGCAGCATGCGGAACAGGCGGGCGCAGCAGTAGGCCGCCGCAGGCGAGCGGAACAGGCCCTGCAGCTCATCGCCCGCGCTGAACGCCACCTCATGCAGCAGCGACGGCGCAAAGATCCGGTTGAGCGCGCCGCACACATCCGTGATATGGTTTTGAATATCGCTGCGATCAGACAGGGCATATTCTCTCGATCCCTTGAGATCGACCATCCATGCGGTGTATTGATTCATGATATCACCTCTTGTGGGTATGATACCACACGCCGTTTCAAAAAGCAACTTGTTTTTGTTGCTTTTTGCGTTTGCAACCATTTTTTATTGCTTTTTTCTTCCGCAGCTGTTTTTATTTGCTTTTCGGGATTGCATTTCGCATCGGATGCGCATACGGCCCGCAGCAATATATAAAAACCCGCACAGGCACGAGCAACATGCAGTTGGGGCGCTGTGCGGGTTTCGGAATCAAATCAGTCCGCGGGGACGAATTGCTTCATTTCTTCGGCGAGCTCGCCAAGCCGGGCCTCGGCGCTTTCCCGCTCCGGGGCGACGGCTGTGAAATAGAATTTGACCTTGGGCTCTGTGCCGGAGGGGCGCACGATCACGCGGCCCGCTCCGCTGAGGCTGAGCTCCATCACGTTGGACGACGGCAGTCCCAGGGGCTTTACGGCGCCGTCAGAAGCAGTACGCACTGTGCCCGCCTGGTAGTCCAGCACCTGATCCACCGGGAAGCCGGCCAGGGAATCCGGGGTATTTGCGCGCAGATTCTGCATCAGGGCGGCCGCCTTCTCCATGGCGTCCACACCCTTGAGCTCCACAGACTGCACCTTGGCCAGGGTGTAGCCGAACTCTGCGTAAATCTCGTCCATGGCCCGGGCCAGATCCTTGCCCTGGCGCTTGTACCAGGCCGCCATCTCGCAGGTCAGCATGGCCGCCACAACGGCGTCCTTGTCCCGGGCGTAGGTGCCCTTGAGATAGCCGCAGCTTTCCTCGAAGCCGAATACAAAGCGGTCCTCCCTGCCCTGCTGCTCTTCCTTGAGGATCTCGCCGCCGATCCACTTGAACCCGGTCAGCACGGTGCGGATCCCGACGCCGTACTTTTCGCAGATGCGGTCGGCCAGGGCGGTGGTGACGATGCTGCGCACGCAGAAGGCCCCCTCGGGCAGATCGCCGAATTCGCGGCGGGTACGCAGGATGTAGTCCATCAGCAGGCAGCCGAGCTCGTTGCCCGTGAGCTTGCGGAAGCCGCCGTCCACGGGCACGGCCACGGCAATGCGGTCGCAGTCCGGGTCGGTGCCGAGGATCAGATCGCAGGGCACCTCCGCCGCCAGCTTGTAGCTCTCGCGCAGGGCTTCGTCGGTCTCCGGGTTGGGATATTCGCAGGTTTTGAAATCGCCGTCGGGCTGCTCCTGGCAGGCGACCACAGCCACATCCACGCCGATGCATCTGAGGACCTCGCGCACGGGCTTGTTGCCGGTGCCGCACAGGGGCGTATAAACCACCTTCAGCCCGGCGTCCGGCACCTCGGCAAGACGCAGGCCCTCTGCCAAAACGACGCGGTAATAGTCCTCCCAGACGCTGTGGGGCAGGAGCCGCACGTCGCCGGAGACCAGGAGCTCGTCAAAGCTGCTTGCAGGCTCAGACAGGGCGGGAACGGACTGGATCTTACCCATGACCACCTTTGCCGGCTCATCGGTCATCTGGCAGCCGTCGGGGCCGTAGCACTTGACGCCGTTGTATTCGCCGGAGTTGTGGGACGCGGAGATCACGATGCCGCAGCCGCAGTTCAGGCTGCGCACGGCAAAGGAAAGCATGGGCGTGGGCGCCAGCTCGTGGTAAATCCAGGTCTCAATGCCGTTCTCGGCAAAGGCGCAGGCGCAGACCTCGGTGAACAGGCGGGAATTATGGCGGGAGTCATAGGCGATGGCGCACCGCTGGGGCAGATCCGTGCCCTTGAGCCAGGCGGCCATGCCCAGGGCGGCGCGGCGCACGGTATAGATGTTCAGACGGTTCGGGCCCGGCCCCATGACGCCGCGCAGACCGGCGGTGCCGAACTGGAGCTCACCGCCGAAGGCGCCGCGGATGGCCTCCGGATCGCCTGCCATGGCGTCCATCTGCTCCCGCAGGAGCTCCGGCATGGTGGGGAAAGCCCGCCAGGTGTCGAAAACTTGCTGAATGTTCATATTTAATTCCTCCAATGGATATTTCAGATATGAAAAAAACAGGCCAATTGCGCGAATTGACCTGTTTATTCGGTTGGATCAGATGTCCTCAATGATGGGGGAAGATGCCTTTGCCTGGGGATTCGTCAGACCGCGGAACTTCACCCGGGAATCGCGGATTTCGCCGAGGGCGCTGCTGATGGCTTCCTCGGTGCGGCGCAGCGCGTCGTCCACATAGGTGTTGGTGACCTGCTTGAGCTCACGGACCTTGGCATGGGTGGTGCGCATAAGCTCGTCGGAACGCTGCTGCGCGATCTTATACACTTCCTCCTGGGCGGCCAGCTTTTCGGCTTCCTGCTGCGCCTGCTTGCGGATATTCTCCGCCTCACGGCGGGCGTTGGTAATGACCTCGCTGCGGGAATCGACGATGGTCTTTGCCTGCTTCAGCTCGCCGGGCAGCGAGTTGGAGATCTCGTCGAGCAGATCGAGCACCTTTTCGCGCTCAATGATGCACTTCTCCGAGGACAGGGGCACCGCTCTGGCATCCTGGATGGTTTCGTATAAAATGCTGATCAGATCCTCAATCCCGTTTTGATTCATATCATTTTCCTCCTTCATCTATCAGGTGGTTTTTCTCTCTGACGTCCGGAATGATCTGCTCCGGAAGAAAATCGCTCAGGTCAACATCGTATCTGGAGAGCTCACGGATCACCGAAGAGCTCATGAACATGTATTGATGCTCCGCTGTGAGGAACATGGTGTCGAGCCCGGGATTCAGCTTGCGGTTGATCAGCGCCATCTGGAATTCGTTTTCGAAGTCGGTGGCGGCGCGCAGTCCCTTGATGATGACGCTGGAGCCCATACGCCGGGCATAATCGGCCAGAAGCTCAGGGGATGCGTCGATCTGCACGTTGTCCAGGTGGCTCGTGACCCGCTCCAGGAAATCCACACGTTCGGCGCTGGTAAAGGTGGGCCGCTTTGTTCCGTTGACCATCACACAGACGATCAGCTTATCAAAGATCTTGGAGGCGCGCTCGATGATATTCAGGTGGCCCTTGGTCACCGGATCGAAGCTGCCGGGATAAATGGCAATGGTCATAATAGCCTCACGTAACGCTGTGTTTTTCGAATGCGGTGATGCATACGGTGCCGTAGCGGCGGTCTTTTTGTCGGATCAGGCCCGCATAGTCGCCCGTCAGAGGTTTCTCTGCAGACCGTTCCGTGATTATTATACCATCATTCGCTAAAATGTCAATTTCTGATATGGTTTTCAGGGCGTTTTCCAAAAAATTTTCTGCGTAGGGCGGATCAAGCAGGATGAGATCATACGGCCCGCTGCACGAGCGCAGGAAGGACGCGTAGTCCGTGCAGAAAACCTGCGCACGATCCTGCAGCCCCGTTCTGCGCAGATTCTCCCGCACAAGATCCGCCGCCTCGGCGCGGAAATCGACAAAGTCACAGGCGGCGGCGCCCCGGCTCAGGGCTTCAATGCCCATCTGTCCCGTGCCGGCGAACAGATCCAGCACCCGCATCCCGGGCAGCCGAAAATGCACGGAGGAAAAGATCGCCTCTTTGACGCGTTCGATCGTGGGACGGGTCTTCATCCCCTCCGGCGTGGACAGCCGGATCCCTCCGGCACTGCCAGCGATGACTCTCATTCTTTTTCCTCCCGTTTCTTTTGAAAATAGTCATGGACGCTCTTCGCAGCATCCCGGGGAAGCACCTGCCGGAGTTCCTCCTCCGACGCGGCGCCGATCCGCTCCACGGATCGGAAATACTTCAGAAGGGTCTGTACACGCTTCGGTCCGATGCCGGGGATGTCGTCGAGCGCCGAGCGCTTCATGCGCTTCGAGCGCAGCTTTTTGTGATAGGTGATGGCAAAGCGGTGGGTCTCCTCCTGGATCTGTCCGATCAGGGAGAACACCGCCTGCTCACCGGAAATGCCGATCTCCCGTCCGTCCGGAGTCACCAGGGCACGGGTCCGGTGGCGGCCGTCCTTTACCATGCCGAAAATAGGAATGTCGATCTCCATCCCGCACAGCTCCTGGCGGACGCTCTCGGCGTGATTCACGCCGCCGTCGATGAGCAGGGCGTCCGGCCGTTCCGCGAAGCCCCTGTCCCCTGCCTGATAATGGGTGAACCGGCGGCGCAGCACCTGGCGCATGGCGCCGTAGTCGTCCTGGCCGTCCATGTTTTCCAGCTTGAAATGCCGGTACCCGCTTTTGAACGGCTTCCCGTCCTTGAATACCACCATCGAAGCCACCATGTCGGTGCCTGCGATATTGGAAATATCATAGGACTCCAGCCGCCGGGGCAGGGCCTCCAGTCCGGTCATATCCTGCAGGAGGCACAGTCTGCCAAGCTGCTTTTCCTCGCGGGAAGCCAGCCGCTGCGCCTCCTCCCTGGCGTTTTTCATGGCCAGCTCCACCAGCCGGACGTTGTCGCCCCGCTGGGGCACATGGAGCTGCACTTTGCGCCCCAGCTCCTTCTGCAGGAGCTGCGAGCACAGCGCGCCGTCCTCCATCGCCATGGGCAGCAGCACCGTCTTCGGCGCGAAGCGGCGGGTGAGATAATACTGCTTGACCAGGGCGGAAAAGGCCTCGGATTCGCTCTCCGAGGGCTCCACGATCTCGTAATCCTTATCGATCAGATTTCCGCCGACATAGTGCAGCACCGCAAAGCAGGCGCGGCTGCCGCTCTGGAAATAGCCCACCGCATCCGTGTCGGCCACGGAACGGGCCGTCACAAGCTGCTTCTGGCCCAGCGCCTCGATGGCGCGAAGCCGGTCGCGCAGCTGGGCGGCCCGCTCAAATTCCATGGCCTCTGCGGCGGCGTTCATCTGCTCGCGCAGGAGCCGGACCAGTTCCCGGTTGTCGCCCCGCAGCACCCGCAGCGCCTGATCCATCACGCCGGCATACTGCGCCTGGGTGCATTCGGGGCGGCACCATCCGCTGCAGTTGCCCATCTGGAAATTGAGACACGGCCGCTCCTTGCCGATGTCTCTGGGAAACTTTTTCCCGCAGCCCGGCAGTTTGTAGGTCAGCCGGAGGGTATCCAGCAAATACTGTGTGGTATTACGGGCGCCGAAGGGTCCAAAGTAGGACGCGCCGTCCTCCATCGCCATGGGCAGCAGCACCGTCTTCG
>JAEEGL012768462.1_pt1 | contig 11531 bp, 7 predicted proteins | sample 9134231 | NCBI WGS metagenome assembly JAEEGL01 (sample SAMN16246548, study PRJNA631951) | gut metagenome | biome: gut microbiome; feature: rumen; material: fiber-attached | host: Bos | place: Iran: Karaj | collected 2018-10 | reverse complement strand
TGAGGCACTAATAAACGACATCCTTCGTAAGGCTAGGGACACATCATATTTTAACTTCAATAATATAACGCAGTTTTTTTTTTATTATTTGGACTATGTGATTATTTCTAAAAAAGATAAGATTATTTTGCTGACAGGGTGCTATAGTATAGAAGATAAGGATAACACAATACGCTAGGAGTATGTTATGAAAGCATTGTTTTTAGCTCCTGTACTTGCATGTCTCACAGGGATTGGCGCCGAACTCAAAAGCAGCGCGCCAGACATAACCATGGAGTTGCAGCAACTCTTGAACAGCGAGCGCGAAGTAGTTGTGCCCGCTAGGGAGGAACCCTATCTGGTCGGTAAGCCATTGGCTATGAGCTCCAACCAGACGCTTCTTCTCAAGCCAGGTGCCGTTCTGCTTGCCGCACCAGATGCGTTTCACGACAAAAACGACGAGTTCCTGACGCTGGAGAACCTGGAGAATGTGCGCATCGTCGGCTATGGCGCGGAAATCCGCATGCGCAAGAAAGACTACCAGGACGAACAGCATTACACCCGCTCTGAATGGCGCCATGGCATCGCCGTGCGCGATTGCAGAAACGTGGCAATCGAGGGCCTCACGGTACGGGCAAGCGGCGGCGACGGTCTCTACATCGGGACAAGAAAACCAGACGGCTTCTGCTCGAAAATGCTCGTGAAGGATTGCGTATTTGACGATAACCACCGCCAGGGCATCAGTGTCATCAGCGCGGAGGAGCTGTTGATTGAACACTGCATCCTCTCGAATACCAACGGGACAGACCCCGAGTCGGGCATTGACTTCGAGCCGAACAAGCCTGAACAGCGTTTGGTGAACTGCATCGTCCGCGACACGCTTGCCTACAACAATCGCCAGCTCGGCTTCCACGGCTGGCTGAAGAATATCACAGAACAGACGAAGCCTGTCTCCATCCGCTTTGAACGCTGTACGGCAATCGGCGGCGAGGCCTCCGCGCATTTCGGCTGTATTGTCGCGGGCGGGCGTGGGAGGGTGGAGTTTGCCGACTGCACATTTACAGCCCCTGTCGTGAATGGACTCCGCATTCGCGACAAGGATGCCAACGGTGTGGAGCTGGTTTTCCGCAACTGCTTCATCAGCAACGTCGGCGTGAAGAAATACACCTCGCGCAAGGGCAAGGGATATAACCTGAATGCCCCGATTGCCATGTTCACCATCTACCAACGCACCGCGACACCTGGTGGTGTCCATTTTGAAAACTGCGTGGTCATGGATGGCGAAAAACGTCCAGCCATCGTTCTTGCCGACCCCATTGACTTTGCACCCAACGGTTTTTCCAACGTCACAGGCACGCTGAACATCAGTACACCAAATACAGAAGTTTTGAAGCTCTATGGCACAACCTTGGACGATGTTGAAAAGCTGAAGGTTCAATGAAAAATTCGTGCAAAACAAAAAAAAGTGAATGATTAACGTGCCTAACGGAAAAACTGTATTATGTTATTAGTGGGTTATTATGCCAAAAACCCAATGAAAACCATATTTTCAACACACATTTGGAGAAAAAGATGAAATTAGCTGGTTGCTATACAGCGTTGATAACGCCATTTCGGAACGGATTGGTTGACTATGAAGCCTTGACGTGCCTTCTGCAGTCGCAGATTGACGCGGGCGTGGCTGGCGTGGTTCCCGTTGGAACAACGGGCGAATCCCCCACCTTGAGCATGGAAGAGCATGACAAGGTCATCGCGTTCGTCATCAACTTCTGCAAGGGCAAGTGCCAGGTCATCGCTGGGACGGGCGGTAACTCCACCGCCGAAGCCATCCATCTCACCAAGCATGCAGCCGAGATGGGCGCAGATGCCACCCTGCAGGTGACTCCCTATTACAACAAGCCTACCCCTGAAGGAATGTACCGCCATTTTATGACGGTTGCAGAAGAGACTGGACTGCCCGTCGTGCTCTACAACGTGCCTGGACGCACGGGCAAGGAGATACCGATTGACGTTATCGCCCGCCTCTCCAAGAGCCCGCTGATGGTGGCTGTGAAAGAAGCCGCTGGCAGCGTGGAACGCGTGAACGCCATCAAGGCGGTCTGCGACATGACAGTGTTGAGTGGCGACGACAGTCTGACGCTGCCGATGATGTCGGTGGGTGCCAGCGGTGTCATCAGCGTCGCCTCGAACATCCTGCCGAAAGAGGTCGTTGCCATGGTCTCCAATGCGCTGAAGGGTGACTTTGTTGCGGCGTTGCAGATTCACAAGAAGATGTATCCTCTGTATCGCGATCTGTTCATCGAAAGCAATCCCATCCCAATCAAAGCCGCGATGGCAGATATGGGACTGATTGCCGAGGAGTATCGCCTGCCGCTCTGCGAAATGCAACCTGGCAATCGCGAGAAGCTGCGTGCCACCATGCGTGCTATCGGCATCGAACTGCGGTAGCTTTTTTTTCTAGCGTGTTATTTCAAATCTGGCCTTCACGTCAGATTTGAAATTTCCTCTAGCCTTTGATACCAACTGAAGAGGAGAAGAAATATGAAGGCATTTATGGCAGCATTGAAGGCAGTATCCAACGTGAGTATTACTTTGCCTGATAGGAAGTCTGCCGCGCCTGAAGCCTGGCTGTTGGTGGTGGCGCGTGCGCTTGTGGCGCTCGTGTGGGGGCTGGCAGGACTTCTGGTCCTGTGGCTGGTGCCTGGTAAGGGGGTTATAAGCGTTGCTCTGGCGACAGCGGCCGTTGTGGCAGTTCGCTGGTTCCTTTGCCGCAAAGAGGAGCGAGAGGGCATGACAGAGGTGTATAACCTCTTTAGTCAGAGCGTATCGAAGAATGACCAGTTTTTCGGGCTGGCGCTTCAGAACATCATCCTGCTGATACGTCCCGTGCTGATTTTCCTGCTGCTATGGCTGGGGAGCTGGCTGTGGCTGGTGGTGGCGGGGGCCTTGAGCATGGCGGTGACTCTTACAGTCGCCAATCTGGACAAGAAGAACAGCGGCTGGATTGCCGCAGTCATCCTCTCGCTCGTGCTTGGTGCACTGGCCAGTAAGCTCGCCCTTGCGTTCGGCAACCTGTTCCTGCTGGGCGTCATTGCATGTATCGTCAGTTGGCTGCTGGCGAAGTATCTGGAGGGCAGGGCGGACATTCGCACCTGGGGGGCTTTGTTTATCAGCGAAGTCGTTGTCCTGCTCATTGGTATATGCTGAGGTAAGATTCGTATGAAAAAAGCACTATTTCTTTTGCTTGCTTTTCTGTCGTTGGCTGTGATGGCAGATGTCCTGCAGCTAAAAATGGGGACGCAGGAAGGGATGTTCAGTGGATACAGCAAGTCCCGACTCCATTTTCAGGGTTGGGAGGGGGAGAAAGAGGAAGTCTATGAACCAGCTAAAGTCAATAAACTGGTGCTGGACAAGCCTATGAAGGTGCAGGTTTTTCTGACGCGTTCCCCGAAGAAACCGATTTCAGCAATGCTGAAGGGCTTTGACAACATGAAATTCACCTTGGAGATGGAAGGTTCCGAAAAGGTGATTCACTGCAATCAGATTACCAAAATAGACTGCAATCTCTCCATTGGCGAGTATATGAAGCGCCGCGACGCGGCCAAAAATGGCGGGCAGCAGGCTTCAGTCAAGGAGATGCTTGAAGAAGGGATGGCGACAGTTATCCATTTCCACTGCGATGATGGTCCAGCCAGCCAGCGCCAGGGGAATCTTTGTGAGCGTCTTTGTAAGGACTCCAAGGGGAAGGCTGTTTATAAGCGTATCGTTGTCAAGGACTTGAATGACCCGATTGCAAAGCGGTACAAGTTGCAGTCCTTGCCGCAGTTCTGGTTTTACACCCCAAAAAAGTCGATTTTCGTGAAATTGTCGGAGCGTTTTACGGAAGAGGACATCGAGAAGGCTCTGAAGGGGTCTATTCGCGCGCAGAAATAGCATGTTTGTTCTGAACCCTCAGCAACAGCAGGCCGTTGACCAGTTAGAAGGGGCTCTGCTCATCCTAGCAGGGGCTGGTACGGGGAAGACGCGGGTCATCGTCCAACGCATCGGAAACATGTTTCGGCATGGTATCGCCCCTGAAAACATTGTGGCGGTGACCTTTACGAACAAGGCTGCGCGTGAGATGCAGGAACGCGTCGCCCTTTTGGACGGAGCTCGGCGAGACACCTTGCCCGCCATCTCCACCTTCCACTCCTTCTGCAGCACAGTCCTCCGCAGCTATGCAGACCGAATCGGCTTCAGTCGGAATTTCACTCTGGCCACCGAAGGCTACCAAAAGGGCCTGCTGCGCGAAATCGCCGCCGAACTCCAGCTTGACAGCAAGGGAATTGACCCCTATACGTGGCTTTCGCATATCGGCCTTGCAAAGGCCAATATGCAGACACCCGAGGAGATGGCGGAGATGGATTTCCCCGATGCACTACGCGTCGCCACCATCTACAGGCGCTATCAGGAACGCCTTCGCCGCATGAACATGATGGACTACGACGACCTGCTTTGCAACACGCGCGAGCTGTGGCTTGCACAACCTTCCCTGTTGCAAATCTATCAGGAACACTTCCAGTACATCATGATAGACGAGTACCAGGACACCAACAAAATCCAGCTTGCCCTGATGGTGCAACTGGCGGGCAGTCGCGGCAATGTCTGCGCCGTCGGCGACGATGACCAGTCCATCTACGGCTGGCGCGGTGCCAGCCAGGAGAATATTTTGGAATTTGAGCGCTTCTTCCCGAAGGCGAAGGTGATTCGCCTTGAGCAGAACTACCGCTCCACCAACACCATCCTCAAAGCGGCGAACAGCTTGATTGCACACAACAGTGCACGCCGTGAAAAGAACCTCTGGTCGAACCAGGGCGATGGCGAGCTGATAACTGGCGTACGTTGCGGAGACGAACGTGATGAAGCGGAGTTCATCGCCGACTCCATTTTCTCGCTGTCGCTCGAAGGGCGTGCCGTCACTGACCGCAACCGCCAGTGGTCCAACTACGCAGTGCTATTTCGGACAGGCGGGCAGTCGCGTCTGCTGGAGGAGGCCATGCGCAAGCGGCGCATCCCCTTCGTGTTGGTCGGCTCCAAGTCCTTCTACCAGCGCAAGGAGATATTGGACATTATCACGCTGCTGGAGCTGGCCATCAACCCCAAAAACGACATGGCGTTCCAGCGCGTCATCAACGTTCCTCCGAGAGGCGTCGGCGACGCCACGCTGGACAAGCTGGCCGAGCTGCGCGAGTCCGCTCACCGCTCGCTCTTCACGCTTCTGACGCACTCCTCCTTCACGGAGAAGCTTTCGCCCGAGGTGAAGGGAAACCTCGATGCATTCCGTTCCGCCATTCTGCGGTGCGGCGACGGGGCCGACAATTCAGGGCCTGTCTTCCCGCGCGTCAAAGCCTTGCTGGACGAGCTGCAATACATTGACCGCCTCATTCAGATGTACAAGCCGCGTACCGACGCGATGGCGCGACGGGACAACGTGATGGAGTTCCTGAACTCCGTGGGCGACTACGACCGCGAGAAGCAAAACAGAGGCACGTTGGAGGACTTCGTGCAACAGCTCGCCTTGCAGGATGCCAACGACCGCCGCGAAAAGGACAAGGACGTGACGGAGAACGCCGTCAGCCTGATGACGATTCACGCGTCAAAAGGTCTTGAGTTTCCCACTGTTTATGTGTGCGGGCTCGAACAGGGGCTTTTCCCACACCAGATGGCGATGGACGAAGGCTCGCTGGAGGAGGAACGACGCCTTTGCTATGTCGCCATCACCCGCGCAAAACAGAAGCTTTTTTTGACCTACGCCGACAAGCGCCACGTGATGAACGCCGTGACGGTCAAACGCATCTCCATGTTCCTCAACGAGATACCAGAGGAACTGATGGAGTACAAGACACCCGCCGACTTCAAGAACTCGACAACCACCATGGAGCAGAGCAGAAGCTTTATGGACGAGCTGCTGAAGAAATTTGGCGGGAAAGGATAAATGTGTTTGCTCAGTGCGCAAGCATTGGAATTAACCAAGGAGGCTATATGAAAAGAGTGTTTGTATTTGCATTGGCGGTATGCGGGCTGCTGTGCGCCGACGAAGTTCTGGAGAACGAGTACCTGAAGGCGGTCATTGCGGAGCGTGGCGGCAAAGTGGTCTCGCTTGTTGAGAAGGCCTCGGGGCGGGAGCTGATTAGTGGTTCCGTGGTGGACAATCAAAGGGCGAATGCCTTCGGCGGGGCCTGCAAGGGTGTCGATACCCTCTTCAACAACGTCGAGAGCCTTGCGTTGAAGTATGACCTGGCACGTGCTGATGAGACAGTCACGGCGACCGTCGAACTGCAGCAGTCCAGTCTGGCAGGCATGGTGTTGACGCGCACGTTCCGCTTGCCGAAAGGCGAAGCCGCAGTGGAGTGCAAGGAGAGCCTCCGCAGCCGCCAGAAGGAGAACAGCTTCTCGTGGAAAATTCACAACTCGCTAGTGCTGCCCGATGACAGCGTCTTTACGCTCCCTGCAAAAGCAGGCTATGCCGTAGTGCCATACAAGCGTGCAAAACTGGAGAAGCTATCCGTCATCACTGAGATAGCGCAGCCATGGATTGCGGCATTAGGAGAAAAGAGCGGGACAGGTGTGGCACTCTACGTTAACACACCGCATCAGCTGAAGAATTTCTTCCAGTGGAACTGCGAATCCCTGGAAGCCACGTTCAAACAGATTTCACTGAAGCCCATCGCCGAGGCGGACGAGTGGAGCACCTCCGTCAGCCTCATCCCATTTACGGGCAAGGGAAATGTCGTGAGCGTCACGCCAGAGGTTGTTTTCACGCTCGACGGCAAGCAGGGCACGCTCTATTTTGTGCATTCCCTTGGCAATTGCGCCGCCTCGTTGGACGGCAAGGCTCTGGGCAAGGTTGACGCAAAAGCTGGCTCCACTTGGAGCTTCCAGGCAGAAGGAAAACAGCTGACCCTTGCTTCCGCCAACAAACAGTTGGCGGTTGAGATTCCAGCCGAATGGATTACCAGCCAGCCGTTGAACAAGCTGCCGAAGACGGAGGAGGTCGGCGTCAACGGCTACTACTACCACTACCCTGAAATGTGGCTATCCGACGAGATTGACGCGGAGGTGCATTTTGGGATGCGCGGTACTTTCAAGAAAAACAAGGACTTTCGCTTGATGGTGGCGTTGCCGCCAGGTGTGGAAATCACCTTTTCGCGGGATGAGCGGAAAGAGGTCGGCGAAGTAAAGGTGAAAGGGAAGAACCTGCGCGGCATCGAAATGTACAACAAACGCCGCGCGAGCTATGCGTCTGCTGTTGACCTGGTGATGTTCCGCCCGACAGAAGGCTTCCAGGATGGCTGCAAGGGCTATCTTTATGCAATATGGGATGGCGGCCAGCAGGAGCCCTATCCAATCGTCTTCAAGAAGACTCCGAAGTTCCCCGAGATTGGCGAAGGGCTGAAGCACTTTACCTTGGGGCTTGGCAGCAAGACGGCACGCCCCACGCCGCAGTGGCGCAAGTTCGGCGTAAACTTCTACGAGTTCTATGACTACGTGGTGCCTGACTTCATTGAAGATTGCAAGGGCGCCGACTTATACACGAAGCGGCAGAAGGACGCAGAGGCGGCAGGGCTGAAGTATGGCATTGAGCTGGGGGCGCTTTTCTCGCGCTATGGCGATGTGCTGAAAGGCACTTTCGCGAAGGAGCATGGCACGCTGTTCTTACCCGAAAAGCGCGTCTATGAGCTGAATCCCAAGGACTTCCAGGCAATCAACATGGACGGCAGGCCTGTGCCATTCGTCTGCCCCTCCTATCGTGGGCCGTATTGGCAGAAGACGCTGGACATGATTCGCATCGCCAAGCACTACGGCTTCAAGTCCATCACCTACGACGACGAGGACTGGGCGAACGGCGTGACACTCTGCCACTGCCCACGCTGCCTGGAGAAGTTCGGCAAAGACCCTGCCAAGTTCCCAGATGAGTGGCTGGAGTTCAAGACGGACCAGGTGCAGGATATGTATCGCGAGATGCGCGAGGTCATGGGCGAGGACGTGGTGTTCAACACCTGGCTGGATAACGGCGCGCCCGACAAGTCCATTAGGCACCGCCTCTCCGACTACCGCAAAATCGCTAAGTACGTGGATTACATCAAGCCGATGCTCTACACGGCTGATTCGGCAACGGTTGGGGAGCGCTCGCGCGCAATCGCCGACTTGCTGAAGGGCACGCGCGCCAAGCTTATCATGGGGCTGAGCCCCGACCGCATGTACGAATACTACCGTGTGGCCTCGGGCAACTACGCATCGCCCAACGTGATGCGCGAGCAGGTGCTGGAGGCGATTTTCAACGGGGCCGTGGGCATCCACGTGTGGAACCACTTCTACGGAATGCGCGCCGCACTGGGCTTCTACAACATGGCACGTGCCGTGCAGGACTTGATGCCCGTGGAGGACATCATCTACTACGGCAAGCTAGTGGACATCCCCTCCTCCAACCCCGATGTGCTGGTGACCGCCTACGAATATAACGGTGAATATGCCATTTTCGCGAGAAACTACGACCGTGGCGTGGTGAAAACCACCATTCTCGGCCAGGAAATCGTCTTTGACAAGGACCGCGTGGCCGTACTAAAGGTGAAGAAATGAAAGCTTTATTGGTTAGCCAGTGCGCTCTCAAGGAGTGCGCTGTCAGGACGGAGTTGCCACGAATGTGGCGACTGTCAACGCTCTCCACATTCATGTTTCTCATGTTCTCTACGGTGCTTTTCGCCGCAGATGCCGACTATTTCGACTGGTATCGCGTGATGCCGGACTCCGCGACACCCGCCACCTTCTGGGTGATGTCTTCCTCGGACAAGGGCGTTGTCTCCAAAAAGCTGAACCTGATGGTGCCTGTGTCGGAGCTCCGCGAGGCGGCGTTCGAGTACGAGATACTGGTGAATCCATACGACCCCAGGCGAAAGCTCCATATCGCCTCCAAGAAGCATCCATGGGCGGACTTGCTTCTGAAGGTGAATGGCCATGAGGTGTTTCGTGGACCTGCGGGACCTCACATCCTAGTCGGCACGCACGCCTTCCCCTTCCCCGTGGAATACTTGAAGGACGGCGAAAACCTTCTGGAGCTGAGCTGGGCACCGCTGAAGCCCGAGGAGAAGGAGAACCGTTTCTACGGATACATCTACGTCGCCTGCGACCTCACTGAGGCACTGCAAGACATCAAAGGCCAGCAGGCGCGCCTCGCAAAAGCCCCCGAAGCTCTGCGGATGAGGCTGCTGATCAAGTAAGCTATTATCCTCAAACGAATGTGCAAAATTAGAATTATGCTATATAGTATATATTGATGATTTGTGTATATAATACTTGAGGAGTAGAAACGTGAATACAGACAAGAAGTTTGAAAAAGATGTTGCGGACTTTAAGAAGCACTACTACGACAATCTCCGCTATACGTTGGGGTTGAGTGAGAAGTCGCTGACGGAGCTGGTGAATTACTATACCCTCTCGCTGGCAGTGCGTGACCGCATCATGGATAGATGGATTGAGACGCAGAACAATTTCCAGGAGAATAATTCGCGCGAGATCTACTATCTTTCACTGGAGTTCCTCATCGGGCGGCTCCTCTCGAACAACGTCATCAATCTTGGCTTGGAGCCGATTGTGCGCAAGGCGTTGGAGGAGACAGGTTTCACATGGGAGCAGACCTGCCAATTTGAGGTCGATGCAGGCCTCGGCAATGGCGGGTTGGGACGGCTTGCCGCCTGTTTCCTCGACTCCATGTCCACACTTAATGTGCCGAACATCGGCTATGGCCTACGCTACAATTTCGGCATCTTCAAGCAAAAAATCGTGAATGGCGCACAGGTTGAAGAGCCAGACGACTGGCTGCGCAACGGCTACCCCTGGGAGTTCAGGCGCCCCGAATACGTCGTCTATGCGCAGTTTGGCGGCAAGGTCGATTTCTACGACCACGATGGCGTGCAGAAGTGGGTCTGGGTGCCCAATGAGCGTGTCAAAGGCATCCCCTTCGACATCCCCGTGGTGGGCTACAACGGCACCACCATCAATACCTTGCGCCTCTGGTCCGCCTTCTCCGACAACGAGTTCAATCTGGCGGAGTTTAACAAGGGATCCTATACGGAAGCTGTTGAGAACAAAGTGCTTGCCGAGAACCTGACCAAGGTGCTTTACCCCAACGACAACGTTGACCAAGGCAAGGAGCTACGCCTGCGTCAGCAGTATTTCTTCGTTGCCTGCACGGTGCGCGACATCTTCCGACGCCACTTGAAGCGCGGCAACACGCTGGCACAGTTACCTGAAAAAGTCTTCATCCAACTTAACGACACGCATCCGACACTGCTCATCCCCGAGCTCATGCGCCTTTTGATTGACGAGATGGAGATGGGCTGGGACGAGGCATGGCACATCACCTCTTCCTGCGTTGGCTACACCAACCACACCGTCCTGCCCGAGGCATTGGAAACCTGGGGCCTGGGCCTCTTCGAGAAGCTCCTGCCGCGCCATCTGCAAATCATCTACGAAATCAACGCCCGCTTCTTGAAATCGGTCAGCTACCTCCATCCAGGCGACAACGAGCGCTTCCGCCGCATGAGCGTGATTGACGAGTCCAAGGGCAAGAAGGTGCGCATGGCGCACTTGGCACTGATTGGCGCATCCAAGGTGAATGGCGTCGCCGAAATCCACTCGGGCATCCTCAAACATGAGATTTTCAAGGACTTCGCAGATATGTGGCCCGAGAAGTTCACGAACGTGACGAACGGCATCACACAGCGCCGCTGGCTGCTGAACGCGAACCCGATGCTCTCCAACCTCATCACTTCCCGCATCGGCGACAAGTGGATTACCGACCTCTACGAGCTGCGCAAGCTGGAAGAATATGTCAACGACGACGAGTTCCTGGCGGAGTTCTCCCGCATCAAGCGTGCGAATAAAGAGCGTCTGGCGAGCTACATCCAGAGTACGCTTGGCATTATCGTTGATCCCGATTCCATCTTTGACGTGCAAATCAAGCGGTTGCATGAATACAAGCGGCAGTTCCTGCTGGCACTCTACATCATCATGCTCTATAATCGCCTCGTCGATGACCCGAAACTGGACATCGTCCCGCGCACCTTCATCTTCTCTGGCAAGGCGGCACCTGGCTATGCGATAGCGAAGCTAATCATTCGCCTCATCCACGAGATAGCCGAAGCGGTCAATAAGAACCCATTGGTCAACAAGAAGTTGCACGTGGCGTTCCTGCCCGACTACCGCGTCAGCTTGGCGGAGCTCATCATTCCCGCTGCCGATGTCAGCGAGCAGATTTCTCTGGCGGGCACGGAAGCCTCTGGCACTGGCTGCATGAAGCTGATGCTCAATGGCGCCATGACCCTCGGCACGATGGATGGTGCCAACGTGGAAATTCGACAGGAGGTCGGCCCCGAGAACATCTTCATCTTCGGCATGAACGCCGACGAGGTGTCTGCCCGTCGCCCCACCTACTCATCCATCGACATCTACTACTCCGACAACGAAATCCGTCGGATGGTTGACTGCCTTGCGAACGACACCTTCAACATCCT
>JAEEGL012662398.1_pt1 | contig 11531 bp, 5 predicted proteins | sample 9134231 | NCBI WGS metagenome assembly JAEEGL01 (sample SAMN16246548, study PRJNA631951) | gut metagenome | biome: gut microbiome; feature: rumen; material: fiber-attached | host: Bos | place: Iran: Karaj | collected 2018-10 | reverse complement strand
AAGATATTAGTGCATCATTAAAGAGACTTGAAAATGAAACATTAATTCAAAGAAATAATGAAGAATATAAGTTTTTAACTGATGATGAACAAGAAATAAATAGAGAAATTAAGAAAGTAGTTGTTGACCAAACCAAGATTAATGAGTACTTAAAAGGTTTAATCTTTGATTATACTTTAACTGATAGAAAGTTCACTTATAGAAACAATCCATTTGATTTATCTTTATATTTAGATAATATGAAAGTTTCAGCAAGAGAATATGAGATTGGTATTAAAGTAGTTACTACATCAGTTGATAAAGATGATAGTGAAGTAATTAGAAATTCATCATTTGATCAAAATAATATTTATGTATTATTAGACATTCCTACAAATATATATGATGAAATGTATAATTGTTTACAAGTAGAAGAATATGTAAGAAATACATCTAGAATAGCTAAGAGTCAAAATGTTGATGATATTATTAGAGCTAAATCTAGAGAGGCTGAAAATACTAAATCTAGAATCAGAGAAAGTATTGCGGATAGTTTAAAAGAATCTGACATTTTAATTAATGGAGATAAACAAATTATTAATGCTAAAGAACCTAGAGCAAGAGTTAATGAAGCTTTAGAAAAACTAGTAAAGAATACATATAATAAAATTGATTACATTAAAGCTAATTTTACTTCAACAGATATTAGAACTTTATTCCATGAAGATAAGAATCATATAGCTGGTACAGAAGTAGAATTCCCTAATCAAAAAGCATTAGATGAATTAAAAGAATATTTAACAGAAAAGAAATCATTTAGCTTTGCTGTTACTATCAGATCTGTATTACAAGATTTTGAAAAAGCCCCATATGGATATATGGAACAAGATATCATTTTCTTAATAACTAGATTATTAAAAGATGAATATATTAATCTTGTATATGGCAATGAAGTTCAAAGTCCAACTTCTGAAGATACATTAACAAAATTATTAAGAAGAGACTATTATGATAAAACAGTTATCAAAATAAGAGAAAAAATAGCGATGGAATTAGTTAATGATGTCAAGTTAGTTGCTAGAAATTGTTTTGATAAAATGTTGCCAGATAATGAAGATGGAATGTTTGCAGATTTAAAGGAAACAATCAATTCTAAATTAATGGAATTAAATCAAAAACAAGGATTTTATAGCATTAATAGACAATATAACTATCCAGGAGAAGATTTAATTAATGAAACAATTACACTTCTAAGTGATTTATCAAAGATAAGAGATATTAATGATTTCTTTGAAAATGTTTCTAATAATAGACAAATATTAGAAAGTAACATGGAAAAAGTATCTACAGTATTGGATTTCTTTAAAGGAAAACAAAAGGAAAACTTTGATAATGCTAGAAAAGCGGTAATGTTCTATGAAGATAATAAAGATTACGCTGATGAAATAGATGAACTTAAAGATGCTGTTAGAGCTATTACAAGTATTTTAGAATTAGAAGAACCATATTCTGAAATTCCTAAATTACCTGGATTAAGAGACAACTTAAATAATATATTAACTGAAATGTATGATAAGAAATCAGTTCCTATTATTGAGTTAGCAAAGAATACAATTACTTATATTGATAACGAAGTAAGTAACAGCGAAGTAGATAAATCATTTGGCGAAGGTATTAAGACTCAATTAACAAATATTATTAAAAGTATTGAAACATCAAATGAATTAAAAGATATATTTGCTAAAGAAACATACATCAATCAATTAAGAGATAGATTTAATAATGATTTAGATAGAGAAAAAACTAGATTATTACAAAAAGAAGAACCTACAGGAACTGTAGAAATAGTTATTAATAGAAAGACTATTAAAGTAAATGAATTATTAAATAGATCTTATGATATTAGTAATAAAGAGGATGTAGAAAAATACCTTGAAGAATTAAGAAAGAAGATATTAGAAGCATTAGAAGAAAATAAAAATTTAACTATAAGATAAGGAGTGTTTTAAATGGATAAAACAGTATTAAGAAATTTTGCAATTGAATCTAGAAAAGATTTAATGGAAAAAATTGATAGAAAGATTAAATTGTTTTATATAGATGAAGAGTTTAAAAAAGAAAATAGAGGAGATGTAATAGTTTTATCCAATGATAAACACTCCCTAACATTAACAAAAGAAGAAGATTCTAATAGAGATAAACTACTTAAAAGAATTATTGAATTAGGTTATGATCATGTTGTTGAGGAAGCTGCATATACTTGGTTTAATAGAATTATTGCTATCAGATATATGGAAATAAATGATTACTTACCACTAACTTCAAATAATCAATCTTTAAATATTAGAGTTTTATCTTCAAGAGATGGAAGTACAAGTCCTGAAATATTAAAATTTAGTAATTTAAACAGAAATGATTTGGATTTAAAATTTAATAAAGAGTTCTATTCTACTTTGAATAATGATGAGGCTAAATTTAAATATGTATTATTATTGATTTGTAAAAAATTAAGAGAAGTAATCCCACAAGTTTTTGATGGAATTACTGATTATATCGATTTGTTAGTTCCTGATAATATGCTTTCTGAAACTGGCTTTATTACAAAAACACTAAAAAGTGTACCGGAAGATGAATTTAATAAAGTTGAAATAATTGGATGGTTATATCAGTATTATAATCAAACTGAAAAAGATAGAGTTATTTCCGCAAAAAAAACTTATAAAAAATATGAAATAGCATATGCAACACAATTATTTACACCTGACTGGGTAGTTAAATACATGGTTGAGAATTCATTAGGTAGATTTTATCTTGAACATGGTGGAGATTATACTTTAATAGATAATTGGAATTATTATATTAAAAGTGATGTTGATAAGTTAGGTAATGTAGATCCATCTAAAATTACTTTTATTGATCCTTGTTGTGGTAGTGGTCATATTTTGGTTTATGCTTTTGAACTATTTTATTCAATGTATGAATATGCTGGATATAATAAAAAGGATATTGCTGAATTAATTTTAAAAAATAATCTTTATGGATTGGATGTTGATGATCGCGCAGGACAATTAGCAACATTAGCGTTGCTATTAAAAGCTAGAGAGTATGATAAAGATTTATTTAAAAAGGATATTGTTAAAAATATAAATATCGTTGCTTTACAAGAGTCTGGTTCTTTAGATGCTTATGCTATTTCAACATTACCTGATAACTATCGATGTGAAGCCGAGTATTTAAAAGAAAAATATAAAAATGCAAAAGAGACAGGTTCTTTACTATTAGGTGAAGGTAAAGATTATTCTAATTTAGAAAAATACTTGTATTCTGATAATACACTGGAATTAATGCTAATTCGTGAAAAATTAATTGGTTTGATAAGACAAGAAAAAATGTTGAGTTTAAAATATAGTGTAGTAGTCACTAACCCACCATATTTAAATAGTGCTTTGATGTCAAAAAATATTAAGGAATACATATCAAAAAAATATAGCGATTTTAAAACTGATTTATTTTCATGCTTTATTATTAGAAATTCGTATTTTGGATATGAAAATTCATATTTAGGGTATATGACTCCAAACGTTTGGATGTTTATATCATCATATGAGAAATTAAGAAAACATATTTTGAAAAATTTAAGTATTAGTTCTTTTATACAATTAGCTAAAGGCTCTTTTTTCAAGGAGGCAACTGTTGATATTTGTTCATTTATAATAAAGAATAATAATAGCAATAAAAATGGAATATATTATAGATTAGAAGAATTTAAAGGAGACATGGAGCAACAAAGAAAAATGTTCTTATCTATTTTAAATAGTAATAATAAAAATATTTATGTTACAAATGCAGAAGATTTATTGCAGTTGCCAAATAGCATTTTAGGATATTGGTTAAGTAATAAATTAGTTGATCTATTTAAAAATGATTCAATTTCATCTGTTTGTGACGCAAAACAAGGAATGACAACTTCAGACAATAATAGATTTTTAAGGTATTGGTATGAGGTGGATAGAACTAAAATTGGATTTGGATTTAGAAATAGAGAAGAAGCGTCTGAGTCAGAATTTAAATGGTTTCCATATAATAAAGGTGGAGAGTACAGAAAATGGTATGGAAATAATGATTATGTTGTGAATTATTATCATGGTGGCGAAGAAATGGAAGCATTTCATGAGGAATTGAATAAGACCTCTTCAGGTGGAAGAATAAAAAATAAAGAATTATATTTTAAACATTGTATATCTTGGTCAAAAATATCATCAGGTTCATTAGCATTTAGGTATAAAGAAGATGGATTTATTTTTGATGTTGCTGGTTCAAGTATTTTCGCCGCAAACGACAATATTCTTAAATATATTCTAGCAATTTTTAATTCTAAGTTAGGAATGTATGTAATTGGCCAAATTTCACAAACATTAAATTATGAAGCTGAACATATAAAACAAATGCCACTTATTATCAATAAAGATAAATTAAAAATAATAAATGAATTAGTAGATGAAAATATAGAATTATGTAAAGAAGAATGGAATTCATATGAAACAAGCTGGGATTTTAGAGAACATCCTTTTATAACATACAAAGGTATCAATATAAAAGAGAGTTTTGATAATTGGAATAAACACACAATAGAAAAGAAGAATAAATTAAAAACAAATGAAGTTAAATTAAACCAAATTTTATTAGATATATATGGGTTAACAGATGAAGTTAGTTACGACATTGACGATAAGGAAATTGCATACAGAAACGCTAATGAATTAAATGATATTAAATCTTTTTTAAGTTACTTCGTTGGATGTTTATTTGGAAGATATAAAATAGATGGATTTATTAGCAAAAATTTTATAGATGATGATAATATTATTCCTATATCTGATAATGAAAGTGTATATTATAATGATGATATTGTTGGAAAGTTAAAAGAATTTATCATTTCTATATTTGGTAAAGAAAATTTAAATATTAATATTAATTATATTGCAGAAGTACTAGGTAAAAAAGGAACAGAAACTAGTGAAGATACAATAAGAAGATATTTTGTTAATGATTTCTTTAATGATCATGTTAAGACTTATCAAAAAAGACCTATTTATTGGTTATTTGATTCTGGCAAAAAAAATGGATTTAAATGTTTAATTTATTTACATCGTTATGATGAACAACTGGTTTCTAAGATAAGAACTAAGTATTTACATAATACATTATCAATTTATCAAAGAACAGTTGAAGAAATTGATTATGAATTGAATAATGAAGAATTAAGTACTACTGATAAGAGAGAATTACAAAACAAAAAATCTGATTTAAATGGAAAAATTACAGAATGTAATGAGTATGAAGAAATGGTTGGTAATGTAGCAAATAAAATGATTAAATTGGATTTAGATGATGGTGTGGCAATTAATTATGCTAAGTTTGTAGATGATAATGGAAAATCTATATTAGCTAAAATAAAATAGGAGGAAGAATTATGTCTGATGAAGTAAAAGAGTTATTAATATCAATGATTTGTTCTCCAAATACTAAAGATAGAAAAAGAAAAATAATATTTTGGTATGATCCTAAGGAAGAATATTTAGAATATGTTAATGACTTAGTATTTGATGATAATACAGAATTAATTATTTTTAGAGATAATAGTTTTAAAATTAGATATCATATTGAGGTTGAAGAACCAAACAAAGATATAGTTCTTTACCTTCCAATTGATAGAAAAAAAGGATTAGATAATGAACTATTAGATTTAGAAGCATCAAATAGTGATTGTATATTTGATCCTGATAAAACAACAATGCTTTTAAAAGAATTCAATTTATCTGATACCGAACATAACATTATTAAAAAGTATGAAAAATATTTTAAAGACAAGCAAAGAAAGCTTAGATTTGCTATGTTTGATGAAGTTGATAAAAATAATGATAATATTGATTTAATAATTACAGCTTGTTTATTAAATATTAAAACAATTAATTTAGATGAAATATTAAAAGCAATTGTTATTGGGTATTATGAAGATGAGAAAAAGATTGAAGATTTATTTAAATTAGGTGATAGTGCATTCATTATTGATCTACTAAATAAATACTTTGGATCTACAATTAAAGATGAAACTGAACTTGAGTTATTATTTAAGTCACTAGTATTCTCGTATTTTGTTAGTGATTTAGATAACTTAAATGAAATAAATAGATATAGTAAGTACTTATTAAAAAAGATGACAAATGTTCATATATTTGTAGATATGTTAATGAGAGATGAAACTACTAAGAAATACTTTGAAAAAATATCATCTTCAGTAGAAAAAGAGTTTGGTATTGTAGAGTTAGTTAATACTCTTGATATGGAACATTACAAACATAACGATGCATTTATATGTATTGATAAAGCAATAACAAATTATATATGTGATTCTCTAAACAGTGGAGTAGGAGAATATGATAGATATAGAGAAGTCATTAAAATTAGAGAAGGTAAATACTTTTATAGCAAATTATCTAATGAATATAATGCTTTAAAAATAGCTTGTGATTTTTTAGAAAATATTGATTCAATTAAGAATCAAATTAGAGTTAGTGATATTGATACATTCTCTAAATTATATATAGATACACTATATGAAGTTGATACATTATACAGAAAGTTCTATTATTACTTTGATAAAGTAGACATTAATGAGGAATGGAAACAATTAAAAGAAAAGATAGAAAACAAATATGTTAATGACTTCATAAGTGAGTTATCAATTAAGTGGAGCGAAACAATAGAAGATCTTCCAAAATACGATTCAAACAGAATGATGTTACAAAATACATTCTTTAAGAATTACATTAAACCATTTGAAGATAAAAAGGGAAGAGCTATTGTTATAATATCTGATGCATTTAGATATGAACTTGCTAAAGAATTAAATTATAAACTATTAGAGTTAGGTGCTAAATCAGAAGTTAATTATATGTTAGGACTTGTTCCATCTTATACTAAATTAGGAATGGCATCACTATTACCTAATAGTAAATTATCTTTAATTGAAGGTTCTGATGACATATTAGTAGATGATATGAAATCATCTTCAGTAAATGATAGAGATTCAATTCTTAAAAAAGAATGTGAAGATTCTATGGCAATTAAGTATGACGACTTGATAGCAATGACTAAACCTGAATGGAAAAAATTATTCTCTGGTAAAAAAATAGTATACATTTATCATGATACAGTTGATAATGCAGGAGAACATAATGAAAATAAATTATTTGATGCCTGTGAGCAAGCTATCAATGAAATTTATGAATTAGTTAAGTCACTTCATACAACATTTAGTGGAGTTGATTTATATATAACAGCAGATCATGGTTTCTTCTACAAGAGAAGTAAACTTGAAAGTTCTGATAAAACTAAAAAAGATGAAAATGCTACTAAACAAAAAACTAGATTCTCATATTCAGATAAGAAATCTAGTGAAGAAGGTATTATATCAATCAACTTAGATTATTTATTTGGAAATAATTCAGGTTATGTAAATATACCTAAAGGAAATATGATATTTGGCAGACAAGGATCTGGATTAAATTATATTCATGGTGGAATACTTCCTCAAGAAATATTAGTTCCAGTAATTGACTTTAAATCAAATAGAAATATTGAAGAAGCACAAAAAGTAGAAATAACTTATAGTGGATTATCATCTAAGATTACAAATGCTATAACATATTTAGACTTTGTTCAAAATAATAAAGTTGATGAAAATAATAAAGAGTGTAGATATTTATTACATTTTGAAGACGAGAATGGAGAAAGAATATCTAATGAATGTGTAATAATAGCTAATTATGAAAATACAGATGTTAAAGATAGATTCTTTAGAGAAAAGTTTGTATTTAAGAATATTAGTTATGATAAAGAAAAGAATTATTATTTAGTAATAACAGATGAAGAAACAGGTATTGAATCATCAAGAGTTAGATTTACAATTGATATTGCTATTACAAATAATTTTGAATTCTAGGAGGTAGTAATGGAAGAATTAAATCAAAAATTAAATTCAATATTTCCAGGTAAAGTAGTTAGAAAAGATTTAACTAAGAAAATAAAAGAAGGTGCAAATGTACCAGTTTATGTTCTTGAATATTTACTTGGAATGTATTGTGCTACTGATGATGAAAAAGCTATTGAAGATGGTGTTGAAACAGTTAAGAAAATATTAGCTGATAATTTTGTAAGACCAGATGAAGCTGAAAAAGTAAAATCTAAAATAAGAGAAAATGGTTCATATACTGTTATTGATAAAATTACTGTTAAACTAAATGATAAAATGGATAGATATGAAGCTGAATTCTCTAACTTAGGAATCAAAGATGCTTCAATAAATGAAAAATTCGTAAATGACTATGAAAAATTATTAGTTGGTGGAATATGGTGTATTGTAAGTGTTAGTTATTATCACGATGATCAAGATAGACATGCACTTCCATTTACAATTATTCAATTAACTCCAATTCAAATGCCTAATCTTGATTTACAAGAAATTAAACAAGGAAGAAGTAATTTCACTAAAGAAGAATGGATGGATGTTTTAATTAGATCGATGGGTATCGAACCATCTAAATTAAAATATGAACAAAAATGGCACTTTATTGAAAGAGCAGTTCCTTTAGTTGAAAACAATTATAATTTATGTGAATTAGGTCCAAGAGGAACTGGTAAATCACACATTTACAAGGAAATATCTCCTAACAGTATTCTAGTGTCAGGAGGTCAAACAACAGTTGCAAATCTTTTCTATAACATGAGCCAAAAGAAAATTGGACTTGTTGGTATGTGGGATTGTGTGGCTTTTGATGAAGTTGCAGGGATTAACTTTAAAGATAAAGATGGAATTCAAATAATGAAAGATTACATGGCTTCTGGTTCTTTTGCTAGAGGAAAAGAAGAGAAAAATGCCAATGCATCTATGGTATTTGTTGGAAATATTAATCAAAGCGTTGAGGTTATATTAAAAACGTCTAATTTGTTTGAACCATTCCCACCAGAGATGGCAAATGATTCAGCTTTCTTTGATAGAATACATTATTATTTACCTGGATGGGAGATTCCTAAAATGAGACCGGAATTAATTACAGATGACTACGGATTTATAACAGATTATTTATCTTCATATTTTAGAGAAATGAGAAAAGAAACATATTCAGATGCTTTAGATAAATATTTTAGATTAGGAAATAATCTAAATCAGAGAGATGTTATAGCGGTTAGAAAGACAGTATCTGGATTAATTAAATTGATTTATCCTAATGGCGAATACACTAAAGAAGAATTAGAAGAAATTCTTGCATATTCTTTAATAGGAAGAAGAAGAGTAAAAGAACAATTGAAAAAAATAGGAGGAATGGAATTCTATGATGTTCATTTCTCATACATTGATAAAGATACCATTGAAGAAAAATTTATTTCTGTTCCTGAAAGTGGTGGTGGCAAATTAATACCAGATGGACAACTTAAAGCTGGACATACATATTTTATTGGTAGAGGATCTACAGGTATGATTGGAACATTTAAGTTAGAAGTAGAATCTCCTAAAGGACATGGAAAATATAATATAACGGGTATTGGTAGCGATAGAGAAACAAAAGAAGCTCTTAATACCGCGTACAATTACTTTAAAGCAAATAAGAAAAATATTAGTCAGACAATTAATACAGAAGACTACGATTATTTATTGCACGTAGAAGACTTACAAGGTGTTGGATCATCTAAAGATATTTCTTTAGCAGCATATGTTGCTATGTGTAGTAGTGCTTTAAATAAACCAATGCAAGGTAGTCTAGTAATATTAGGAAGTTTATCAATTGGAGGAACAATTGGTAAGGTAGATGAATTATCTAATACATTGCAAGTATGCTTTGATTCAGGAGCAAAAAGAATACTATTACCAATGTCATCTGCTGGAGATATTTCTACAGTTCCTAGTGATTTATTCTCTAAGTTTAATATTTCATTTTATAATGATCCAGAAGATGCAGTTTATAAAGCTTTAGGATTAGAGTAATACATTATGAATTTTTAGGTGACATTTTAGGTGACAAAAAATTGAAAATTAGTCAAAAAGACTAATTTTTTTAATGCTCATAATCATAAATAATAGTCAATAAATGTGGATAAAAGTATAATGAAATCGCCCCCCTGAAGAGAGCAATATATTTAAATTATAGATTATATGTTATAATCTATATGAGGTGTAGTAATGGTAAAAGAGTTTTCTAAAGAAGCAATAGATAATTTAAAGTATTATGTGTATAAGCTTATTGATCCTAGAGATGGTAAAGTGTTTTATATAGGTAAGGGTAAAGGTAATAGAGTATTTTCTCATATTAATTTATCAGAAAGATATGAATCTAAGGATGAGGAGATATCAGATAAAATATCTTTAATTAGAGAAATAAAGAATGATGGACTTGATGTAATTGCAGTTATTCATAGACATGGTATTAATGATGAATATACTGCATATCAAGTTGAAGCTGCTTTAATTGATGAATATAATAATCTTACTAATATACAAAGTGGTCATAATAGTAATGATTATGGCCCAATAAATGTTAACCAAGTAGAGAGTATTTATGGATTAGAAAAATTAAAAGTAGATGATATTGATAAATCTGATAAATTATTATTAATTAAGATACGTGAAGAGTATATAAAGAATAATGATAATGATATATATAGAACTGTTAGATATGCATGGTCATTAAGTAAGAATAGAGTTAATGATATAAAGATGGTTGCAGCTGTAGTTAATGGTGTAATAAAGAAAGTATATAGAGTTGATAGATGGTATTATGTTCCTGAAAGAGATAGATATGCTTTTGAAGGTGTTGAAATTGATTCAAAGTATTTAAATAAAAGAATACCTGATGAATATAGAAAGAAAGGTATGGCATCTCCAACAATATATACATTTTAGGTGATAATATGAAAAGTATTAATAATATAGAATTAAATGATAAAAAATTAATAATTAATGTATGTGATAAAGATAATATACTTAGTAATGTAGATGCTAATGTTATAGTAGATAATAATGTTAATGTAATTGATATTATTGAAGCTATTAAATTACCAAAAGGACCTGGTTTAATTACAATATCTGATAATGATATATATAATTATTTTCATAATTCTGGTAATTGGAATGTTGAATTATTTAAATTTAAAGATGAAATTGATTTTGGTAATCTAAAAGAAAAAATTAAGAATACTAAAAAAATATATATTGCAGTATTAGTTGGATTAGATGTTAGTTTATTTGATATATATGATTTAATTGAAAGCTTGCATGATGGATTAGATTGTGAATTCTTAGTTATGCCAGCACCTGATAGTAGATTAAATAATAATGAAATAAAAGTATCAGTCTTTTACAAAGATTGATACTTATTTTAATAATTTAATAAAATTTTTAATAATTATATTATTTAGTCTTGTCTGTTCTATTAGACATACTCGATTTTTTTCTTCTATATTGATTGTTGTTTTTTCTTCTTTTTGTTTTTTTT
>JAEEGL011883232.1_pt1 | contig 11531 bp, 11 predicted proteins | sample 9134231 | NCBI WGS metagenome assembly JAEEGL01 (sample SAMN16246548, study PRJNA631951) | gut metagenome | biome: gut microbiome; feature: rumen; material: fiber-attached | host: Bos | place: Iran: Karaj | collected 2018-10 | reverse complement strand
CGATTTCACATTAGAGGATAACTTTAAGAGGTGATAGTTATGGCAAGAAAAAAAATAGAAGAACAAACAATTATTGAAAAAATATATGACTACACTCTAGAAGATATCATGGGGGATCGTTTTGGTAGATACGCAAAATCGATTATTCAAGACCGTGCCTTACCAGATGTAAGAGATGGTCTAAAACCAGTACAAAGAAGAATTCTTTATACAATGTGGGAAGATCGTAATACTGCTGATAAACCATATCGAAAATGTGCAAAAGCAGTAGGCGATGTCATGGGTAAATACCATCCACATGGAGACTCTTCAATCTATGGTGCAATGGTATACTTATCACAAGATTGGAAAATGCGTGATCCACTTGTAGATATCCATGGTAATAATGGTTCTATCGATGGTTATGGACCAGCAGCAGCTCGTTATACTGAATGTCGTTTAACTAAACTTGCTGAAGTTATGTTAAGAGATATTAACAAAAACACTGTTGAAATGGCTCTTAACTATGCTGATGAAGATTATGAACCAACAGTATTACCAGCAAATTTTCCAAACATTTTAGTTAATGGATCAACAGGTATTTCTGCTGGTTATGCAACTAATATTCCACCACATAACTTAGGCGAAGTTATCGACGCTACAATTAAACGTATCGAAACTCCTAACTGTCGTCTAGATACTATTCTAGATATCATTAAAGGACCTGACTTCCCAACTGGTGGTGTAATTGAAGGAAAAGAAGGACTTGTTCAAGCTTATGAAACAGGTCGAGGAAAAGTAGTTGTTAAAGCTAAAACTGAAATAGTTGAAGAAAAAGGTAAAAAACAAATTATTGTTCATGAAATACCATATGATGTATTAAAAGAACAATTACGTAAAAAAATTGAAGATATTAAAATAGATAAAAAAGTTGAAGGTATTGTTGATGTCTTTGACGTATCAGATGAAGAGCATATGGCAAAACTTGTTATTGAACTTAAAAAAGATGCCAATGCTGAAGTAATCTTAAATTACTTACTTAAAAATACTGATTTACAAGTTAACTATAATTTTAACGTTGTAGCAATTGTTAATAGAAGACCTAAACAATTAGGTATACTAGAAATCTTAGATGCATTTATAGCGCATCAAAGAGAAGTAGTTACAAGAAGAACTCAATTTGATTTAGATCATGCTAAAGCAAGATATCACATCCTAGAAGGTTTAGTAAAAGCTATCTCAATTCTAGATGATGTAATTAGAGTAATTAGAGCATCTAAAAATAAAAGTGATGCTATCGATAACTTAGTTAAAGAATTCGAGTTTACGCCAGAACAAGCTAAAGCAATCGTTGAATTACAATTATATCGTTTAACAAATACCGATATCGTTGATATAGAAAACGAAATGAAAGATTTAGAAAACAAGATTAATATCTGGACACAAATTCTAAATAACGAAGAAGCTTTAAAACATGTTATGAAAATTGAACTTAAACAAGTAAAAAAAGAATTTGCTACCCCTCGTCGTACTGAAATAAGAGACGAAGTAACAGAGATTAAACTTGATACAACAGCTTTAATACCAAAAGAAAATGTTATTGTTGTTGCAACAAATGATGGTTATGTAAAAAGAATACCTCTTAAATCTTATATAGCAGCATCATCTGATCCAACAGTTCTAAAACCAGGCGATTTCATTAGAGGATTCTATAGTACAACTACACTTGATAACTTATTAATGTTTACTAACTTAGGACATTACTTATATGTACCGGTTCATGAAATAATCGAAACTAAATGGAAAGAACTAGGTAAACACATATCTAACTTAATTCCATTAAGTGAAGAAGAAAAAGTAATTAGTGCTATGATCCTAGATGATAAATCTATGAATGTCATTATGGCTACTAAGAATGGTACAACTAAACGTACTAGCGTAGGAGACTTAATAGTAAGTAGATGGACTAAACCAGTTAATGCGATGAAATTAAAAGATGGTGATGAATTAGTATCCGTAACTAAAGATAATGGTCGTGCTATCTTCGTAACAGAAAATGGATACTACATTAATATTGATGCTAATGAAATCCCAATCGTTGGTGCTAAAGCATCTGGTGTTAAAGGAATTAACTTAAAAGATGATAATGTAGTAACATGTATCTCTCCAGCACCAGACGATGAATACTTAGCAGTATTTACAAATAAAAACACTGGTAAGAGAATTAAACTATCTGATTTAGATACAATGACTAGAGCTAAGAAAGGATCAACTTTAATTAAAAAAGTTAAATCTAATCCATATCTAGTAGAAAATGCTATCCCAGTAGGATTACATGATCAAATAGGTATTAAATCAGATGGAGAATTTAATAGTATTAAATCAACTGAATTATCAATTATGGATCTAACATCTACTGGTTCAACAATCTCTAAAACTGATATTGAAGAAACATTTAAAGTATCAGAACTTAGAGAAAGAAAAGCTGAACTATATGCAGATGGTAAAAAACCAGAACCAAAAGTAGAAGAAACTGAAGAAGCTCTAGAAAAACAAGAAGTAGAAGAACTAACAATTGATGATTTCATTGAAGATTTTAAACTATAAAAAGAATCACAAATAAGTGATTCTTTTTTTGTGATATAATGTTGTGGGTGGTTATATGAAAAAATTAGTATTACTACTAATAATTTTACTCTTTCCAATATTTGTAAATGCTAAAGAATATAAAGTAGATGATATGACAATAAGATTTGATGAGAAATCATGGACAGTTCTAGAAAGAGAAAAACTAAATGAAAGTCAATATCTAAAAGACCTTGAATATAATAGTAAAGATATAGAAGAACTAAAAAGAATGATGGTAAATAGAGATCTTGATTTACAAGCTATATTAAATTCAATAGGGGTAGTTAATATTTATTGCAAACCTACTGATGGCGAACAAACAAGCAACTTAAACTATCAAACAGAGGAAATGATTAATAGTTTTATAAAGAATATTCAAAAACAAACAAATACACCTTCAGTTAAAGAAGAAATAATAAATGGTTATAAATATTTAGTCTATGAATTTTCAAGTGATGAAGGGAACGCTATTAATTATTTCACCTATATGAATGGAAAAGGTTTTACTATACAATTTTTAAAAGAAGATGATTTAAACGATTCTGATCGAACAATAATTAAAGAAATAGTAAAAACCATTAGCTTTAAAAAAGACTGGAGATATTCACTAACACCAGATAAGAAAAGAGTTAGAGATAATATAATACAAAGAACACTTACAATTGGTGGTGCCATAATCGGCGGAGTAGTTGCAGGTATTATAGGTAAAAAAGTTAGAGAAAAAGAACAAAAAAGAAACAAAAAGAAAAAGAATCACAAATAAGTGATTCTTTTTTGTCTCATATTGTAATTTAATGCTAATTAAACTATAATATTACTAGGATGTGATAATATGAAAAAACCTAAATTAAACAAAGAAGAAAAATTATCTTTTAATAAAATAGAAGTATTAATAATGATTGTTTTAGTAGCTTTAATAATTGTTAGTTTAACTTTAGTAGTAACAATAACGACTAGAAATAGAAATGTATCTAATTTTAGAAATGATTCTGAATATATTATTGCTGCTGCTAAAAATGCTTATAATTCTTTTAAAATCTCAGAAAAAACTACAGGAATTGTCACTGGTTCAGATGGTTCAACTTTAGGTATGTGTATAACTGTTAAAGGTTTAAAAGAAAATGAATTCCTAACTAATGATTATAAAAATTATGAAGGATATGTAGTTATAGAAGAATCTCAAGATCATACTTATAATTATTCTCTTTGGCTAACCAATAAAAAATATGTAATCAATGGTTATGACTCTAAAGAAATTAAAAACTTATCAACTAAAAAAGGAATAGAAAAGTATAATGATGATGAATTTACTAGTAAAGTAAGAACATCATTTACAGGTACTACTAAAGATAAAGGTGGTATATCTCCAGATAAAGATAACCTAAAAAGATATGAAGCAGCATGTATAAATGAAAAGATTGAATAATCTTTTCTTTTTTTTATGATAAAATATATTTAGGTGATTTTATGTTAATAATTGGTTCACATGTATCGTTTGGTAAAGACCAAATTTTAGGTGCCTTAAAAGAGGCTTTATCATATGAAGAAAATACATTTATGTTTTATACAGGAGCTCCAACTAATACAATTAGAAAAGATATAGATTCTAGTATTGTTGAAGAAGCAAAAAAACTAATGAAAGAAAATGATATAGATATTAATAATGTTATCTGTCATGCTCCATATATTGTTAACTTAGGTAATAAATCTGATTTAGATAAATGGAAATTTAGTATTGATTTTATTAGAGGAGAACTATCTCGTTGTGATAAAATGGGCATTACTAAAATGGTTCTTCATCCAGGTAATGCCATTGGTATAACGCCAGAAGAGGGGATAAATAATATCATTGAAGCAGTTAATCAAATTTTAGATGGTACAACTAAATGTAAAATATTATTTGAAACAATGGCTGGTAAAGGCACTGAATGTGGAAGAACTACTGATGAGATAGCTAAACTTATAAATGGTGTAGAAAAAAAAGATCAAATTGGTGTTTGTTTAGATACTTGTCACTTAAATGATGGAGGTTATGACATTGCTAAATTTGATGAATACTTAGATGAATTTGATCAAAAAGTTGGCCTTAAATACATTGAATGTGTTCATGTTAATGACTCTAAAAATTGCATAGAATCACATAAAGATCGTCATGCTAATATAGGTATTGGAACCATTGGTTTTGATAATCTATTAAATGTTATCTATAACAAGAGATTAGAAAGTATCCCCAAAATCTTAGAAACACCATACATTGGCGATACCGATGATGCTAAAGAAAGATTATATCCGCCATATAAATACGAAATAAGAATGATAAGAAATAAAAAATTTAATCCTGAATTTCTAAATGAGACAAGAAGGGAATACAAGTAATGGAAGAATATGGAGTAGAATTAGAAGTATATGAAAAAGCAGAAGAGTTTAAAGATTACTTAAAAAAGAAAAAAGTATTCTTAATATTATTTGTTCTTATACTAATAGCATCCGCTATAATTATTTTCCCAAGAACACCTTTTAAAATAGGTTTTAAGACAAAAGAGAGTATTATTGCTACTGTTTGTTTAATCTTAGGTAGCCTCATCTATAGCATCGTTTTAACTTTAATAACATATAAATTATTTATCAAAAGTTATAATCATTGGTTTAATAAGAATCCTAAGTATCATCAATATTTAATAAAACTTTATAGTGATTATATAATAATTAATCGTCCAGATACTTTAAAGTTTGAATATTACGAAATAAAGGTTTCATCAAGTAAAAATTGCTACTTCATAGAATACAAGAGGAATAGAAGAATAAACGAAGTATGCATAATTAATAAAACATATTGTTCAGAAAAAGCACAAGAAGTTTTAGAAAAGCTATTAAAAAAGTAATAAATATTTGAAAAAGTGTAAAAATATGGTACAATAGTACCGGATTAAAAAAGGAGGGCAGTATATCATGGCAAAAAATGAAAATAGACCAAACGTTCCATTAGTATGTACTGAATGTAAACATGAAAATTATGTTACTGAAAAGAACAAAAAGAATACTACTGAAAAATTAGAACTTAAAAAATTCTGTAAATGGTGTAATAAGACAACTGTTCATAAAGAAAAGAAATAGTTTAAGAAGGTGTAATATATGAATGGCTTAATAAATATTAATGATATTAAAAATGGTATGACTATCATCTATGATGGAAAGTTATATCTAGTACAAAGCTTCTTACATGTTAAACCAGGTAAGGGTGCTGCCTTCATGAAGGTTAAAATGCGTAACTTGAAAACAGGTACTATTATAGAAGAAACAATTAATAGTAGTATTAAAGTAGAAAAAGCGCATGTATCTAAAAAGAAAATGATGTATTTATATAATAGTGGTACTGGTTATGTATTCATGGATAATGAAACATATGAACAAGTAGAAATCCCTGAAGATAAACTTGAAGATACTAAGAAATTCTTAATTGAAAACTTAGAAGTTCAAATTGATTTCTATGAAGGAGATATTATTGGTATTACATTACCTGAAAAAATTGAATATACAGTTGCTGAAACAACTGAAGCAGTTAAAGGTAATACTACTAATAACGCTCAAAAAGATGCTACTTTAGATAATGGTTTAGTTATCAAAGTTCCACTATTTATTACTCAAGGAGAAAGAATTATTGTTTCTACTCTTGACGGAAAATATTCAAGTAGAGCTTAATAGCTCTTTTTTTATGTCAATAAATCTATAATAATAAGGAAAATAACGCAAAAAAAACTATATTATGTTAAAATATATGTTAGAAAGGGCGTTTTTAAGTGCCTTAAAAAGGTGATTTTATGTTTGAGTACGATAGTATTAAAATTAACTATAAAGATTATGGCAAAAAAGATGGAACACCTATAGTTTATTTGCATGGGTGGGGACAAAATATTGAAATGATGGAACCAATTGCAAATCCATTTGAGGAAACCCATCATCTTATAATAATTGATCTACCAGGTTTTGGTAAAAGTGAAGAACCTAAAAAAGTATGGAGCCTAGAAGATTATGCTGATATGATTCACGCTTTATTAGAATCACTAGATATTAAAAAACCAAATCTAATAGGTCATTCCTTTGGCGGAAAAATCTCAATTCTTTATGCTTCAAAATATGAAGTGGAAAGAATGATTCTTCTAGCAAGTCCATTCGAAGTAAAAATTAAAAAGCCTTCTCTAAAAATAAGAATCTTAAAGAAATTAGCTAAAGTACCTGGAGTGGGTCCAATAGCTAATAAAATAAAACAAAATATGGGATCAACTGATTATAAAAATGCAACACCAATGATGAGAAACATCATGGTAAAACACGTCAATACAGACTTAACTGAAGAAGCCCAAAAAATTAAGTGCCCAACATTTATCATTTGGGGAGATGTTGATGCAGCAGTTCCAGTTGAAGATGCCTATAAACTAGAAAAACTAATCAAAGATAGTGGCTTAGTAGTATATGAAAACTGTACTCACTATGCGTACTTAGAAAGACTTGCTCAAACTAATGCAATTATAAAATCATTTATTAAATAGGAAGTGATAATATGTATGGATTATTTGTTGCTACAATAATACTATATATAGTACATATTTATATAATAAGTACTAGATCATTACATATGTTACAACAAAATAGATACAATAGAGGATATCGTTATATTAAATGGATTATGCGTAACTTAAAAGAAAACTTACTTAGTTTTTATATGGTTTTAATCCTTCTTGTAATGTATTTATTTAATGAAAGCATTGATGACTACACACCATATCTATTTGTAGTTATTTATACATTCTTAACATATGCCTTTATTTCTGAAAGAAAAAAGGAAACAACTAAATTACCATTAAAATATACAGCGCGTATTAAAAGATTAATGGTAACAGAATACATTCTATATGCAATACCAATACTATTTATGTTAATAACATTTGGTAATTATCCATTATCTCTTTGTTATTTAATATTAGGATTAATGGCTTTATTAAATCATTTTATTATTTTACTTTGCAATTTCTTGAATCGTCCAGTTGAACATGCTGTATCTAAGCATTTTGAAAAAATGGCAACATACAAACTAAAATCAATGAATAACATGGAAGTAATAGGAATTACAGGTAGTTATGGTAAAACAAGTACAAAAAATATCGTTAATGATATTTTATCTAGTAAATATAATGTTTATAAAACACCATCTAACTTTAATACACCATATGGTTTAATGATTACTATAAATGAACACTTAGATAAATATAATGATTTCTTTATTGCCGAAATGGGAGCATGCAAAGTAGGGGATATAAAAGAATTATGTGACTTAGTTCATCCTAAATATGGTATTCTAACTAAAGTCGGGTTAGCTCACTTAGAAACATTTGGTTCAGAAAAAAATATTGAAGATACAAAATTTGAATTAATTGAAAGCCTACCAAGTGATGGAATAGGAATTCTTAATGGTGATGATGAAAAACAACTAAATCATGTTATTAAAAATAATTGTCAAATTAAATGGATTGGAATTGATAATACAGACGTTGATTGCTATGCCAAAGACATAAAATTATCACCTAAAGGAACAACATTTAAAATTGTCTTTAAAGATAGTAAAGAAGAATATGAATTTACAACTAAATTATTAGGTAAAAATAATATCTATAACATTTTAGCTGGTGTTATCCTAGGAAAAGAATTAGGAATAAGCATCCAAGAATTACAAAGAGGTGTTAAAATGGTTGAACCAGTAGAACACCGCTTATCACTATCTAAATACTTCGATATCAATCTAATTGACGATGCATATAACTCTAATCCAAGCGGAGCTAAAATGGCCCTAGACGTCCTTAAAATGATGCCAGGAAAGCATATTGTAGTAACACCTGGTATGATTGAAGTAGGAGAAAAAGAAGATGAAGTAAATAAAGAGTTTGGTAAAGAGATTGCTGAATCTGTAGACGAAGCAATTCTAATTGGTAAAGAAAAGACTAAACCTATCTACGAAGGATTAATAGAAAAGGGCTTCCCTAAAGAACATATTCATGTTCTAAATGATGTAATGGATGCTTTCCCATTAATGCTCAAGTTAAAAGATAAAGAAACATATGCGCTACTTGAAAACGACTTACCAGATTCATTTAGTGAAAAAATAAGGAGTGATAAAAAATGATTAAAGTAGGAGTAATCTTTGGTGGTGAATCAGTAGAACACGAAGTAAGTATTATAACTGCTGTTCAAGCCATGGAATATATGGATAAAGATAAATATGAAGTAGTACCAATTTATATTTCTAAAGATCGTAATTGGTATACTGGTGAATGCCTAAAAGATATGGCAACATATAAAAAACTGGAATTAGTTCCAGAGTTAGCTACAGAAGTAACCTTAACTAAGAATGGTAACGACTTTGTCTTACAAAAGAAAAAAGGTCTATTCAATAAAATAGTTAATACTATTGATGTAGGTTTCCCAATTGTTCATGGAAAAGGAGTAGAAGATGGATCTCTTGCAGGTTATATTGAAACTTTAGGCATGCCACTTATTGCTCCAGGAGTTTTAGGTGCTTCACTAGGTCAAGATAAGATAGTTCAAAAACAAGTCTTACAAGCATCTAATGTACCAGTAGTAGATTATACATGGTTCTTTGATACAGAATATCAAAGCGATGAAGATAAATATTTAAAAGCAATAAAAGAATTAGGTTATCCAGTTATTGTTAAACCAGCAAGACTAGGAAGTAGTGTAGGTATTGAAGTAGCACACAATGAAGAAGAAGTAAGAAGTGCTATTGAAGAAGCTATTAAATATGATCAAAAGATTGTTGTTGAAAAACTAGTAGAAAATTTAAAAGAAGTAGATTGTGCAGTTCTTGGCACATATAACAATATGGAAACAAGTCTAATAGGTGAAATGTTTACCGATAATGAACTACTGACATTTGAAGATAAATATTTAGGTTCTCCAGGTGCTAAAGGTGGTAAAAAAGGACCAGCTAAAGGACGAGGAGGAGCTATTACAACTGGTGGCTTTAAAATTCCTGCAGAACTTGATAAAAAAGTAGAAGAAGATATCTATAAATATGCTAAAGAAGCGTATCGTGCTCTAAACTTAAGTGGTGTAACACGTTTCGACTTCTTAGTAGATATGAAGAAAAAACAAGTATATGTTAATGAACCAAATACTATACCTGGTTGCTTAGCATTCTTCTTCTATACTCCAAAAGGTAAGAACTACACTAAATTATTAGATGAAATGATTACTAATGGAATTAAAGAATATAAAGATTCTAAAAAGAAAGTTACATCATTCGAATCCAACGTCTTAAGTACCTATGATGGTAAATCTGGTGTAAAGAATAAAATACAATAAAAGAGCGTATAAGCTCTTTTTTGTTATAATAAAATTAAGATAGGTGAATAATATGGATGTTAATGAAATTGAAGTTACTTATTTTTTAGTTTTCATGAAGGTTGATGAAAACTACAAAATAATAAATGATGAAAAATATGAATTATTACCCATCTCAGGAAAAGAAACAACTGGAATCTATTCTACTATAGGAAGTCAAGGACAATATCGATTAAATGGGGAAATTTCGTCTTCGGGAAATTCTAATCTCGCAAAATCATTTGTTCCTCAATTTATATTAGATGACATATCTTCAGTCAATTCACTTCAAGAAGTAGAAAACAAATATAAAGATAAAGATGCCTATCAATATAATTATTTCACAGGAGTTTCAGACGTAGTGTTTTATTTGCCTTATAAATTAAAACAAACACAAACAAAAGAAGGATATAAAAATAGTGATATATACGTAACTGGAAGAGTAACTGTTTCTTTTTGGTATAACACTGACGGTTCAATAGAATCAAAATATATAAGTATACTAATCGATAACAATGTTTTAGGATATGATATATCTAATGTTAAGCCAGTTAATAATGAAGAGGATATAGTATATTATAACAATGCTCAAATAACACACGGGGATGCCTGCATAAACACATCTGATAGTGGAACAATAATCATTGGCGATGAAAGCCTTTGTACATATGAAGATGATTCTTATAACAGATATTCTTCTTACTATAACGTGGTTCCATATTTTGTGTCTAAAAAAGCGACAGTAACTCTTGAAATAAAAAATACAGTTAATAATGTATCAAAATATGATGCATCCAAAGATAAGAATCTAGAATATCAAATAACCATTAAAAATACAGGTAACATAACTTCAACTAATAACGTTATTGTAACTTATGTACCAAAAGAAGTTGAAGTTAATAAAAATGGTATTAGCGATAATGGTACATATAACCAAAACAATCATACGATAACATGGGTTTTAGGCGCTATAGAAGCGAATGAATCCAAAACACTAACCTATAAAGCAACAGCTCCTAAAGAAACTCATCAAAACCTAGTTGGTCATTCTACAATCAAAAGTGATCAAGTAGCAAAGGAAGTTATTTCTAATGATACAGTAGTGGTTGTTGAAAAAGAACAAGAAAGTGTAAATGCAAAGAGTATAGAAGAAAACCCTAATACAGCCAATTTCGGACCGTATTTGTTATATTCAAAACCATTCCTGCTTGTATATAGTGTTTTATTAATAATAGTTGTTACCATAACTGTTAAGTTCATAAAGAAAAGACTAAAAATAAATAGATATAGGAAAGAGACTTAAATAAGTCTCTTTTTTATTTGACGTTAATTTACAACCCTTTACCCGACAACTTTCCAAAAAGTGTTTACAAGATTAATAATATTATGTATTATTATTGTAGACAGTGGTACATTGTGGAGGAAAGTGGGGGATTTGAAAATGTTCATGGGCGAATATCATCATAACATTGATGAAAAAGGACGACTAATAATTCCTGCCAAGTTTAGAGACGAGCTTGGTTTCAAGTTCG
>JAEEGL011838282.1_pt1 | contig 11531 bp, 12 predicted proteins | sample 9134231 | NCBI WGS metagenome assembly JAEEGL01 (sample SAMN16246548, study PRJNA631951) | gut metagenome | biome: gut microbiome; feature: rumen; material: fiber-attached | host: Bos | place: Iran: Karaj | collected 2018-10 | reverse complement strand
TAGTAGTTCCATGAATACCAGGAGCTTGAGCTTTCTTTCTTAGTTCTTTACCAGTTTCAAGAGTAGAAAAACCATATCTTCTAGATTTTTTAAATGTAGGTCCGATATATCTTGCCATAGTATTTATACCTCCTTTTAAAATATTGTATTAAAAGGCTTCTATAATTTGTCATAGGGAGTTTCTATAGTAATTTTCATCTTGGCAGAGATTACTAATTAGTTTCAAGAAACACGTTACAACAAAGCTATAGTGCTGCCACTTAAATACTTAGTAAATTATATAATAAAAAATACCAAAAATCAACAAATAAATTGATAAAACTCCTGAAATTATGCTATAATCTTATTACGGAGATGGTTTAAATGGCAAAAAAAGGATTAAATATTAGATACAAAAGTAGAAAAAGAGAAAGAAATAAATATAATCCAACAATTAACAAAGATGACGGTATTAAATCATTTGGTAAAAATTTACTAGGTGTTGCAATATTTCTTGGCGTAATGGGGTTAATGGTTTTTGGTATGAGTAAGATCGGCGTATTTGATAGAGGATATACTGCACCAGAAGAAAAAGAAGCTGAGTTTGATTATGTAAATATTCCAATCGGAACAGTATTTAATAGAAGTGAAAAAACTTATTGGGTATTCTTTGATGAATTTGAAAATGATAGACCAAAGAGCACTTATATAAATTCATTACTTGAAGATCTTCCAGTAGCAGTTTATAAAGTTAATATGAGTAGAAGTGAAAATGCTAAATACAAAGGTGAAACAGCTAATAAAACTGCTAGTAAATCTAGTGAGCTTTCAATAAATGATGTAACATTAATAGGAATTTCTAATGGTAAGATAGTTAACTATTTTACAGGTAGAGCAGAAATAGAAGCATATTTAGAAAAATGATAGAAGAATTAAGTAAAATATTAAAAGTTGAAGAAAATAAAGATATAAGCAATACTTTTAAAATTAAAAGTAAATGTTTTGCTATGGTAAAACCAAGTACTGAAGAAGAACTAATGAGTACTATTGAATTATTAAAAAAACATAATTATAAATATATAGTTCTTGGTAATGCATCAAATGTTATACTTCCTTCTTATTATGATGGAGTAGTTATTAAACTTGATAATTTTGACAAATATGAAGTATTTGATGATTATGTATATACAGAATCTGGAGTACTTATTAATAAACTTTCAAATAAACTTGTTTCTCTTGGTTATGCAGGGCTTGATTTTGCTTGTGGTATACCTGGAACAGTAGGTGGCAGCGTATATGGAAATGCAGGATGTTTTGGAAGCAGTATTTCTGAGGTTCTAATAAGTGCTAGGGTATTTGATGGAGAAAAAGTAATTGAGTTAAGTAATGAAGATATTCATTTTGAATATAGAGATTCTATCTTTAAGAAAGATAAAGATAAAAAATATATAATTCTTTCTTGTAAGTTTAAAATTTGGAAAGATGATATTCAAAAACTAAAAGATTTAGTTAAAGAAAGAAATGAAAAGAGAGTTTCTTCTCAAGACTTAGAGCATCCATCAAATGGAAGTGTATTTAGAAATCCAGAAGGATTTTCAGCTGGTAAATTAATAGATGACTTACATTTAAAAGGAACTTGTGTTAATGACGCGATGGTAAGCTTTAAACATGCTAATTTCATTATTAACAATGGAAATGCAACAAAAGAAGATATTATAGAATTAATTAATAAAATTAAAGAAGAAGTAAAAAGGGAATATAAAATTGATTTAGTTTTAGAGCAGGAGGTAATTGAATGAATAGTTTTTTAACACTTGTAAATAAAGAACATAGTTTAGCTTTAGATTATTCCCCAATGGATTTGATGATAGTTGATAATAATGAAAACAATTTTCATGAATACTTAGATCCATATATGAAACCTTTAATTAGAAGAGCTGTTTTAGTAGAATTTTATAGAATGAAAAAAGAAGCACTAAAAGAAGGATATAATATTATTATTGATAGTGCTTTTAGAACTAGTAGATACCAAGGTAGACTTTGGGATGAAGAATTAAAAAAGAATAGAGAAGAGTTAATTAAAAAATATGATGATGTATATGACCGTATTGAAATAGAAAGAATGGCTGTTAGATTAACCGATTCATATGTTGCTCGTCCTGGACATTCTGAACATCAAACTGGACTTGCATTTGATATGGGTGTTATGAAAGATAACAAACTATATAATGGTGATGTGAGCGAAGAATATGAATGGATGAAAAATAATGCATATATGTATGGATTCATATTAAGATATCCTGAAAATAAAAAAGACATAACAGGATTTGAATATGAACCATGGCATTATAGATTTATTGGTTTGCCACATTCATATAACTGTCATGAGAATGATTATACTTTTGAAGAGTATCATGAGTTAGTATTAAAAAAATAAGAATAAAAAAATCAGTTTTACCTGACTTATTTATTCTTTTTAATTGCTCTAATTTCTTTTGTAGAAAGTCTAACTTTCTTTCCTTCAACCATTACTGGTTGTAAGTTTAGTTTTTGAGTTTTTTTAGTAGCCTTTAGTGAAAAAGGTCTATTTTGAGCACTCATATTACTTCTATTTGATACATTTTTTGCCATTTTTAAACTTTGCCTCCTCTTTTTAAGCCACATATAATTTAACATACTTTTTGATTTAAGTAAAGTAAAAATTGACTTTTTTAGTGTTTTTTGGTATAATATGCGTGGTTTTAAGGGGGGAAAGGAAAAAATGAAAGAAGAGAAAAAAAGATATTATTTAGTTGAATATTGTGGTTCAGTTCAACATGTTTATAATTCTCAAGAAGAATTAGATGAGGCATTTGATAGAATTAGAAAATATAATAAAAGAAAAACACCAGCATTTATTACTGGTAACTGTAAGGTAGATGTATTACCTGATGGAAAACTTTTATTAACTTCTCATCTTTATAATAAATTAACTGAAAAGTCTACAATTTCTTATTTAGATAACCTTACTTCAGGATTAGATGAAAAAGAATTAATTGTTAAATGTAGAAATAGATTGAGATTAATATATGAAGATAAAACAAGAACTCATCAAATATATTACCCTGATATTAATATTGCTTATTTTGACGATAGAGATCTTGAAGGCAAAAACGATGGATTAATAAGAAGAATCAAATATATTCCAGTTTTATATAAAGATGCTGTTCAATTTATGAAACCAAGTTATATTGATTTATGTTTAAGCCAACATGCTAGAGAAAGAGATTTAGATTTCTTCTCAGAAATGGTTAAATGTTTTAACTTTAATCATAATGTTGAAAATGAACTTGATAACTTAGAAAGAGCAATAGATAGAGTTAAAAACCAAGGATATGGACCAATTAGTTTATATTATGCTTCTGCTGATTTATATAAGGGATATATTGTTGAAAGAGAAAAAGATGGCTCAATTATGCGTGACTCAAATGGTAAATATGTTCAAAGTAGAAGAAGATTAAGAGACTTTGGTTTTTATGTTAAGAATTATCATTCTAGCAAAGAGCATAGCCCAATTGAATATCAATACTTAGATAATAAAAGAAAACTTGAAGAACTACAAAGAATTAGAAAAGAAATTGATGAATTAAGAAAGCAAGATGGAACTCTTACATTAAGCAAGAAAAAATAATCTAAAGGTATGATTAATAATCATATCTTTTTTTTGTGATTTTTCTTGTTTTTATATATAAAAATATGGTAAAATTATATAGTAATAATAATAAAAGTTTTGGAGGGTTTTGAAGTGACTAGAAATTATGATAATTATGGTTATGACAAAGAGTATAGTACTAAGGTTAATTTAGTAAGAAGAATACTTTCTGTAGTAATGGTTATAGTTGCCATACTTTTAATAATTTACTTATTAAAGGGTTGTACTCCTACAAGAAAGAAAGTAAAAATAACACCAAGTGTTAACAATAATACGAATTCTACTATTAACTATGATTCATATAGTTATAGAAATGGGTTAGTAGAAGCTTGTGAAAAGTATTTTTATATTCACGAAGAAGAACTACCTAGTTCATGTAGTGAATGCACTACAATAAAACTTAGAGATCTTATGGATGAAAACCTTATTGATAAGGACATCTATGGTAATTGTAATGTTGATACTACTTATGTAAGGGTATGTTTCCTTGAAAATGGAGTAATTAATTATGCTCCAACACTTACTTGTATAGGTGGAAATAAGTAGATTAAATCATAATGATATAAAAATTATTAAAATATTATAAAAAATGATTTGAAAATAATGTATTAGATGATATAATTAATAATGGATAGATAGGATATCAACTAAAGTTGTTTGTAAAAACAAAAAGGAGAGTAGGAAATATGAAAGAAATGACTGCATTAAAGCAAGAGTTTGAAGAACTTGCTAAGAGATTAGAAAACATTGAAGAAGTTGGTTCTTTGGAATTAAAAAAAGTTGATGATGAATTAAAGAGTTTAGATAGTAGAGCTGGACTTACTTATACAGCAATCGCTAGTAATCCTGAAATTGACTTATTTGAGAAAGTTGAAGCAGGAAACGTTTGGGTAGATTTAAAGGAAGCAATTCGTGTTAAAATGATCGAATCTTCAACTGCTTATACTGCTAAAAGACAACTATTAGGAGTTAAGTTTGCTCAATATAGAAACGTTAAAATTTATAAAAGAGAGAACCAAAAAAGAATCAATGAATTTAGATTTGAGTTAGACAAACATTCAGCTTTATTAAATCATATTAGTGATCCTTTTGCTAAAGAAAATATGGAAGACACTGTTAAAGATGATGAAAAACATATTGCAAGAGCAGAAGAATTAAATGAAAAATATGATAAAGAACTTTCTGAATTAGAAAGAGAATGCAGAATTCTTTTAGAAGGTGGGAAACTTCCTTTAGTTGAACTTACAGATGAAGAAGAAATTATTGATGAGATAAATAGAGAAAACACAAATCCTACTTATACAAAAACAATAGTTGAACCTAAAAACGAAGTAGTAAGGGAAGAAGTTAAGGAACCAGAAGAAAAGGTAATTGCTAAATTTACACCAAGGGATGAAGAAAAGTTAGATAATCCTCTAAAAGATGATAACAAGGTATTACCTACAAAACAAGAAGAGGATGAAGAACTATTAGCTTCAGTAAAACCTCCTAAAAAGGATTATGATGAAGAAGCAGCACTTAAAAAGGCACTTCCTCCAAGATTAGAAGAAACTAAAGCAAAATATGAACCTGCTGATATATTTGAAGTAGTAAGAGATATAAAGAAATTAAATCCTGATGCTGAAATCAAAACTGGAGATGTAGGTATTGATTCAAGAGCAGGAGAAAGATTCTTTTCATCAATACCAGCAGATAAATTAGTATTACCAGAAGGTTTCTATTATAATGAAAAGAATGGTATTACAAATAAACATAATACAGCTAGTGGATTATATTTAGCATTTGATGTTGAACCTTTAGAAGAAAAAATGGAAAAGGTTCCAGCACCAAAGAAAGAAGAAACTAAAGTTGTTCCACCAAGATTAGAGCCAAAAGAAGAAAAAGAAGAGAAAGAAGAAAAAACAATAGTTAAAGAACCAAAGAAAGAGGAAGTTAAAAAGGTTCCACCAAGACTTGAAGAGAAGAAAGAAGAATATGAACATGTTGGAGAAATGGAATTAGATGAAACTCCTGTTGATTATAAAGTAAAAGAACCAAAACCAACATTATGGAAAAAGATTGGTAAGGTTGTAAGTAGAGGTATTCTTTACTTATCACTTGTAGGAACATCAATACAAAATGGAATTAGTGCTAAGTTTAATAAGAGTAATAAAGTAGAAAAACCAGTTCAAAAAGAAACAATGTCTGCAACTGAAAATGAAAAGAAAACAGAGCAGAATGAAGAAGAATTAAAAATTGAACTTAAGTCTAATGAAGAAAAAACTCCTGATGTAGCTGCAGCAAAAGATTTAAATACTGATACAAAAGTTGCTACAACAACTGATAATACTGTTAAGGAAGAAGAAACTAAAAAAGAAAATATAGATATTGCTGAAGAAGAAGCATTTATGCAATTTTTACAAGAAAACGGTTTATCAAGGTAATAAATTAGGGAGGAAAAAAGAATGGAAAATTTAACAAATCAGGTTTTAGAACTTGCTAATGGAAAAAAGTGCTTTGTATTAAGACAAGCAGTTTATAAAGGTAATACATATTTCTTAGTAGCTGAACTTACTGAAGATGAAGAAGATTTTACAAATAACTTTGGATTTCTTCAAAAAGTAGGCGATGATGGACTTAAAGTTAAAAAAGTAACTGATCAAAGTATAATCGAAATTCTTGCTAAGAATATTAAACTTGAATAAATAAAATACCTTTCGTAATGAAAGGTTTTTTATTGTGGAAAAAAATCTTAAAATTTGGTAAAATTATGATATGAAGAAAAAGATATATATATTATTAATATTTATATTATGTGTTATTGATCAAGTAAGCAAGTTTTTTATTAATAAATATATGGCTGCTGATGAATCAATAATAATAATCAAGGATTTTCTAAAACTGTTTTATGTTAAAAATATAGGAATATCTTTTGGTATGTTTAAGGGATTTAGATTACCAATAATTATAGTATCAGTATTAATAATAGGATATATGATTTATGACTTTGTTAAATCTAATAGTAAGTTTCATATGTTCAGCGTAGCATTAATTATAAGTGGCGCAACAGGAAACTTAATAGATAGATTGTTTAGAGGATATGTAATCGATTTTATTTCTTTTACATTATTTAAAAAAGAGATGTCAATTTTTAATATAGCAGACGCATGTATTACAATTGGTGTTATATTATATATGATATATGTTCTAATAGGTGGAAAAAATGAAGAAGATAGTAGTGAATAGTGAAGATGCTTTTAAAAGACTTGATGTATACTTAACTAGTATCCTAAGTGAAAGTAGAAACTTTATAATAAAAAATATTAAAAGTGGCAATATCACAGTTAATGATGAAATAGTCAAAGGTGGGTATTCTCTTAGAGAAGGGGATATAATTCAAATAGGAGATTTAAGTGTAGATACAAGTGTAAAAGCAGAAGACATAGATATTGAAATATTATATGAAGATGAATATATAATAGTTGTTAATAAGAAAAGTGGTATGGTAGTACACCCAGGTAATGGAAATAAAAGCCATACACTTGTTAATGCTTTATTGAATCACACAGATGAGTTATCAGATTATGGTGGCGCTGAGAGAGTAGGAATAGTTCATAGAATTGATAAAGATACATCTGGAATTCTTTTAATTGCTAAAACTAATGAAGCACATAGAATTTTAAGTGATGATTTTAAAAATAAAAGAATTAAAAGAAAATACATTGCTCTTGTACATGGTGTAATTGATGAGAATAAGGGGAAAATTAACGCACCAATCGGAAGAAGTAAAACAGATAGAAAGAAAATGTGTGTTACTGATGAGAATGCAAAGAGTGCTGTTACTAATTTTACAGTATTAGAAAGATTTAAAAATGCAACTTTACTTGAATTAGTACTTGAAACTGGAAGAACTCATCAAATTAGAGTACATATGGAATATATAAATCATCCAGTAGTAAATGATCCGGTATATGGAAGAAGAAAAGTCATAAATGATTATGGACAAATGCTTCATGCTTGCTATCTTGGATTTAATCATCCAATTACACACAAGTATTTAGAGTTCTATAAAGAACCTGAAAAAGAGTTTGATGAAATAGTTGAAATGTTTAGAAATTCTTAATTTGCAAATTTCAATTATAAAGAGTAAAATACAATGAGAAAGGAAAATAAGAATGAACATTAAGATAGATAAAAAAGACGATATAGTACTTAAAATATTACATTATTTTATAACAGAAGAAGATTATAGACCAGTTATTATTAATGGACTTAATAATGAAATATGGCTTGAGAATATGGAAAAAGATTTAAAGCTAATTAGAATTAATAATAACTATATTCATAATGATGAACAATTAAAGATGGATACTTATAAAGCTAAATCAATAATGAAAAGTATTAAGAAAAATACATTTTCACTTAATATGAATATGTTAAACTTATTACTTGATGCTTCTGAAAATGTTACAAGTATTGAAAATAAAAATATTGAAACTATTAAAGTAGATAAAATAAATGACTTTAAAAAGAATAAAGTAGTAAGCGAATTCTTTCCAAAGGTTAAAGAAGCTGTTTTAAATGATAAAATGGATCCAGTTGAATTCTTTAAGTTAACTGAAGACATGAATGAGAAAACAATTAAAAATGAAAAGAAACTTGCTAAGATATTTAGTCCTAAGAAACCTGTTGTTACTTATGCATTAATAGTAATTAATATACTTGTATACTTATATATGACATTCTATGATCCAACAATGGGATATACATTGTCAAATATAAGATTTGAAGTTCAAAATGGTCAAATATATAGATTATTTACATGTATGTTTGTTCATGTTGATATTACACACTTACTACTTAACATGTATGCACTATTTATATTAGGACCTCAAGTTGAAAAGTATTATGGAAGATTTAGATATGCATCAATATATATAATAAGTGGTCTTCTTGGAAGTTTATTTTCATGTGTATTTATGGCATCAAATGCATATAGCATGGGAGCAAGTGGAGCAATATTTGGTTTACTTGGAAGTATAGCTTATTTTACATATTATTATAGAGCTACTATTCAAGGTTTACTTAGAAGTCAAGTTATTCCTGTTATAGCAATTAACTTGCTTCTTGGATTTATGATTCCTAATGTAGATATTATGGCACATATTGGAGGACTTATTGGTGGAGTCTTAATGTCTATGGCAATAGGAATAGGGGACAAGGGTAGAAAAACTGATGAGATAAATGGAATAATTGTACTTATATTGTTATTTGCATTTATGGTATATATGCTTACAGTTAGATAAATAAAAAAGACATGAATTCATGTCTTTTATTTTATCTTTCTATATAATCCAATCGCTTTTCCAAGAATTGTAACATTATTTAATATAATTGGTTTTAACAGATCATTTTCAGGTTGTAATCTGATATGATCTTTTTCTTTATAGAATCTTTTAATTGTTACTTCATTATCATCTGTCATTGCCACTATGATTTCTCCATTATGAGCATCTTTACTTTTCTTAACAATAACAATATCATTATCTAATATACCAGCATTAATCATTGAGTCCCCATTAACTTCTAAAGTAAATACTTCAGTGTTACTTGGTACTAGATATGATGGTAAATTGAAGAAATCATTTGGATTTTCAATTGCTTCAATTGGATTACCAGCAGCAACCTTACCAAGTAGTGGAACTTCTACGATATTTTCATTCTTTTTATCATATTCATTTAATACATTTAATTCAATTGTTCTAAATTTGTTTTCAGTTTGATTAATATATCCTTTTTTAGTTAAATTCTTTAGATGAACAAACATTGTAGCAGTACTACTTAGATTACAAAGAGAACATAGTTCTCTAATAGTAGGAGCATATCCTTTATCTGCGATGAATTTTTTGATTTCTCTTAAAATTTCTTCTTGTTTTTTAGTTAGCTTTTCCATATTAATCACCTCTAAGTTAATAATAACATACAAACACTTTTTTGTAAATATTAATTATCACTCAAAAAAGAGTTAAAAATATTTTTAACACGCGAAAAACAACTAAATCTCAATTTTTAAATTTCATTTAATTTTACAAGTCTAGTGTTTCGTCAACAAAAGGTACTTTTACCATCTGATCATAGTTGATATTAGTATCTAATGTTTCTAGTTGTTCTCCTCCATTAAGAGGATTAGTTAGGTTAGTATCATCATCGAGTGTCTCTAGAGCTTCTTCTTGATTTTGAGTAGTATCACTAATTTTTTCATCAAGTACTTCTAGAGGTTCTTCCTTAGTTTCTAAAGTCTCTATTGGTTCTTCTTTAACTTCATCTAAGACTTCAATAGGTTCTTCCTTAACTTCATCTAGAACTTGAGCAGGTTCTTCTTTAACATCAAAGGTTTCAAGAGGGCTACTTTGATTATTAGAAGCATCTACTATTTGAGTATCTAGATTAACAGTTTCAGTACTATTATCATCATCAAGTGTTTCTAAGGAACTTGTTTGTGTAATAGAGTTATCTACTACATCATTTTGTGTATCAATTGTTGTTACCGTGTTAGTTTGAGGTTCTTCTTTAACCTCAGTTGCAGTTATATCATTGTTAAGTACTTCTTTAACTTCTTCTTCAACTTCTTCCTTTACTTCTTCATGAATTTCTTCCTTAACTTCATCTTTAATTTCTTCTTTAATCTCTTCTTCTATTTCTTCTTTGACTTCTTGTTGATTTAAAAGAGCATTATTGTTGTCTTCAACTGCAGCTTCTTGTATATTACTATCAGATATTTCGATAATATTACCATCGTTTTTATCCTTGTAATCATTCATTGCTAGACTTTCTTCAGTAGTCTTTTCTTCTGGTTTAGCATCAGTAGTACTCTTACCTAAATCTTTTTCTACTTCTTCATAGAATGACTTAGCAACTGCAAGGTCATTTTCAAGATCAACAAGTTTAAATATTTCTTCAAAGTTTGTCTCACCAAGTTCAATTTTTTCAAGTCCATCTTCAAGTAGGGTATGAGTATGCCCATCATAGTATACGAGTTTTCTCATTACATCTTTTGGTTCAGCAGTTGTAATAGCTGTTCTAATATCATCAGTAATTACTAAAACTTCAGCGATAGCAATTCTATCCCTATATCCTTTGAAGCAATTCTCACAACCTTCTGGATTTGCATCAAATACCTTATCAACATCCTTATGAAGTACTGTCTTAAATAATTGTTTTTCATAATCATTTGTCTCACGAGCAATACGGCAGTGAGGGCATAGCTTTCTTGCTAGTTTTTGAGAAATGATTCCGTTTAATGAAGTACCAATTAGATATCTTTCAACATCCATATCAGTAAGTCTTTCAATAGTATTTAGGGCATTATTTGTGTGGATTGTTGATAAAACTTTGTGTCCAGTAATAGATGCTCTTACGGCAATTCTAGCAGTTTCACTATCACGAATTTCTCCGATCATTATGATATCTGGGTCTTGACGCAAGATACTTCTAAGAACAGTTGCAAAGTCTAATCCTATCTCTTGTTGTGCTTGTACTTGATTAAGTCCTTCAACTTCCATTTCAACTGGGTCTTCAACGGTGATAATATTAACTTCTCTAGTATTAAGTTTTTGTAAAATAGAATAAACAGTAGTAGATTTACCACTACCAGTAGCACCAGTTACAAGAACGATACCATTTGGAATTTCAATCATATCAATGATCTTTTTTAAGTTGTGCTCAGAAAAACCAAGGGTTTCTAGACCTTGTAAACTCTTAGAGTAGTCTAAAATACGAAGAACTATCTTTTCACCTGTGTGAGTAGGTAAACTTGAAACACGAAGGTCAAGCATTTTATCACCAATTTTGCTTTTTATAGCACCATCTTGTGGAAGTCTTG
>JAEEGL011391547.1_pt1 | contig 11531 bp, 12 predicted proteins | sample 9134231 | NCBI WGS metagenome assembly JAEEGL01 (sample SAMN16246548, study PRJNA631951) | gut metagenome | biome: gut microbiome; feature: rumen; material: fiber-attached | host: Bos | place: Iran: Karaj | collected 2018-10 | reverse complement strand
AGGTATTGTGCAATGGACAATGGAGACATCATGAAACAAGGTTTAATCTGCTTAATCATTCCACCGGCCTTCTCCAATAGCTTTCTGACAGGCATGTGTCCGCTTTTACGTGTGAATTCCCCTGCCAGAATCTTTGCCTGTGGATTTTCAGTACCTCCAAATATCTTTGGAATGTTGCTGTTGAGCTTATGGTAAATCCTCTTTCTGTTCAATGTAAGAATCTTCTTGTCCAGATCCTTGAATTCACGGATTCTGTTCTCATGCAACTCTCCGACAAATGTTGCCAATTCGTGGTTTTCTACAAATAATATGTTTAATAATGAATCTGCAAAATTGCCCTCAACCAACGCCTCGATATCATATTTGTTGATGTTTCTTTTCTCGATTGAATCGACAAACATCTTTGCATTGGAGCTTCTAAGGGCGTTTTTGGTGTTAAGGTATTGTGACCATAAATGAAGGCTTGATAGTTGTCCTCTCCAATTATACAACTGTTCTCTCCATGCCTCAAACGGCACATCACCTGTTTCTCTTTTAAAGATTAGCTTGCTTCTAGGATTCAACTTGTCCTTAAGCCTTGACAGGACCCTTACAAATTCCTCACCTGAATCTATGTATTCCGCAAGGTCACGTTCAGGCTTGATGTCAAACATATCCTTGCTCATCAGGTCTATGGTGTTCTGTGAGAATGTTCCCTCACGCACAAGGGCTGTGAACTCGTTCATCCAGCTTGCAATGGCCTTCAAGTCATTAGGGTTTGCATTCAAATGCCAATATCCTCCGTAATACTTCCTGCCCAGCGCCTCATTGGCCTCAAGGTTCTTGCGGATTTTGATTACTGCCTTTGCCTGCTGGAGGTCCCTTATAATCTCATCGATGCTGTTAGGTACCGGCACTGCATAATACCTTTCAACCAGTTCAATGTGCTGCTTGTTGTTGAAGAAACGGAACTTCTTGGTTGAAAGTTGCTGCAATTCGTAAATAAGCATGTCAATGTTTGCCTGGAAGATGCTCTGATTGAACTTAGTTAAGGCTCCGGCGTATTTCTGATACTTCTGAAGCTCAATTATCAGCCTGAAAGCATCATCATTATTGTTGTTCCATGCGCCTGACTTGATTATGCTGCCGTCAATCAGTTCGGCATTCTGTGACTTGATTATTTCAAATGCTGAAAGTGAATTCTGGAACTCGTTCAATGTGTCCGGCTTCTTGATTCCGTAAATATCATACACCCTTCCACGCTCAACAAGGAAATTGTCCAATGCATGCAGAGTATCATTGATGAGCATTTCTATTTCCCTTAAATCGGCAGGCAAAAGACTTTTCGGTGCGCATTTGCTCCAAGGGTTTTCCTTTGAGATGGTCTGATACAGCTCAGCCAGGTTTTCCAGGGCAATCTTCATGTCATCCAGATCTTTTAATGTGATGCTTTCCGGATTTTCAAACCTGACCAATGGCATCAAGGTGCCTTTACGGGCAAAATGGTCATCTGCCCCTTCCTTCATCCCATACAATTGGAATGGAGATAAGTTGACTGCAAATGCAGGCATGTGAATGATTTGAGAGTAATCATCAAGCTGGCGACGTAGGGTTTCCAGTTTGCGGATGGTCTGGTCTATGTTTAAAGGCTCCTGAGCCCTTACATTTGTTGCCTTTTGCAGGTCCTTCAGGAACTTCTTACGCCTTGTCTTGTGTGAATGCAGTTCCAGAACGAACTTTCCAAGTCCCACAGCTGTCAGACGGTCCTATACCACATCCAATGCCGCCATTTTCTCTGATACGAATAAAACTGATTTTCCTTCAGCCAAAAGCTCAGCTATAAGGTTAACAATTGTCTGTGACTTACCGGTTCCAGGAGGCCCTTCAACCACAAGGTTTCTTCCTGCCTTAACGTCCTGAATGGCCGCAATCTGTGATGAGTCGGCGTCCAAGACCTGATACATGTTCTGATATTCCAGCCTTGAGTCGATATCCTCTTCACGGAACGCTTCCTGATCGTTTTTGGCCGGATTGAAAATCGCCTGAATCAATTCGTTTTTGGTCAGGTCAACATTGTCAGCCCATGCTTCCGGGTTTAAGTCATTATACATAACGAATTTTGTAAAACTAAAGAATCCCAAAGCCACATTATTGGTTACTTCCCATCCGTCCATACGGGAAACCGCCCTTTTCACGCTGGCGATGTAATGATCAATCACTTCACCGTACCTCTTGAACTCAAAGTCAGGAAGCTCGATTCCAGCTTCCAGAAGCTTTGCCTTAAGTGAAATGTTTGTCTGGATGTCCTCTCCAGTCCATTCAAGATTGAATGACTCGCCAACCTTTCTTCTCTCAATGGCCACTGGAATCAGCACCAATGGCGCCTTGTTCTTTTGCCTTGGCTTTGACTTGTCCTTCCATTCCAGAAATCCGATGGCCAGATAGAGGATGTTATAACCTTGCTCCTGAAGCATTGTTTTGGCTTGGTTATTGATATAATATAATCTTTTCTGGAGCTCTTTTGGGGTCAAATCGGTTGCTAATTTCTTGTCTCCCTCTGAAAACTTTGAAAAGTCAAATGGAATATGGTCCCATACTGATGACTTGTCTTCCTTTTTATCCTTCTTATTGGCCACAAAATACATCTTGTTTTCCTGCAGGACCAATGTCTGAAAAAGGTTTAAGGGAGATTGATTTACTATAGTGATAGTTTTAGCTCTTGATTTAAAGTTAAGAAGCTGATTTCTTAATGTTAAATCCAATAGCTCCTTACGTAAGTTTTTAAATTCTCTTTCAATTAGATTTGATGATTTGTTTAACATGATGACCCTTTGTAGTGTTTAAAAAAATTTAAAATGCATATATACATATAATTATATTACTTAATAAAGTTTTCTAAACTATGTAATTTTGTGTAAAATCAACTAAAAATAAGAAATACAAATTATTAAAAAGAATTCTTTTAAATTTGAAAAAATCAATTACCCATTAGGAGTATATGGGCCAAAATTTTCAATTTTTTCACTTGCAATCTTTGATGCGAAGTTACCGGCAATTTCAGATGATTTCAGCAATAACTTCTGTGTGATGTATGAGGCCATGAAGGTGTCGCCGCAGCCTGTCGTATCCACAACATTCTCACACTTTACCGGGTCGATTCTTATCTCCACATCCGAAATTATTCTGGAACCCCTACTTCCGTTAGTTATGACAATCTCATCTACATCATGGTCCACACCAATGATGTTTGCTTCATCCTCATCAAGAAATATTGCATCGACACCTGATAAAATGGATGGCAGCTCTTCAAAGTTCTCTAATTTTATGGTGTAATTGTCATTTACATTAACATCCTGAAGCCTCAGAAATCCCTGGATTGAAATGAATATCGGAACGCCGAAGGTCTTCAAAAACTCAATCGTTTCGGAGGGAAAATCATTTCTGTTCAACGGATTGATTACAAAGGCATCAATCTCATCAGGAAGAATTTCCACCAAATCCTCCGGACAAATCGGAATGTCGGCAAAATTGCTCAACTGCTCCCTTACATCAGGATTGTCCTTTTGGGGATACCTGTTTATGAAGAAATGTGTGGTGTCCTTTTCGATTACCCTGACCTTATCCAAGTCGGGAAAACCATTAATCAGGGATTTGTCATCGCAGTTCACTATGGCCAGGTAATCATTGAAAAACTCCTCAAAGACAAATGACTGATAGTAGGTGGCTCCACCAACCTTATGGGACTTTTCATCTCCAATAACAATCAGGTCCCTTGTAACAGGACCGATAACAACAAGTGTCATGATAAATAATCCTCAATTCCAATTATTCCAGTTCTATAGTAATGTCCACAACATGATATTTCTTTGAAATGGCATAAATCTCTTTCTTGATTTCACCAACATCCTTTCCGAAGTCCACATCCACCTTAAGCGTCATGACGGAATCTATACCGTCAAGAGACCAGATATGGAAGTCATCTATCGCATTAACACCTTCGATGTTCTCAATGGATTGCTTGAACTCATCAACATCGAAGTAATCAGGTGTCTTTTGAAGCAGGACCTCTATTGACTTGTAGAGGTTTCTTCCAAGGTTGAATATCAGCCATAATGCAATTCCAATTGAAACGAAAGGATCAAGATACTGCGCACCCTCCCAAAACATCAATACAAGACTCAATATTAAGATGGCTACCCATTCAAATATGTCGCCCAGCTGATGGAAGAAAATAGCCTTTTCGTTATATGTCTCGCCCTTATGCAATCTGTAGACGGAAACGAACTTGAAGACTATTCCAACGATTGCCACAGCCAGCATTCCCCCTGCATCCACACCTTCAGGTGCAAACAGCCTTGGAATGGCTTCGGACAAAATCACGAATGCCATTATTATGACGAAAATGGATATTATGACCGCTCCAAGAATTGAAAACCTCTGATATCCATAGGAGTACTTGTCTGTTGAGTCCCTTTGGGCAACGTGCTCCAGAAACCATGCCAGAGCTATTGAAATGGTGTCAGATGCGTCATGAATGAAATCCGCAAGTATCGCCATACTGTTTGTGGCAAGAGCGGCAACTATGACCACTATGTTGAATGCCAGATTTATGAAAAACACAAAAGCCAGATTCTCGCCCGCCTTCTTGTGATGATGATGTGTATCTATTCTCATTGCTTTAATATTTATATTCGAATAATAAAAAACTTATTATCCCTTTAATATATTAATTTTAAAGTTAATTTTATATAATTAAAAGAAGTAAATTATAGTAGTGATTAAAAATGGCGATAATCGGAACAACAATATTTTCACATATTTTACCTGTGATTTTCGGATTTTTTGCATTGATATTGGTAATTTCCGGATCTCTAGAAGATAACAATCCTAAATTAGGTTTAGGTATAGCATTGTTTGTTATAGCTTGTGTATTCCCATACTTAGTGTTAAGCGTTTTAATCTAGAAGTTTCACTTCGCCTGAATGCAGGCTGGTTCCAATCAATACTCTTTTTATGCCCAATGACTCCAACTCACCTAGAGAGTCCTTATTCAAACCACCAGCAATAATCAACTTGTCCTTCAACTCTTCAAATTCGTTTAGAAGGTATTCATTGTATCCCTTTTCTGTGCCGACACCTGTGATGTCGAGAAGGATGATGTCGTTCGGGTCAAGTTCAATCAGAACATCCTTGAATTCGGACAGTGTCATGTCCATGTTCTTTGCGAGAAGCTCATTGTTTTTTGTATCCACACTAACAACAATTCTTTCTTTCGGATACTTTTCAAATATTTTGCGAAGCTCGTCAACGCTTTCCAGTGTTTCTGTAGGCACTATAATCTTGTATGCATATTCCAGGAAGAATTCGAATGACTCAAGGTTTTTGACTCCGCCGTCAAAGATCACCGGAATGATTGTATTAACCATCTTGACGTCGTTGATGTTGTGTCCCTGGGACTCGATCAGGTCCAAATCGGCTATGTACATTTCATCCGCACCGTTCAGTTTCAACCCTTGGGCTATCTCAACCGGATTTGCTGATGGTGCAAAAACAGTGTTTAACGGTTTGTAGGTGTCCCTCATTCCTGATTTGCCGCTTACGGCCTGGTGCTGTTTTAAATCTATTACTGGAATTTTCTTAATCATAATAAATAGTTAGTGAAAAGTAGTATTAAAAACTTAAGGAGGGAGAAGAACTGTCATGTTTTCCCAGCCCTTCCCGAGTAAAAAAAATAATGATCAATTCAATGGTAAATAACAAGCATGTTATGAACCTCTATTAATTAAGTTAACCTACATAGTATATAAATGTTACTATAATTTATAAAAATTAAAGTAAACTTGAATATATAATTTTTAATAATTTATTAAATTTTTAAGGAAATATTCAGTTATCATAACAATAATATTGACAAAAATATCCAATATTCAAAAAAACATAAAACATAAAATTTAAGGTAATCTTAAATTTACAAAAAATGTTAAAACAACCTTGATAAAGTTAAATTGAAAAAAGTAAATAAGAGAGAAGTTTGAAGTAATTGAAAGAGGGAATTTGAAAGATAGTATTACGTGTTTGTCCTATTAATGCTAAGCTATTGAGATTACTTCAAACCTATATAATAGTTAGACTTACTAATATAAATACTTTTTTATAAAAAAGTATTACTTTAATTAATATAAAATACAATATAAGTATTACTTAAAATTTGAAAAAAAATAATTAAACTCTGAAATTCTCATCAATATAAGAATCAAAGCCTAAATAAGCCTCATCAATTGCTTGCATAATCTGATCTTGACTAATTTCAGACAGCTCATCAAAGCTAACTCCAACGTCAACGTCAACATCAAGCTGTTCGTTTTCATAGCTTAAAAGAATGTCCAAGTCCAAGTCTTCAATTTCCTTGCTTGGAAGAGCTTTTGAAACTTCATGTTCCAGGATTTCACCGAACTTATCGGAAATTTCGGCCAAATCATCTGAAGTTAATACCTTAAGTTTTGACATAAAAATCGAAAAAAAGAAAAATATAAGGTTTAAGCCTATTGGCCCATACCTTGCATAGCAGCTTGAATGGTAGCTTGCATTTCTTCAAGTTTTTTCATAACTCTGTCTTCTTGACGAGCCATGGTTTGTTTTCTTAACTGAAGGGTTTCTAATTTTTCTTCAGTGTCGGATAAAGCGTCAGCGTATTCTACTTTAATGAGTAAAGTACCTGCTTGTTTGAACACTTCAGTATTTTCATCGGTTTTTTTAAGTTCTTCTAATGCTTTTTCAGTTTCTTGAATTTGTACTTCAACATTTTGAATTTGCATGGTTACAGCTTGAGCTTGTTGTTGTAATTGTTGAAACTGATTTAATTGTTGTTGAATGTTTTCAGGAATCTCCATAATATCACCTATAAGTTTTGATTATTTATATAAACATTAAATTGTCAAGTTATTTATTTGTAATGCTAAGTTAATCCATTTGATTGCAGAGTTAACGGACGCACGAAAGGATGTTGAATCCTCAGCATCGATATTGATCATGATTTTGGAGTCATCGAGCTCGATGGTCATTGAAGACCTAAAGTCGGGAGCGGTTTCGAACTCCAGGATTATAGAATCATAAACGATTTTAGCCTGATCGGCATTTTCAAATTCAACGACTATATCACTTTTGACAGATTCAAGAGGACTTTCTTCAATCATTTGAAACCTCTATAATCTTTTTAACATTGATTTGGAAGTTAAGCCTATCTCCAAATTTGTTAATGAAGTAAATTCTAGCAGGTGAATCGTCGCTTTTGGAAATTAAAATGTAATTATCTTCCGCCTTATCCACTAAATCGAAGTCGAATATCTCGCCCAATACGTTAAGCTCATCAACTTCAGAGACTATTTTCAATTGAGATGGAGCGATGTTCATCTTCTCATTTTCAATGGTTGCGCCAATGAGAAGGGTTAACAAAAGTTCTCCTTTATTTGAATAGAATGAAATCCTACTGGGATTTCCCTTGATTTCATTTACAATAGCTAAGTTGTACTCATCAACTTCCAATGCCTTCAACAACAGCTCACGCATGTTCATTTTCCCTCTGTTTACAGAGGTGAAACCGGTTGCATGGGCTAAATTCTTACAAAATTTTCTAGTTTTTTGAGAAGGTTTCCTAGAAGTTGAAATTAACATTTAAATCAAAAATAGTAAAAAATTTAGTAAAAGAAGATAATAATTATCTTGCTTTTATGATTCTAGTTACTTCAGGGACTTTTTTAAATAAAATCCTATATCTACATTTAGGACATTTATTTTCCATGTAGCTTTTATGATCTACTTCTTCCCCGCAACTTGGACACCAGTACAAGGCCTATTCCTCCACTTTAATGTCTCTTATACTACGTGCTGCAGATTTTGCCATAGGGGTTTGTGGAATGTAAGCTCCACCGGTAAATACTGCACCACATTTTTTGCATTTCCAAATTCCAGCAGCTTCTCTTTTTACGTATGGTCTATCACATTTAGGACAAACATGATCTTTTTTCATGTTTTCTTCGATGTTTTTAACTACTCTTTTTGCTTTTCTTCCGTATCTTGCACCGAACCTTCCTGTAATACCCACTTTTTTAGTTCTTGCCATTTAAATTATCTCCTTAATAATAAAATTTAATATAAATTGATTATGTTAAATAATCATAAAATTATCTAATATTATAATATAAGATTAACTCATATTTAAAGCTTTGCTTAAAATTAGCATTTTAAGCAAAAAATAACATTTTTTGATGAGAAAAAAAGTTCCGCCTATAAATCGTATTGATAAAATCCTAATCCCATCAAAAAAATTTAATGTATTATCCAACTAGTCAAGAGTTGGATAATTAGGACTTTCGTTAGTGATCAACAAGTCATGAGGGTGGGATTCCTTGATTCCACTGCTTGTAATTCTAACGAAGTTTGCTTTCTCTTGCATTGCTTTGATGTCTTTAGCACCGCAATAGCCCATGGATGATTTTAAACCACCGACCAATTGGAATAAGATTTCGGCAACGGTACCCTTATATGGTACAGCACCTTCAATTCCTTCTGGAACGTACTTGGTGTGGTTCATCTTACTTTTCTGACCTTGGAAGTATCTGTCTGCTCCACCGTCATACTCACTGGTCATAGCACCCATAGATCCCATTCCACGGTATTTCTTGTATTGCTTACCGTGCATGATGACAATATCACCAGGAGCCTCAAGGGATGCGGCAAGTAAGTTACCGAGCATTACGGCATCTGCACCTGCACCGATTGCTTTTGCAACATCACCGGAGTATCTGATACCACCGTCGGCAATTACCGGAATGCCGGAGTCGGCTGCTGCATCAGCAACATCGGAAATTGCAGTTAATTGCGGTACGCCAACACCTGCTACAATACGGGTGGTACACATTGAACCCGGACCGATACCCACTTTAAGTGCATCAACACCCATGGATATTAAGTCTTCAGCTGCTTCAGCAGTAGCAATGTTACCTACACATAATTCCGCATCAATGTTGTCCTTAATGGTTTCAGTGAATTTGACAACGTTCATGTTGTGAGCGTGAGCACAGTCGATTGAAATTATGTCCGCACCTGCTTGGTCAAGTGCCATAGCCCTATCCAAATCGAATGGACCGCATGCGGCTGCAACCAAAAAGTTGCCGTCCTTGTCTCTTGCAGCATTTGGATATTGTGATCTGTTGAGAATATCTTTAATAGTAATGATTCCGACTAATTTGCCATCGCGTACAACCGGAAGTCTTTCAACTTTATTATCATATGCGATATTCAATGCTTCTTCAGCGGAAACCCCTTCATCGACAGTTACCACATCAGAGGTCATTATATCTTTGATTTTTGTGGACATTTCAGATTTTAAAAATGGTCTGATATCCCTTTTTGAAATAATTCCGAGTATTTCATCGCCTTCAACAACAGGTAATCCGCTGATGAGTTCATCGCGCATTATAGATTCTGCTTCAGCGACAGTGGAATCTTGAGAAATTGTTACAACATCACGAATTGTTAAGTCTTCAGCGTTTTTGACCTTTTTGACTTCTTCAACTTGCCTTTCAAGTGTGATGTTTCTGTGAATTACACCTACTCCCCCTTGTTGTGCCATGGCTATTGCAAGGTCTGCTTCTGTTACAGTGTCCATAGCAGCACTTAAGACAGGGATGTTTAATTTAATACCTTTTCCTAATTCAATTTTAGTATCAATGTCTTTTGGTTCTACATAACTTGCATTAGGAGTCAATAGAAAATCATCGAAAGTGTATGACATTCTTGCTTCTTGAACTTTTTTTGAAAATGACATAAATAACACCTAATTAAAATGAATCTAATAATTCTTTAAGCTCAGCTACTGCTGTATGGTGGATTTTACCAGTATTCCTGTCTCCACCTACACAAGCTGCTCCTCTAATACCGACCACATCACAACCGATATCGTGTAAAGGTTTCAATTGGTCTTTTTTAACGGATCCTGCAAGTGCAGTCAACAAACCGTAACTGTGAGCTTCGTCAACGAATTCTTTTAATTTGTCTAAATCTAAATAATCGAATAATGTATGACCGTCTTTAACAGCAGTGTCCAGCATTGCAAGGTCGCATCCAGCATCCTTTGCCACTTTTGGTATTTCCATAGGATCGACCGCACCTACACGGTGAGCGTCAGCATAACCTGCTGCAACAATAATTGTATCTTCACTTACATCTTTTACAGTTTTTACAACGTTTTCCATGACTTCAACAGCTTCATCATGGTCTTTTGTTCCATATAATCCGACTTTGATATAGTCTGCTCCGGAAACGTGAGCTCCCATTGCTGCAAGTGAAACTGTACCTGGCTTGTAAGGCACATCACCTAAAGTAGCACTGACAAGCTTATCTTCAGGAGTCAATTCTCTAATTTCTTTAATTACCCATGGGAAATTAGCTCCAAGGGAACCTTCCTTAGGGTTTTTAACATCAACAATATCAGCTCCGCCTTCAATAGATTCGAGAGCTTCTTCACGATTTATAGGGCTTATTAATAGAAGCATAACTTTCCTCCAATAAAATATAATTTTATAATATAATAATATTACTTCTTTATTATTTATAATACTATTGTTTTTTAAGTAAATTTTTAAAAATCAGTAAGGAGAATTATTTTTTCTTACGTTGTCCTTGATTTTTCCATGCGCCCTTGGGTAAAATCCAACGTCAGTTGATAATTTCCTCATGTTCTCAAGGATCTCGTTTGTCGGGATTGACAAAGGACAGTTCAATGTGCACAGCCCGCATAGGGTACACATGTAAAGGCCTGAGTTAAAGCAGGTCTCGTCATCCTCGATGAATTTGGACATTGCAACTCCACGTCCACCCAGGTAGTTGTTGAATCCGAATTCGTTTCCGACTGCATTGTATACGGGACAGTGAACTATGCAGTTTCCACAGCCTATGCAGTACAAGCATTCCTCAATGGCATCGCTTCTTCCGTTGTCCAAAAGGATTACTACAACCCTTTCGGCACCATACATGTTCTTGAGAAGCTTCTTCTCGATGTCAGCTGTCTTTGAAGGACCTGATATGACATTCATATAGGAGGTTACGAAGTTTCCTGTGGCGAATACTGTCTCCAGTTTTACAACGGAGATTGCGTCCTCCAAAGAAGGCACTATTTTATCGATTCCAGCCACGATTATATGCAAATCTTTTAGTGAAACTATTGAAATATTGCCCTCATTGTGCACCATTACAAGGGACCCCTCTTCGGATGCTATAGCATTGGCTCCACTTATACCTACTCTTGCACTTTCAAGGCGTTTTAGCACATCGGCCCTTACGACCTCCATGATTTCCTTAGGTTCCGGATTGACATCGGCACCCAATGACTCATTGACTATATCGGTAATTTCGGATACGCTCAAGTGTGAGGCAGGTCCTGTCGGATGAACCGGTTTGTTGTCAGTCTTTTTGAGCTGAAGGATTCTGTCTCCAAGGTCTGTTTCGACAACATCAATGTCCAGGTGATTCTTCAAGTCGATTTCGCCCAAGGT
>JAEEGL011249423.1_pt1 | contig 11531 bp, 6 predicted proteins | sample 9134231 | NCBI WGS metagenome assembly JAEEGL01 (sample SAMN16246548, study PRJNA631951) | gut metagenome | biome: gut microbiome; feature: rumen; material: fiber-attached | host: Bos | place: Iran: Karaj | collected 2018-10 | reverse complement strand
TATGACGGCTCGCTCAAGGCCGAGCACGGCACGGGCCGCAACATGGCGCCCTTTGTCAAGTATGAGTGGGGTGAGGAGGCCTATGCAGCCATGCGTGAGTTGAAGGAGATTTTTGACCCGCAATACCTGCTCAATCCCGGCGTCATCTTCAACGATGACCCCGAGTGCTTCATCAAGCACTTCAAGCCGTTGCCCGAACTCAAGATGCGCGGATTGAACCTCCCGTCCGGCGAGGGGAATGACCGTCATGACAGCGTGCACGAGACCGTCGAGGGTGTACTCAAGGCCAACAAGTGCATCGAGTGCGGCTTCTGCGAGGTGAACTGCGTGACCTGTGGCTTCACGCTCTCGTCACGCCAGCGCATCGTCATCCAGCGCGAGATTTCTCACCTGCGTGAGACCGGCAGCGACCCCAAGCGCTTGGCAACGCTCGTCAAGCAGTACCGCTATCAGGGCAACCAGACCTGCGCCGGCGACGGCCTGTGCGCTACCTCTTGCCCAATGAAAATCAATGTGGCCGACTTGACCCACCTCGTGCGCCAGGAGGCTTTGCTGCCAGGCAGCATAGGTTACAGGGCAGGCGACTTTGCCGCACGCCATTTCGCGGGCATCAAGAGTGGCCTGCGTTTCACCTTGGACGTCGCGCGCCTGGGCCACAACGTGCTCGGCACCACGGCCATGCGGGGCATGACCGGGGCCATGCACAAGGCTGGACTGCCCCTGTGGACGTCCGCCATGCCGGGTAAGGCCAAGCAGCCAAGGGCCGGCAGGGCAGGCGAGGAGAGCGACCACAAGGTGGTCTATTTCCCCTCGTGCATCAACCAGACGATGGGCCTGTCCAAGGGTGCTCCCGTCAAGAATACCCTCGTCAACGAGATGGTGAGGCTGTGCCGCAAGGCGGGCTACCAGGTCATCTTCCCCGAGGGACTGGAAAAGATGTGCTGCGGCACCATCTGGGAGTCCAAGGGCATGCTCGACATCGCTGATCGCAAGACCGCCGAACTCGATGAGGCCTTGTGGCAGGCCAGCGAACAGGGTAAGTATCCCGTCATGTGCGACCAGAGCCCCTGCCTGCACCGCCTGCGCAAGTGCATCAAGCGCATGCGCCTGTACGAGCCTGTGGAATTCATTTGGGAATTCTTGCGCGGCCGCTTGGAGTTCACGCCCATCGACCGACGCATCGCCCTGCATTTCACCTGCTCGACGCGCGAGATGGGTCTGGTAGACACGATGACCAATCTGGCACGCCTGTGCAGCAACAACGTCTTCCTGCCCGAGGGCGTGGGCTGCTGCGGTTTTGCCGGTGACCGCGGCTGGACGCATCCCGAGGTCAACCGCTGGGCGCTCAGAAAACTGCGCCGTCAGTTGGAAGAAAACCGCATCGAGATGGGCTACAGCAACAGCCGCACCTGTGAGGTGGGACTTGAGACCAACGGCGGCATCCCCTACCAGAGCATCGTCTACCTGGTCAACGAAGTCACCCGCCCACTCTCTAACCCCTAACCTTTAACCTTTAACCTTTAACCTGTAAACTGTAACCTCAATGAAACGATACACTCATGCATGGTTGGCCATGATGGCCATGAAGCGCCTGGACAAGGCAGCAATCCCCGAGACCGAGGGCCGCGGCAAGAATCCCCAGCAAGTGGCGAAATATGCTCGCAGCCTCGTCCGTTGGTTTAAGAATTACCGTGATTTTGTGGTGCAGGGCGCCTGGTACCCCGATGAGGTGTTCTGTGACCAGGGCAGCAGCCATGGCCGCAAACTCGAGCACGATACCATCAGCCTGGAAATGCAGCGCTTCATGACGCTGCCCAAGACCATGGAGGTCTATAACCTGATGCAGAAATCGGAACTCTATGAGGAGCCTTATGCCGACAAGAAGGGCAACGTGTGTGACCGCTGCGATGCCATGGCCCACAACATCGTGGACAACTTCAAGATACAGTACCGTGAAGAGAAGGGCAATCCCATCGGCCCGACGTCGACCCACATGGCGATGCGCTTCTTCATCATGAGCCACTATATCGCCGACTCCCACATGCCGCTGCACTGTGATGCCCGCAAACTCGACAAACTCCATGCCGCGATCGAGGGTGCCTGGGAGGACCAAGTCTGGGATTCCTACTGCATCGATGATGACAACCGCCGCTTCTTCTACGACCGTGACGGCTATCCCTTGGCCACCGACAAGATGTCTGCCATGATTGCCGCCGTCGAGGATAAGATAGTGTCGCGCCCGTTCATCTACGGCTGGGGCGGCGACTACAGCACCCGCGACTATATCAAGGCCGTGACCGAGTATTCCTACTTGATGGCCCATGAGATGATTCCCGAAGAGTGTGAGAAACTCTCTTGGGGCAAATACAAGAAGCACGAGCGCTTCCAGCACTTCGACGAGTACTCGGCTATGCTGATGGCCGATGCTGTGGATTCGATTGCACGCGCCTGGCTCCACGTGTGGATACGTTACCGCGAGTGGGGTCCAGACAAACCTTAATCAGTTAATAGTTAACAGTTAAGAGTTAAGAGATAAGAGTTAACAGTTGGTGGTCTGTTAAGCCCCGTTAGGGGCGGCAGATGGTTCGTGCACAATCTGTCGCCCCCAACGGGGCTATTGTTTGGGATATTAAATTAAGGCAATGATATAGATGTTGGCCCGGATATAAGTTAAATGCAGTCAGAAATGGCTGCATTTTTTCATTGTTAGTTACTTAATTGTCCTTTATATGTTACGACTCCACCTTCTTTATGAATTTCTTCCAAATCTAAAATTTCTGCGATAACACATTGCTCGTTTTCATTCTTTTGAGACCATATATAATTGTAATAAGCCTTGAACCTATTATCATTAGTCCAAACCATTCTATACCTTACACTTGTCACGAAACTATTGATAAAATCAATAAAAGGTTGTTTGTCTAAAATAGATTCAGCAAATTCAAACCTTTTAATAAAACAGCCTTTAGTATTGTTTGCGTCATCAGTTGGATAGAAATCCATGGTCAGCACCTCTATAAGAGAAAGAATGTTGCCATCGCTATCGACAAGCATTTTTGAAACATCCATATCAGTAGTTTCACTTGTTCTATCTGTTTCGGAAAAACGTATTTGTTGCAAATTAAACAAGTCAATTTCTCCGTTGTAATGAATAACTCGTTCTATCGTCATAATTCTTGATTTTTTTTGCAAAGTTACGACTATTTATTATAAACGCAAAATATATAGATTGTTATGCTATCCGAAATAAAAAAAGGTAAAAAGAAATTGGTTAAAGACCCAATTAAATCAATCGGGGTTGGAGCAGGTAACACGGCAAGGGAGATAGTAATCCAAATCGCATCCGCATTAGGTCTTAAAGTACATAGTGACGGAATTGGCGTATCTGCCTATGGCGGAACTACTATACGAATAGCAGACCATCGAACATATATGCAGACTTGGGTTGACAGTGGAGCATGGCAGTCTCCTTATCGTTATGATGTCGTTATAGAAGACGATGAAACTGTAGCCCAAACCCAAGTAAAAGACGGATATGATTTCACGATAACTGAATTCATTTCAAAGTCGTCTGAAATGACCCCACAAATAGCGCGTATGATTGCCTATGATATTAGAAACGCTATAACTACGGGTAATGGGTATGCGAATAATGTAAGAGCGTTTAAAACAACCCTTATTAGCACACATGGCGCAGAAGGGTCTTCAGATAACGCTAATAACAACAATAACGATATAAAAACAGAGAACTATATGAGGAACAATAAAAGAACAATTAGACTTACTGAATCAGATTTACACAGGATTATCTTTGAGAGTGTAAAAAGAACAATAGTAGAAGGGGATGGTAAATTCACTGACCTTTATTACGATAAAAATAAACCAAATTATTGGAAAAACGAGATTGAACGTTTACATGGACAAATTGCTGATACGGAGTCTCGTTTAGGCGAACTCTACCGTAAACTCGAAGACTTGGAAAATAAGTCTAAAGACGAGTTTTATACCTATGCGGACGAAAATTATGGTTTGTCACCTGATAACCTTGACAAGAATTGGGATAAGTTCGCTGACAAGGAATGGAGGAAAAACAATCCGCCTTACAACCCGCATGCTTAAAAGAGGAGGGTGGAAATAATAGATGAATTACCCAACCATCTTCACGTCCCAATAACGAACAATCAGTCCAATGGATTTAGCGAACATGTGGGCGAATCGCTCTGATTCGTCCATTTTTCGTGTATTCCAACGATACACAGCCTCGTCAATGTACTGCTGCAAATGCTCATCTGAAACATCGTGGTAGCAGCCCGTAATCATCCTACGGAAATGCGACCAAAAGCCCTCGATGCTGTTGGTGAAGATGTCACCCTTGGCATACTCCTCAGCACCGTGGTTCACGATGGCGTGGTCATAACCCATTCCGCACAGACCGTTGTATGCGTTCAGTTCGTCAGTCACAACCATTGAACCCTCAGCAATGAACTGCTTGATGATGGGTGTTAAGGTAGCCTTGTCGGTCTTCTCAACGACAAAGGCGTGAACGTAGGTCATAGGGATGCTTTCGCCCTTTTCGTCCTCGATATATGACCTTTCCATCATACCGAACACGGGGGTCTTAGTCAGCGTTGAACGACCCTGTGTATGCGGTGTGCGCATGGATTTGTGCTTCCACTTCTCCTTGCCGCCGATATAGACCTCATCGCACTCTACAGTACCCTCAAAGGCTTCCTCATCGGTCTGAGGGAACAGCAAGCGGATTTTCTGCAACATATACCACGCGGTCGATTGGGTGACGTTGATGTCACGGCTCAACTGATGCGAGGAAACGCCCTTCTTGTGGCTGCTGATAAGGTACATAGCCACAAACCACTTGATAAGGGGCAGTTTGGTGTTCTCGAAGATAGTGCCGACAAGACAAGAGAAGTTCTTGAGGCAATGGTTGCAACGGAAACGTCCGTCACCACGCTTGGCGCAATGGTGGTGTCCGCAATAGGGGCAAACCACGTCACCGTCAGACCAACGCGACTCGATGATGGCTTGTTGGCATTTCTCCTTGCTGTTGAAGTAGGAAGTGATGGAAAGGATGTTGTCGAACTTTGTGAAATCAATCATACTAATTATTCCTTTTTGATTAAAGTAAGACAAAGTTCGCGAATAATCCAGAGATACCGGAATATTTTTAGCTAAAAAAAGCTAGAAAACCCGCAAACCGATTAAGATTCGCGGGTTTTGGTGGGCCAACAGTTATATCATTGCCTAAATTAATTTGAATAATTTCCCGCCCGTAGGGCGGTTAGAGTCCCAGCCTTTGACTTATGACACATCTTTGTGTTACTTGAGCATCTCCTGGATGGCGCGCTCGAGTTGGCGGTCATGGCCGGTGAGATAGTCTTCGGGGGTGTTGTAGACCTCGATGTCGGGATAGAGTTGGGTGTTCTCGCAGTAGTTGCCGCGCATGTCCACGCAACCCACCTGCGGGATGCCGAAAATGAGCGTGTTGTCGATGAGCGTTTCCCACCACACGGCAGTCATCGTGCCCGCTACGGGAGTGCCGATGAGTTTGCCGATGCCTAATTCCTTATAGACGAACGGGAAACCGTGGCCGTTGCTGTAATCGTCTTCACACATGAGCACGCATGATGGCTTGTTCCACTTGTTGAAGGGGTCGGCTCCGACAAACTTGCCTTTAGGCACGAAACTCTGATACTGCTGGCCGCCGAGCAGGGTGCACAGGTCGTCGTGCAGCCAGCCGCCGCCGTTGTGGCGTTCGTCGACGATGACGGCCTTGCGGTTACGGTTCTTGTCGCTCAGCAATTCGCGGTAGACGGTACGGAAACTCTCGCTGTTCATCTCCTTGACGTGCACATAGGCCAACTGACCGCCCGACAGGCTGTCGACCAACGCGCGATTGCGGTCGACCCAGCGCTTGTAGAGCAGTTCGGACTGCTCGCCCTTGCTGATGGCCTTGACGTTGACATCAAAGCGCTTGCCGCTCTTGGGGTCGAACACCGTGACGCGGATGGGTTTGCCGGCCTTGCCGTCGAGCATCCAGTTGTAGTCCTGGTTGGCCAGGATGGCGTTGCCGTCGATTTTCTCGATGATGCATCCGGCGGTGACGCCCGTCTTCTTCACGTCAAACGGGCCGCGCTTGATGACCTCCTCGACGCGCAGGCCGTCGCCCTGGTAGGTGTTGTCGAGGAAGAGGCCCAGCGCTGCGGTCTTGAGGCTCGGTCCCCCGGGATTGTAGCGGGCTCCCGTGTGCGAACCGTTCAACTCGCCGAGCATCTCGCTCAGCATGTCGCGGAAGTCATAGTTGTTGTTGATATGAGGCAAGAAACGCTTGTAGTTGTCGCGATAGGCCTCCCAGTCCACACCGTGCAGGTTCTCGACATAGAATTTGTCCTTGACCTGTTGCCAGACGTGGTTGAAGATGTATTCGCGCTCCTCTTGGGGGCGGTAGTTGAATTGGGCCTCAAAGTTGACGGCCTCGGGTTTGCCTTTGGCCAGGTCAATCTTCTTGATGCCGCCATTGGTGCACAGGAACAGGTTCTTGCCATCCTTGTCGGCCATCATGTTGCCCTCGCCGATGCCCTTGAGCACGATTTCGGTCTTGTTTTCGCGCAGGTCGTGCTTCCACAGGTCCATGTCGCCCTCAAAGGCGGCCTGGTAGTAGAGCGTGTCGCCGCCGTTGGACAGGACGGCATCACCCAGTCGCGACGAGTTCACGGTCAGGCGCACGACGCGGTCGCGGCAGTTGTCCAGGTCGAACTGAAGTGCCGGCACGGCAGGTTTGTCGGCCTCGGCGCCTTTTTTCTTCTTGTCGTTCTTTTTCTTGGTGTTCTTGTCGGCTTGCTCCTTGTCGGCCGCTTTCTTCTGCTCTTTCTCGGCCTCCTCGCGCAGGACTTTCTCTTCCTTGGTCATCTTGAAGCGCTCATAGGCATCCAAGTCCAGGAACATGATGTACACGTCATCTTCCGAACCCCAACTGCCGTGGCTGCGGAAGCCCGCACGGTCGCTGGTGAAGATGAGGGCCTTGCCGCCCAGCACCCACTTGGCGTTGCCCTCGTTGTAGCCGCTCTCGGTCAGGTTGTGTACCTCGCCGTTGCCGCTGGCGTTGACCAGTGCGACGTCCTGACTGTTCCAGCCGCCCGTTCCGATGTAGGAGGAGAGCAGCCAGCGGCTGTCGGGACTCCACTCAAACCACACGTCACCGTCGCTGTAGGAATAGATGTATTTGTCGTCCATCAAGGTGCGCACGGCCTTGGTCTTGACATCCACGGCGCTCAGCGTGCAGCGGTCTTTCAGGAAGGCGACACTCTTGCCGTCAGGGCTGTACTGGGGCTGGAAAGAGGTGTGGCCCGTGTTGGTCAGTTGCTCCTCGACGAGGTCGGTGGCATAGGTGAACTGTTTCTCGTCCTTGTTCTTGATGGACGTCTGGTAGATTTGCCACATGCCGCCGCGCTCGCTGTCATAGACGATGCTGCGGCCGTCGGGCGAGAAGTCGATGGTGCGTTCCTGCTCGGGGGTGTTGGTGACCTGCTTGGTGGTCTTGTAGTCCACCGACGTGACATAGACGTCGCCATGCATCACAAAGGCCACTTCCTTGCCGCTCGGCGACACGCTGATGGCGGTGGCACCGTTGCTCTTGATCTGGCGGATGAGTTCCTTGTCGTTGCGGTCGGCAGCGATGGTGACATTGACGCGCTGGGGCTCGCTGCCCTCGCGCAGGGTATAGATCTCGCCGTTGTAGCCGTAGCACAGCATGCCGTTGCCGGCCACGGTGAGGAAACGAACGGGGTTGTCCTTGTGATGGGTGAGTTGCACGGCCTGCCCGCCAATGGCGCCCTTGTACACGTTGAAGGTGCCGTCCTGCTCGCTCAGGTAGTAGTAGGCATTGCCGTCAGGGGCCCAGCGGGGAGTGCGGTCCTCGCCGTTGAAGTCGGTGAGTTTGGTGAAGTGGCCGTCTCTCTGGAGCCAGATGTCGCGCGTGATGGCACTGGTGTGGTGCTTGCGGAACGGGTCCTCATAGCCCTTGATGTCATGGTAGAGGATGTCGCCGCGGCTGTTGATGCTCAGGTCCTGCATCGGCAACGCCGAGAACAGGCGTGCCCGGCCGCCGCTGGTGCTCACCTGATAGACCTGCGGGAAAGAACGGCCGGCAAACAGGATGGACTGGGCCGTCGGCATATCGGTTGCCTCGAACAGGACGGTTCCATTGTCCAGGTAGCACAGCGGGGTCTCGTTGCCGCTGTCGGTGGTCAGGCGTTTGGGCGTGCCGCCATCGCGGTTGACGACATACACGTCCAGGCTGCCTTCGCGGGCCGAGGCAAACGCGATGCTTGTCCCGTCGGGACTCCACACGGGATAGGCGTCATAGCCCGCATTGGTTGTCAGTTGGCGTGCGGTGCCGCCCTGTGACGATACCGTGAAGATGTCGCCCATATAGGAGAAGGCGATGGTCTGCCCGTCGGGCGAGATGGCGCAGAAGCGCATCCACAGCGGGCTGGTTTGTGCCGTGGCACCGATGGCCAACAGCAGCATGGCCACGAGGGTCAGTCTTTTCTTGATGTTCATGTTGGGTAATAGTTAAGTTATTTTCCTGCAAAGTTACACAAAATTTTTGGTAACGCTATAGCAGTCGCCATTAACCTCACAGAGCCAATACGAATTTCACGAATCTATTCAGCCAAAACACCCGCCACCAAATATCACGCTAAGTCGCTAAGTTTTATTTAAAGACAACTTGTACAACTTAAACAACATAGTGAAACTGTTGTAAAAAGTTGTCCCAGTTGTAATAGTTGTCTTTAAAGCCCTGGGCGCGGATGCCATAGTATTTCTTGTATTTCTTGTTTTTCTTTCTCGTCGCCGAAGAAAGGCTGCGCCTCGGGATAAAAAACAAAAACTTCGTTTTGTTTTGTTCTCCCCTCGGCTTGCACTATCTTTGGCTATCGCCGAAGATGGGCTGCGCCTCGGGATAAAAAACAAAAACTTCGTTTTGTTTTGTTCTCCCCTCGGCTTGCACTATCTTTGGCTATCGCCGAAGAAAGGCTGCGCCTCGGGATAAAAAAACAAAAACTTCGTTTTCGTTTTGTTCTCCCCTCGGCTTGCACTATCTTTGTGGTCGAGAAATTGACAAGAGATGAAGAGGAAACACAAGAGGATTTTATATTATGTGTTGTTGGCAGTAGCGTTGGCTGTTGCGGGCTATCAGAGTTATCATCGTACTTCGTTCTACAAGAGCGCCTACAACGATGAACTCCCCGGCGAGCAGAGCCAACAGGGCAAGGACTACCAGTCGACTGGCGACTTGGGGTTGCTCGACGTGAAGTTGCCCGAGCGCCTCGAGAACCAGACGGTGCGCTACAAGGCCATCACGGTCTATTACAACAAGAATTACCGCGTGCCCAACTGTGTGGCCTATGAACTGACCAACACCATGACGTCGATGGCCGACTCGCGCGACGCCGAGATACGCGACGACTACAAGTTTGAGCGCGACCACGACGTGAAAGGCTGCCCCGACTGGTGGGAATACAAGGAGAGCGGCTATACGCGCGGTCACATGGCCCCCGCGATGGACATGCGCTGGGACAAGACGGCGATGCGGGAGTGTTTCCTGATGACCAACATCTGCCCGCAACTCGACGCGATGAACGACGGCGAGTGGCGCCATGTCGAGGAGGCTGTCCACAAGTGGTCGCGCACGGCAGGACGGCTCATCGTGTTCACGGGCCCCATCTTCTCGGACGACATGGACCGCATCGGCAAGCGTAGTGACATCGCCGTGCCTGAACGCTTCTTCAAGGTCATCTATTCGCCTTCACAGAACAGGGCCATCGCCTTCGTGATGCCCAACAAGGCGATGCCCAACAGTTGGACCAACTATGCCACCACCATCGACGAGGTGGAGGCGCTCACGGGATATGACTTCCTCTCCACCCTCGAGGATAAGGTGGAGAACGTCATCGAGAGTAAAGAAAACATCAAGGACTGGCCTAAATACTATCCACGCCGATGAACATGAATGACTTAACCGGAATAGGCAGCGATACCATTTGTGCCGTATCGACCCCGCAGGGCCGCGGCGGCATCGCTGTGATTCGCGTGAGCGGGCCCCAGGCGCTTGACATCGTGCAGCGCCGTTGGCAGGGCAAACCGCTGACCGACATGAATACGCACACCGTCCACCTGGGACACCTCACCGACACCGATGGCGGTATCCTGGACCAGGTGCTGCTCACCATCTATCGTGCACCCAACTCGTTCACGGGCGAGGACGTGGCGGAACTGGCTTGCCATGGCTCTACATGGATTCAGCAGCAGGTCATCCAGACGCTCATCGACACGGGTTGCCGCCATGCCACAGCGGGCGAATTCACCCGCCGCGCCTTTGCCAACGGCCGTATGGACCTCTCGCAGGCCGAGGCGGTCGCCGACGTCATCGAGGCCCAGTCGCGTGCGGCCCACCACGTGGCGATGAGCCAGATGCGCGGCCGTTACAGCGACGAGTTGAAAGGCCTGCGCGACAAACTGCTGCACTTTACTGCGCTGATGGAGTTGGAACTGGACTTCAGCGAGGAGGATGTGACCTTTGCCGACCGTGGCGAGGTGACGGCCCTGGCGCGCGACATCCATGCCCTCATCAGCCGCCTGGCCGACAGTTACCGTGACGGCAACGCCATCCGCAACGGTGTGCCCGTGGCCATCGTCGGCCAGACCAATGCCGGCAAGTCCACCCTGTTGAATGCCCTGCTGCGAGACGACCGCGCCTTGGTGAGCGACATCCACGGCACCACGCGCGACACCATCGAGGACACCGTGGTCATGGGCGGCACGCTGTTCCGCTTCATCGACACGGCGGGCTTACGCCAGTCGAGCGACACCGTCGAGCGCATGGGCATCGAACGCACCTGGCAGGCTATCAACAAGTCCAACATCGTGCTCTGGGTCGTTGACGTCACCAGTGCCGACACCAGTATGATCCATGACATCCTTGACCGCTGCGAGGGCAAACGGCTCATCGCGGTGCTCAACAAGACCGACCTTGACGACGATGTCGCCGCGAGGAGTGAACTCAGCGACCTCTTGCCCGAGGGCACGCCGGTCGTGGCCATCAGCGCCAAGAGCGAGGCAGACGTCGAGGCCCTGCGCAGCCTCATCGTCGAGACCGTAGCCCTGCCCGAGGTGGACAGCGACGCCGTCTTCGTCACCAACGCCCGCCACTATCAGGCCCTGATGCATGCCCGCGACGCGATAGCCCGCGCCATCGACGGCCTTGACAGCGGCCTGAGCGGCGACCTCCTCGACCAGGACATCCGCGAGTGCCTCCACTGGCTCGGCGAAATCACCGGCGAAATCACCACCGACAACATCCTCGGCGAAATCTTCGCCCACTTCTGCATCGGCAAGTGAAACAGGATTTATTGATCTGTCGTTAAGACTTCTTGCGCTTGAGTTTGTTTTTGAGACGTTTATAGCCCTCGACACCCAGGATGGTCAGGCCGCCGTACTGGCAGGTCTTTGCC
>JAEEGL016647593.1_pt1 | contig 11532 bp, 10 predicted proteins | sample 9134231 | NCBI WGS metagenome assembly JAEEGL01 (sample SAMN16246548, study PRJNA631951) | gut metagenome | biome: gut microbiome; feature: rumen; material: fiber-attached | host: Bos | place: Iran: Karaj | collected 2018-10 | reverse complement strand
GTCTGCTGCAGTTGCCTCGTCGATGACACGGTTCCAGCTGTAGATGAAATCCTGTGCTGTCAGCGGATCGCCGTTGCTCCATACACTGTCGATCATCTTTACGGTATAGGTCGTACCGTCAGCGGATACTTCCGGCATACCATCGGCAAGATCCGGGATCAGATTGCCATTCTCGTCGTAGGTGTAGAGGCCTGCAAAAGAGTTGACTGCAAGACAGCCACCGTCTACGGAAGAGTTCAGGGCAGGATCCAGATAGTCCGGCTCAGATGCCAGGTTGATCCGCAGGATGTTGGTATCTGCGTTTGTAACGGTTGCTTCAGCTGCCGGAGCAGGTGCATCGGTTGCTGCTTCTTCTGTTGCAGCATCTGCAGCGCCGTCAGCCGCGGGTGCTTCTGTTGTTGTCGTGCCGCCACAAGCCGTAAGGCTTAATACCATGGCTGCCGCAAGAAGCACAGACACTAGTTTCTTCTTCATAATGTTTTCCTCCATTAATACTGAAAAGTAAAAATATATGTGTAACCTGCTATAGGATAACACCGGATTTATTTATTCCAGCATGCCGTAAAATGACCGTTTCCGCGGTCCTTAAGCGGCGGCATTTCCTGTGCACACTGTTCCGTCGCATATCTGCATCTGGTACGGAACGGACAGCCGCTCGGCATCCTTAAGGGAGACGGTACATCTCCTTCCAGCACGATCCGCTGGCTTTTTCTTGCCGTCTCGGGATCCGGGATCGGCACTGCGGAGAGCAGGCTCAGGGTGTACGGATGGGTCGGATTGGTATTCAGTTCATCCGCATCCGCGATCTCGACCACCTTGCCCAAATACATGACGGCAATACGGTCCGAAATGTGGTGTACCACAAGCAGATCGTGTGCGATGAACAGATAGGCAACGCCCAGTTTGTCCTGCAGTTCCTCAAACATATTGACTACCTGCGCCTGGATCGATACGTCCAGAGCAGAGACCGGTTCGTCACAGACAATGAATTTCGGATTTACGGCCAAAGCCCTTGCGATCCCGATCCTCTGTCTCTGTCCGCCGGAGAACTCATGCGCATAGCGCATCGCATGTTCCGCATTCAGACCGACCGTTTCCATCAGATCCAAGATCTTCTCCCGGCGCTCTTTCCGGTTACTGTAAAGTTTATGAACGTCCAGCGGCTCCCCAATAATATCCTCAACGGTCATTCTCGGATTCAGTGAGGAATAGGGATCCTGGAATACCATCTGCATCTGCTTGCGATAGGGCAGCATGTCCACGTCGATCCCCTGCTCGCTGTCAAAAAGCACATTCCCGTCAAAAACGATCCGGCCCGCAGTAGGCTGGTAAAGCCTGAGCAGGGTTCTGCCGACCGTTGTCTTGCCGCATCCCGATTCTCCGACAAGCCCCAGCGTCTCGCCCGGGCGGATCGTAAAGGACACATCATCCACAGCCTTTAACGGAATCTTGTGCAATCCCTGACGCACGGGAAAATACTGTTTTAAATGGGATACCTCAAGGAGGTTTTTCTGATTATCCATTTGCCTCTTCCCCCTGTGCCTCAAAGAGCTCTTTTACATTCATGAAACAACTTGCCAGATGCGTTTCGGATACCCGAAGTTCCTCCGGCTGTTTTGTTAAGCAGATCTTCATCGCATTCTCACACCGCGGGCAGAATGCGCATCCCTCCGGCATCTGCAGCAGATTGATCGGTGTGCCGCCGATCGGGATCAGTTTTTCATTCAGATTGTCATTCTTCGGAATGGAGCGAAGCAGACCCTTGGTATATTCATGTGCGGAGCGGTAAAAAATATCATCCGCCGTACCGCGCTCGCAGACTCTTCCGCCGTACATGACCAAAATCTCATCACACATGCTGGCGATGACACCCAGATCATGCGTGACCATGATGATCGCCATGCCGAGCTTCTCCTGCAATTCCATCATAAGCTCCAGGATCTGCGCCTGAATGGTTACATCAAGTGCCGTAGTCGGCTCATCCGCGATCAGGATATCCGGTTCGCAGGCAAGCGCCATCGCGATCATGACGCGCTGTCTCATACCGCCCGAAAGCTCGTGCGGATATTGTTTCATACGGCTTTCCGGTTCATTGACGCCGACCAGTGTCAGCATCTCCACCGCCCTGTCGTATGCTTCTTTCTTATTCTTGTCGGTATGCAGAAGGATTGCCTCCTTAAGCTGCGAACCGACCGTAAATACGGGATTTAAACTGGTCATCGGATCCTGGAAGATGATCGAGCACTTCGATCCACGGAATCCCTGCATCTGTTTCTTATCCCATTTTGTGATGTCTTCGCCCTTATAGAGCACTTCTCCGCCCGTGATCTTTCCGGTTTCCGCAAGGATCTGCATCACGGAATAAGCCGTAACGGACTTGCCGGAACCCGACTCGCCCACGATCCCGAGGGTTTTCCCCGGCTCTAAGGTAAACGAGATACCGTTCACCGCACAGACCTCACCTGCGTCGGTGAAAAAGCTTGTATGAAGATCTTTAACTTCCAGAATGTATTTTGTCTCTTCGCTCATATCCGTCCCCCTAATTCAGCTTGGAATCAAACGCATCCCTGAGTCCGTCGCCAAGAAGGTTCAGCGCAAGAACGATCAGACAGATGATCACGGCAGGTACGACCAGGCGCAGCGGATAAGACTGCATGCCGGCCCTGGCATCATTTGCAAGAGAACCCAGCGAAGTTAACGGTGCGGATACGCCAAGTCCCAGGAAACTTAAATAACTCTCCGTAAAAATCGCACTCGGTACCTGCAGGGCGGTTGTGATGATGATCACGGATAAGCAGTTGGGAAGGATATGTCTGCGCAGGATCCTGGAATTCTTGGTTCCGATACATTTTGCCGCAAGAACATATTCATTATTCTTAATGGAAAGGATCTGGCCACGGATCAGTCTTGCCATGCTGACCCAGTATAACAGACCAAATACAAGGAACATGGAGATCATGTTCGTACCGAGCACGCTTAAGATCGTCTTGTCGATGACCGGTTTCAGCCGCTCGTTAAATACAACGGAGAGCAGGATGATGATCAGCATGTCCGGCAGCGAATAAATGATATCCACGATCCGCATCATGATGAGGTCAACCCTTCCGCCAAAGTACCCCGCAATGGAACCGTATAACAGGCCGATGATCAGAACCATGATCGCCGCTACCACGCCGACGGAAAGGCTGACTCTGGTTCCGTAAATCACGCGGATAAAATAATCGCGGCTTAAACTGTCCGTTCCGAGAATGTGCGGGAACAGCTTTTCGCCCGAGGATTTCATATATTTCTGTTCGGCTTTGGAATATTCGAAAGGCCCCAGATTGGCTGCCGATTTATCTCTTTTTCCGTTTACGGAAATGATCTCGGAATAGCTGTAGGGAACGATCGAAGGTGCGACGATGATCGTTAAGATAATCAGCAAAAGCACAATGATACTGCCCATGGCTAGCGGATTTTTACGAAGACGTCTCATACCGTCCTTTAAGAAGGTCGTAGACTCTCCCATGACATCCTGCTGCCGCTTTTCCTCATCACTTGCAGCCTCAAATTGGGATTTATTGAATTTGCTCAGATCGACCTGAGCAGACAAGAACTGTCTCTTTTTCAGCTTTTCTTCCTGCATATCTATATCTTCTCCAACTATCAGTCAAACGTAATTCTCGGATCCACAAACTTATATGCGATATCGGTCAAAAGATTTGCAATGACCATCAGGATCGCAAGAAAGATCGTGGTCGCCATGATCATGGTATAGTCTCTGTTCGTGATGCTTGTTACAAACGAAGAACCGAGACCGCCGATCGTGAAGATATTCTCAACCACCATGGAACCGGTCAGAATATAGGCAACCATTGGACCGACATAGGTAATGACAGGGATCAGCGCATTCCTGAGTGCATGCTTAAAGATCACCTTCCAACCCGCAACACCCTTCGCTTTGGCTGTGCGGACATAATCCTGATTTAAGGCATCCAACATGCTGGTCTTTGTCAGCCTTGTGATATAGGCCATCGGGTAAACACTCAGTGCAATGATCGGAAGCGTATAATTCGGATTGGAGCTGGACCACACGGGAACCAGTTTTAACTTCAGGCAGAATACCAGAAGCAGCAACGTTGCCAGCACAAAGGAAGGCATCGCGGTTCCGAGCGTTGTAAAGAATACGATCGCACGATCCGGCCATTTGTTTCTGGTCAGTGCTGCCAGTGCGCCGAGGATCAGTCCCACAACGATCGCAACTGCCGCAGCCATTCCGCCAAGCCTTGCGGACACACTGAACCGGGACGAGATCTCGCCCCAGATGTCACGGCCGCTGTGCAGGGACACGCCCCAGTCTCCGTGGATCAGATTATTCATATACAATACATATTGTTCCGGCACAGGTTTGTCCAGATTATACCGTTCCTCCAGAACCTTCTGTGCCTGCGCGCTGGTCGCCTTCTCCTTATTGAACGGACCGCCCGGGATCGCGTTCATAACAAAGAATGTGATCGCGCTGACAATGATGATCGATACGATTGCCAAAAGGATTCTTTTGACGATGTATTTTGCCACGCCATTCACTCCAATCTAACGCATAGTCGACAATTGATTTTACTCATTTTGTCGCATTTTGTCAATATTTTAACATGTCGCAGACCGCCTTGTAATCTTCCGGTGTATCCGCATCCATCAGGATTCCCTTCTGCTTAACATCCACACGCGCGCATACCGCATTCGCTGCAATTAACGCACCCCTAAGCCCGTCTTCTCCGGTGTATGATAAGAGCGCCGGAAATACGCGCTGTCTGATCAGCAGGGGATGTCCTCCCCGTCCCTGATATGTCGGTTTCACAAGATCGGCATCGGGGTCTGCGCCAAGCAGCTTTTGATATACCTCCGTATCCGGCAGCGCGATATCAACCGGTGTGGCCACAATGGCCGATGCATCCGTCAATGTGCGCAATGCGATCTGAAATGAAGTGAACATGTCCGTTGTTTCATAGCCGGCATTATAAAGCAGACGCACATCCTCTTTATAAAGATGTGCGGATAATTCCTCATATTTCGCACCGCCAACAACAACGATCTCCCCGATACCGGCAGATCGCATGACCCCGATGATCCGTCTGATAAAAGTCGTATCACCGATCGGAAGCAGCGGCTTAAACTGTCCCATCCTGCTTGAGCACCCTGCTGCCATGATCACGCCGGCAACATGGTTTCCTCTTTTGTCTGTTTCCTGCTTGTTCACCTTGATATCCTAACAGTTTCCCGTATACACATACGTAAGGTTTTTCTCTGCGACCTCTTTTAACCGGTAGATCAGGGCCACATCCGTTGCTTGTCTGTCCCGCATATGAAACTGCGGGAAAAACCTGGAAATATGAAGCGGGATCTCTTTCCCGATCCGTCTTCCCGTCTCATCCGTAAGGGATGCAATAAAGCTGCTGATCTCCTCCATCTCCTCTTCGGAATCATTTTCGCCGGGCACGATCAGCGTTGTGCATTCCACATGGCAAATGCGCGCGCTCTCCCTGATAAAATCCTTAACCATTTCGAGATCTCCGCCAAGCACGTCCCGGTAATAACGGTCCGTAAAGCCTTTGAGATCGATATTCATGGCATCAATAAAGGGGGCCAGCCTCTCAAGAACGCAAAGGCCGGCGCATCCGTTTGTGACCAGAACGTTCTTCATCCCCGCTTCGTGTACGAGCTTTGCCGTATCCAGAATAAATTCGTACCCGATCAGCGGCTCGTTGTAGGTAAACGCAAGGCCGATGTTCCCTTTATCCCTGCACGAACCCGCTATCTTGGCAAGTTCTTCGGGACTGAGTTCATCTGCCTCATAAGCAAACCGCTTTGCACGCTCAGACCAGGAGATTTCCGCATTCTGGCAGAACGGGCAGCGCAGATTGCATCCGTAGCTTCCAACCGACAGGATCATGCTGCCCGGGAAAAACCGTCTGAGCGGCTTTTTCTCGATCGGGTCGAGTGCAAGGGATGTGATCTTACCGTAATTTAAAGGGATCACTTTTCCGTCCCTGCAGCCTCGCACACCGCAAAAGCCGGTTTTCCCCTCTTCAATCTGACAATGCCTGAAACACACGTCACATTTTTCCATGCATCCATTGCTCCTATTTGTGCCTGATCACTTCAAACCGCTGCAGGCTTACCGGTTCGCCGGGCCTGATCCCGCCTTTTTGCATGGCAATGGAAACCTGTTCTTCCACGGTATCCACCCCTTCAAGGTCGGGCAGAAGCAATCCCCTCCGCATCCCGGAGCTGACGATCACGCCGTACTTTTTCACATCCAGTTCCGACATGTCCGCAATATCTTCCGCTTCCGACAACACGTCCACGTTGATCTCAAGCCATTGCAGTTCTTCCGGTTCGATCGGATTAAAGCGCGGATCCCTGGTGGATGCGCTGATCGCATTCTGAATGATCTCCTCGGCGACGGAATCTGTCGTTGCCATGATCGTACCGATACAGCCCCTAAGCTTTCCGAACTTATGGATCGACACAAATGCGCCGGCCTTTTTCTGGATCATTTCTTCCGGAAGATCATCCGGTACATCGATCGTTTCGTTTCTTAAGATATAACTCTCCAATGATCTGCGGGCAAGCGCCACGTACGGATCCGTCGATTCGTTCCTGTTCCATTTCTGCATATACTGATCTCCAAAGTGTCTGCTTTCATCGGGACCTTCCGGATAAAACGTACAGATCCCGTATCCGACACCCGTTACATCCTCGTGTGAAAGCGTGGTAGCCTTTACCGCCTGTCCGTCAAACGTTCCTGCCATGATCACGAACGATCTGTGGCCGCATTCCGCCGCCTTTTCACAGAATCCTTCGTCAAAATCAAGCAGCTTGTCAAATGCCGCCCTGCCGCATACATCCATGATCCGTTCGTCATACTGCGGCCCCTCGGGTGCAAAGCCGTACGGCCCGTAGGTCTGCAGTTTATGGGACAGATCACCGCTTGCAACAAAGACCGCGCGTCTGTCAGTGGCCTCAACGACTTCCCTGATCAGCATCCCCAGTCTGTAATGATCGATGAGCGGAAGGCCGGAGAGACCGATTCGTACGATCTTAAAGTCATTGTATCGCTGTCTGATAAAATACAGGGGGACCATGGTGCCGTGGTCGAGATGGCGGTCACGCTCTCCCATCGTTCCCGCATCCACATGCCATTCCTCTGCCTGCTTTGTGATGCGCCTGGTCAGTTCTTCATCGTAGGTCTCATAGAAACGCACTTCTCCTGCCCCGAAATTTGCAAAAGAACCTTCTGCATTTCTGCCGGGAGAAATATGAAAATAATCGGCATACATCGTCGCATGCGGACTCGTTATGATGATGGTCTCCGGCTTCAGGGCTGCGATCTCATCTGCGACCTGTTCGTAAGCATTGATCGTTGTCCTGACCTGCTCTTCACTGCCTCTTCCGATCTGCGGAACGATCATCGGCGGATGCGGTACCATAAACGCGGCAAGTATCGGCATGTTATCCTCCTTTTGGAAAACGCCCGGTTTTTCAGCCGGGCGTTTCAATTACTTATGGATCGTGATACCGTTTTGTGCGTTTATTTCTTAGGCAGGAACGGAATCACGAGTTTTGCAAGCTGTGCAACGGTCATCGTCTGCAGATAAACCTTTCCGGGGCCGGTTAAGACCGTATCAAACAGGCCTTCGCCGCCAAGCAGTTTGTTCTTCAGTCCCTTAACGCTCTGGACGCTCATCGTAACCGTGCTGTCCATCAGAGCCATTACTCCCGTATCGCAGACGATCTGTTCACCCGGCTGCAGATCATATTCCTTGCAATATCCGTCGATCTCAAAGAATACCATACCGGGGCCGGTCACTCTCTGCATCAGGAAGCCTTCACCGCCTACAAGACCTGTGCCGGCATTCTTATTGACATGCATGGCAAGTTCCACGCCTGCCGTTGCGCAAAGGAATGCGCTCTTCTGTGCGATCATGCTCTCGCCTGCCTGTAATTCCCTGCCGACGATTCTGCCCGGGAACGAAGAAGTAAAAGCGATCTCGCAAGGTCCCTGTGCGGTATAGGTACTCATGAACATGCTTTCACCGGTCAGCATTCTGCCAAGTGCTTTTTTTGCTCCGCCGCCGGATGTCGTTTCCGTAACAACAGGGCCTCTGCTCCATGTTCTGCCGCCGACCTCACTGATCAGCTGTTCGCCTGCCTGTAATGAGATAATGAGTGCCGGTAAACTTCCGCCTTCGATTGAATATTGCATATTCTTTCCTCCTTAATTATATATATGATTATTCGTTCATCATCTGTCTGTTGTATGCCGCATCGTCAAGCAGATCGACAAGTGCCGTTCCTTCACCCTGCGGTGCGCTTGCCGTATTAGACTTCACGATCAAAACTACCGCAACGATCGCGACAATAAGTAATGTCAGGCCGCCACCGACGATGGCCAGCACGATCGGCCAAACCTTTTTCTTCTGCGGTCCCATTGCCTGCATCTGCGGTTGCACGTTCCGTTGCATCTGCGGCTGCGCTACTGCCTGTTGTACCTGCGGCTGCACGGGTGCCTGTTGTACCATGCCTCCCATGCCGGGGATCACATAAGTGCCGACGATCGGTTCCGGTTCTTCGCCGCTCTCCATATCGGGTTCCTCCACATCAAGGCCGATCATGGTTCCCGGCGGATATGTGGATGCCACAGCTTGTACCTGTGGCTGTACGGGCTGCTGTATCTGCGGCTGTACAGGTTCCGGCTCTGCAACCGGCTCGGGTGCTGCTTCCTGCACAGGCATCGGTTCAGGTTCGGGTACAACTTCCGGTACGGGTTCCGGTACTGCTTCCTGTACAGGTTCAGGTACTACCTCCGGTATGGGTTCCGGCTCCGGTACTGCTACAGGTTCCGGTTGTGTAACAACAGGTTCTGCCGCAACAGGTGCTGCAGGTGCCGCGGGTGCCGGCATGATCACTACGGGCGTTCCGCAGGACATGCAGAATTTTGCGCCATCCGGTATTTTGTTACCACAATTACTACAAAAAGCCATATATCTGTCCTCCTATCACGTTACTCTGGAAGTTGATCCGGTACATATACGCCGTCTTCGATCTGTTGCAGATACCAGTCGTACTCATCCGGCAATTCATCGTCATCAAATCCGTCCCAGGTCTGTCCCCACTTCACAAGATGAATATCATAAGTGAACAGATGCTCACCGTTCTCGTCTTCGCAACGTCCGTCGATGTAAATGTAATTTTCTCTCTTCTTCGGATCCGTTCCCGGATCGATATTCCAATCGGCATGTCCGAGATCATAATCATAGAAGTAACCGCTTTCCGAAACCATTGTACCGAGATCCGTCAGGCCGTATCCGTTATTGGAGCAGTCAACCTCTGCCCAGTTACCGCCGTTATCCCACAGAAGCATCGTGCCGGTTCCGTCCGCTTCCAATGTCGTATATGCAAGCATCGGGTATTTGATTCCCTCGTACTGGTCATATTCGTTCATGAAGCCGTCAATTTCCATCCAACCAAACCAGTAATCATTCCAGAAATCCAGCGCAGCATCCGAAACCACAGCTTCCCCGCCTGATCCGCCGGAAGATCCGCCACTCCAGTCATCCCCGCCGTCTGTTGCCCATGCGGCTCCGTCAAAGGACGGGTAATCCGGTTTTTCCGGTGTGCTTTCTTTGCTCTTGGTGAATGTCATGGAAACCTGACTGTCTGATAATGTCACGGTCTTTCCTTTGACGGAAATAGAAACTTCACCGAAGTCCGTATTCAATACTTCTTTCTTTTTGTCATAGGTAAAATCGGAAGGCGTATCCATCAGGACCAGATAGCCGTCGCCGTCATCATAAAAGACTGCATAGCTGTCTTCCAAGCCGTATTCGTCGAGATCCTTTTCCGAAACGGTAACATCTCCCTCCGTAATCTCCGTTAAGGGATAGTACCCTTCGTTCGCCTTGCTTTTGCTGCCGCATCCTGCCAGCATAAAAGCTGCTGTAAGGATCAGGCCGCTTGTCAGAAATTTCTTTTTGGTCATTTTCTTCTCCTTATCCAGAATTTATTTCTATTCCGGAACTTCGTTTCCGATACCGCTCCGTGAAATATTGTAACAGATTTTGTGTTCTTCTTCCACATGATAATAAAAGATCACGGATACAGCAGATATGGTTCCCGCTGTTTCATAAATCCCTGAATCTCCGCCTGCCAGGATGCTTTGATCTCTTCGGCACTTTTCCCCGCAACGATCATCTTTCTGAGTTCATCGGAACCGGAAAGCAGATCGATCCAGTAGTGGCCGTTCTTATCGGGCGAGCCGAAAAAATCAACCTCCGGGTGTACTTTCTGCATGGTGTTGTACGCATCGATCAGGTAATCCAGACAGATTCCTTCGGCAAAGATTTCATCCCGTGATTTTTGCCGCAGGTCATATCCGTAGCAGACCTGTCCCTGAAACGGCGGATTTGTTGCCCCGCTCATGCTCTGCGGGGTAAAACGGTAATCGCAGTCTGCAACATCCGCAAAATAAGGACTTCCGTAAATCTCAAACGGATAACCCGTACCCCGCCCGACGGAAAGCGCCGTATTCTCGAAAAAGCAGGTCGATGCATACAGGTAAATTGCCTGCATATCTTTTAAGTTCGGGGACGGGTTTGTGATCAGATTTGCCTTTGTGTCATGCGTGTAATCCTTGCAGGGGATCACCGTGAGACTGCATTGGCTGCTGCCCGTAAGCCAGCCTTCCCCGTTGATCATGCCGGCAAGCTCGCCCAGGGTCATGCCGTGCACAACGGGCAGCGGCAGTTTCCCGACACCGGACTGAAAACCGTCTTTTAAGACCGGGCCGTCCACATAGAACCCGTTCGGGTTCGGCCGGTCTAAAACGATTACTTCCTTATGATATTTGGCACAGGCATCCATCAGGTAATACAGGGTTATATAATAGGTATAATACCGGAGACCCACATCCTGTATATCAACAAGGAGCGTATCAAACCGTTCCATATTCGCCTGCGACGGGCTCTGTGTACTTCCGCTCCCGAATAAAGACAGGACCGGAACCTGTGTCTTATCATCGACGCCGTCATCGATGTCCTCTCCCGCATCAGCCGTTCCGCGGAATCCGTGCTCCGGTGCAAAAACCACCTCCACGTCAACGCCGCGCTGGATCAGTTCATCCAATATGTGCTTCCCGGCCGGCGAATCGCCGACGATCCCGGTATGGTTGGAAAAAAGCGCAATTTTTTTTCCGGAAAGCAGCGGCAGGTATGCATCAAACTGTTCATCTCCGAGTGTGACGCTTTCCCCTTCTGTCCGTGCAAGGGAATAGCCTCGCTCATACAGGATCCTGTCTGCATATTGAAAGTCTTCCGTAAGCGCAGGGACCGCTACCGGTAAACGCCCGGGCGCATCCGCACCGCCAAATGCCGTAAAGATCGCAGCCGACAGATTGACTTTGCCGTTATAGCAGGCAAGGATCGCATCCGCATCCTGATATCTTGCCGTATCATAAGGAAGCGCGGCACTGATAAGGGTCAGCCTGCGATTTTG
>JAEEGL016323393.1_pt1 | contig 11532 bp, 12 predicted proteins | sample 9134231 | NCBI WGS metagenome assembly JAEEGL01 (sample SAMN16246548, study PRJNA631951) | gut metagenome | biome: gut microbiome; feature: rumen; material: fiber-attached | host: Bos | place: Iran: Karaj | collected 2018-10 | reverse complement strand
CACCGCACTTCCCGGTGCAAGCGATGATTCGTATGCAGTAAGGGTAACTTCGGTGATTAGAGAGGAGGAGTAACAGATGGATGGAATGCTGTCGCAGGATGAGATAAACGCTCTCCTTAGCGGTATGGATCTGTCTGGGGATGAAGCTCCGGATTTGTCAGGCATTGAAATGCCGACGGTAGAGGAAAAACCGCCTACGGATCCTTATCTCATCAACACGCAGCCTGTAACGGGCGGTGACGAACTTCTTTCCGAGGTTGAAAGAGATGCTATCGGAGAAGTAGCCAATATCAGTATGGGCTCTTCAGCAACAACTCTTTACTCCCTTGTTAACAGGAAAGTAAACATCACCACACCGGTAGTAACCCTTTGCTCGTGGCAAACCCTTCTCGATGAATTTGAGAGACCCTGTGTTTTCATCAGGATCAAATATACCAAGGGACTTGACGGAACAGATATACTTGTTCTTAAAGAGAACGATGTTAAAGTTATTACCGATCTTATGATGGGCGGTGACGGTACCAATACGGAAGGCGAACTCGGAGAGCTTCATCTGTCAGCTATTTCCGAGGCGATGAACCAGATGATGGGATCATCCGCAACCTCACTTTCCACCATGCTCGGTACCATGATCGACATCTCTCCGCCGGAGAGCTCGCTTCTTAATCTTCAGAACTTTGAAGACGGATCCGAGATTTCGCCTTTCCTCGGTGGAACCTTCTGCAGAATACAGTTCAGAATGCAGATTGGCGATGACCTTGTAGATTCGACCATCATGCAGCTGTATCCTATAGAGTTTGCTAAGAAGATCGTTGAGACCTTCATGGGATCTCAGACAGGCGGCGGTAACGCTGCTCCTGAACCTGAACCCGCACCTGCTCCGGCTCCCGCACCGGCACCTGCTCCTGCACCCGGTCCCGCACCCGGACCTATGCCCGGTATGGGACAGCCCGCACCCGATATGTCTCAGATGGGTTACGGACAGCCGATGGGAATGCCCCAGATGGGTTATGGACAGCCCATGGGAATGCCTCAGATGGGTTACGGACAACCGATGCCCGGTATGCAGATGGGATATGGTCCCGTTCAGCCGATGAACATTCAACCCGCATCCTTCCAGAGCTTCAGTGGAGACCTTTCCGGAGTTCAGGGCGGAGAGAACATCGGACTTATCATGGATGTACCTCTCGAGGTCACGGTAGAACTCGGTCGTACAACCAAATCGATTTCTGATATACTGAACTTCGCACCCGGCACTATAATAGAACTTGACAGAATAGCCGGTGAACCTATAGATGTATTGGTAAACGGTAAGTTCGTTGCCAAGGGTGAAGTTGTTGTAATTGAAGAGAATTTCGGTATCAGAGTAACAGAAATCATCAAACAGTAATTTGGCCCACACATTATCAAATTTTCGGAGGTTTAAAAAATGGCAAAGAATATCCTGATATGTGATGACGCTGCATTCATGAGGATGATGATCAAAGATATCCTCAGCAAGAACGGTTACAATGTAGCCGGTGAAGCAGAAAATGGTGCTAAAGCCGTCGAGAAGTACAAGGAAGTAAATCCCGACCTTGTTCTCATGGATATCACCATGCCCGAGATGGACGGCATTCAGGCTCTTAAAGCTATCAAAGCGGCTGATGCAGGCGCTAAAGTCATCATGTGTTCCGCTATGGGACAGCAGGCAATGGTTATTGAATCTATTCAGGCCGGAGCAAAGGATTTCATAGTAAAGCCTTTCCAGGCAGACAGAGTATTGGAAGCTGTCAAAAAGGTCATAGGCTGATGATATGATCCTTTTATCATCTTCCCGAGGGTCCGATATTGCTCAGCTGCTGACAATGCTGATCATTTTTGTTGTTGTGCTCGCAGCCAGTATGTGGGTTACGAAATGGATCGGTAATTATCAGAAGAATCAGTATGCTTCGGGCAATATCGAGGTTATTGAGAGCACGAGAGTTGCGCCCAATAAATGGGTGGAGATTGTTCGTGTAGGAGATAAGTATAAGATTCTTGCCGTATGTAAAGATACGGTTACTTACCTCGGGGATATTGATGAAAGCGAGCTTAAGAGAGAAGTCTCTTCAGAGAAGAGATCGTTTTCGGATGTTCTCTCTAAAGCTTTCTCAGATAAAGAAGAATGATTCCGGGGGGAAGGCAAGTTTATGTTGAAAAAGGCTTTAACTGCCGGAAAAAATATCATAAGAATCATATCAATTGCATTTTCAGTGCTTTTTATGATCTTTATGTTCCACGGTACGGTTTATGCCCAGAATTTTGAGACACAGACGGGCGAGACCGATATCTCTACGACCATAGATCCTGCGGGTACTCATGAAGATCCTCAGGATTTGGATACTCTGAATACTTTAAACAGACTTACTATTACATATAACGACGATAACGGGTCTCTTAATTCTTCTTTGAGAATTTTGATAACCCTTACTCTTATCGCCATTGCACCGCTTTTGTTGATGGTGATGACATCCTTTACCAGGATACTCATCGTCCTTCATTTCACCAGAGCGGCGCTCAATACTCAGAACGCACCGCCTAATCAGGTTCTAATTGCGCTGTCGCTCATTCTGACCTTTTTTGTCATGCAGCCGACTTTTGATGAGATTAATCACAACGCGATCATTCCTTTTGAAGCTGGAACGATCGACCAGGATGAATTTCTTCAAGAGGCTATGTCTCCTTTGAGAGATTTCATGATGCCGCAGACTCAGGTTAAGGATGTGCGGCTTTTTTATGATATAGCGGGTCAGGAGTGGGACGGAACTCTTGAGTCCATTCCCAACTCGATTCTTATTCCTGCATTTGTCATTTCCGAACTGAGAATATCATTCTGGATCGGATTCATGATATACATACCGTTTATTGTAATAGACATGGTTGTAGCATCTACTCTTATGAGTATGGGTATGATGATGCTGCCGCCTACTACGATATCAATGCCGTTTAAGATCCTGCTGTTTGTTCTGGCGGACGGATGGTCACTCGTAATAGGTCAGCTCGTTCGAACGTTTTATTAGCCGGTTTTATTTTACGAAGAGGAGGTTAGGTCATGACATCAGAAGCTGCGGTAGAGATGATCAGGGACGGATTATATCTGATCCTTAAGTGTTCTCTTCCGATCCTTCTTGTATCTATGGTCATCGGTCTGATTGTCAGTATCTTACAGACAATTACCTCCATTCAGGAACAGACTCTTACCGTTGTCCCTAAGATCATCGGAATTTTCCTGGTGATCATGTTATTGGGCAACTGGATAATGACTAATATTGTTGACTACACTACAGATCTTTGGAGTACTTTCGTTTATTACGTGCATAAGTAGGAGAAGCAGATGATAGATTATGCTTTTTCAATTTATGAGCTGGAATACTTCCTCCTGATACTTGTCAGGGTTTCGTGTTTTGTATATATATGTCCTTTTTTCAGCATGAGTAACACGCCGCGTCGTGTGAGGATTGCACTCAGTATTTTTATCTCGGCTCTGTTATATGAGTCGCTTCAGCCGATTGAACCGGTTATTTACCGTTCGGTTGTAACTTACGCGATAATCATTTTTAAAGAAGCTGCTGCGGGACTTCTCATCGGATTATCCGCTAACATCTGCAGTACGGTGTTTTCTTTTGCGGGATCTGTATCCGATATGGAAACGGGACTTTCAATGGTAACACTTTGGGATCCCAATACGAGAAATCAGGTCAGTATTACCGGAAATATTTTTAACTATACTTTCACGATGATACTTATCGGTAGCGGAATGTACAGGTATCTTCTCGGTGCACTTGCCGATACTTATAAGCTGATCCCGGTTAATCATGTGAACTTTAACATGGAGGGGCTGACCGCTACGGTCGTTACATTCCTTGCGGATTATATATTACTGGGATTTAGGATAATACTTCCGATATTTGCAACTATGATGCTTTTGAATGCGATACTCGGAATCATGGCTAAGGTCTCGCCTCAGATGAATATGTTTGCAGTAGGTATTCAGCTTAAGGTTATGACGGGACTTACCATCATGATACTTATTACCGGACTTATGCCGGTGGCTTCCGATATGATTTTTGAAGAGATGAAGAAGATCATGGTTTCCGTGGTTTCGAATCTCATGTAAACGGAGGGCTTAAGGTGCTTGAATTTAATCTGCAATTCTTTGCAGAAGGTGGAGACAAGACAGAAGAACCTACCGCCAAAAAATTAGACGATGCCCGAAAAGAAGGCCAGGTTGCCAAGAGTAAGGAAATCGGAAATTGTTTGGGGCTTTTTGTGTTCTTTATTGTTCTCAGATTCATGGCCGGCAGCATTTCCAACAGGTTTATAGATCTCTTCGGAAGCGTATACAGATCCATTCCCAACGTAACGGTTTATCCGTCGGGGCAAATGCCTGTAAGGGCGATGGATGCTTTGTTTAAGAACAGTCTTATCACCATTTTAGTAATTGTTCTTCCGATGATGGTGATTGGGTACATCGTAGCTTTTACCGGAGATCTTGTTCAGGTCAGGTGGAAACCTACCGCAAAACCTCTTCAGCCTAAGCTCTCGAAGATAAATCCCATTAAGGGACTTAAGAGAATTTTTTCGATGAATTCAGTGGCAGAGCTGGTCAAGTCACTTCTTAAGATCGGTCTTGCCATACCCATCGTATATTTCTATATCAGAGATAAAGAAGGTTTGATTTTTATCCTGTACGAAATGCCTTTAGTGCAGGCCATTGTACTTATCGGAACTACCATAATCGATCTGGGTATCAGAATTTCCGCAGTCTATATCATAATCGCGTCAGCGGATTTCGGTTATCAGAAATGGAAGTTCCACAAAGATATGATGATGACCAAGCAGGAAGTTAAGGACGAGTACAAGAACACCGAAGGTGATCCCCAGGTTAAGGGTAAGATCAAACGTAGGATGATGGAAGCATCAAGACGTCGTATGATGCAGAAACTTCCGGAAGCGGATGTCGTCATCACAAACCCTACGCATTATGCGGTGGCAATCAAGTACGAGCCTACGGAAAGAGATGCACCCTATGTCATAGCAAAGGGTGAACAGTATCTGGCTCAGAGGATTAAGGAAATCGCCAAAGAACACGGCGTTGAGATAGTAGAAAACAAGCCCGTCGCAAGAGCTCTTTATCACAATGTTGAAATAGGCGAATCCGTTCCTCCCGAGTTATATCAGGCTGTAGCGGAAATCCTTGCATTCGTATATCACTTGCAGGGAAAGATATAAAGATTAGATGAAAGGAGGATGGCATGTTCAAATCGATTGGCAAATTTGATGTCTTTGTTGCAATGTATCTTGCCATCGCCATCGTCCTCTTTATCATTCCGATTCCCGCGATAGTACTTGATATACTTTTGGCTTTTAATATTTCACTTGCAATGACCATCATGTTCGGAGCTCTTTTTTGCAAAGAAGTTCTGGATATGAGCTTTTTCCCGACACTGCTTTTGTTCACGACCTTGTTCAGAATTTCGATGAATACTTCATCGACCAGACTTATTCTTCGTGACGGATATGCAGGAAACGTCGTAGCAACCTTCGGTAATTTCGTAGGTGGCGGTGACCTTATTATCGGTGCCATCATTTTCATAATCCTATTGATCATTCAGTTCATGGTCATCAACAAGGGTTCCGAAAGAGTATCCGAAGTTACCGCAAGATTCACCCTGGACGCTATGCCCGGTAAACAGATGGCTATTGATGCCGACCTTAATACCGGTGCTATCGATGATGAAGAAGCAAAACGCAGAAGAGAGAAGATTCAGAAAGAATCAGCCTTCTACGGTTCCATGGACGGTGCTGTTAAATACGTAAAGGGAGACGCTGTTGCAGGTCTTCTGATAACCGCCATCAACCTCATCGGAGGAATTGCGCTTGCAGTTCTCAGAAGGGGTATGAGTATAGGTGATGCACTGAATTCTTTTGCAATCCTTACCATAGGTGACGGACTTGTATCACAGATACCTTCGCTGATGATCTCTTTGTCAACCGGTATCCTCGTTACCAAAGGATCATCGGATAACGATCTGGGCGAGACCATTATCAAGCAGCTTTTCGGTCTTCCCAAGGTACTGTTTATAGTCGGCGGAATGATGACCATACTCGGAATTCTGACCGATCTGAATACCATACTTTTCGTAGCACTCGGAATTACTTTTATCATTGCTGGTCTTTCTGTTAACAGAAAACTTCAGACCGCAGGAATTGAACTTGATGTCTCTAAAGAGGAGACTGAAGCTGAGGAGATCAGACAGCCCGAGAACGTTAACTCGCTCCTTTCCGTCGATCCCATTGAACTTGAATTCGGTTACGGAATCATTCCTCTCGCGGATGTAAATCAGGGCGGTGACCTTCTTGACCGTGTCGTAATGATCAGAAGACAGATTGCTCTTGAACTCGGTACGGTTGTTCCCATCATCCGTTTGAGAGATAACATTCAGCTTAATCCGAACCAGTACATCATCAAGATCAAAGGTATTCAGATAAGCGAAGGTGAGATCCTGTTTGATCACTATATGGCCATGAATCCCGGATATGTTCAGGAAGAGATAACCGGTATTCCTACCTTCGAGCCTTCCTTCCACTTGCCTGCCATCTGGATCACGGAAGGTCAGAGAGAAAAAGCAGAGACCCTCGGATACACTGTCGTCGATCCTCCTTCAATCATCGCGACACATCTAACCGAGATCATAAGACAGAATATTGATGAGCTTCTTACCAGACAGGATGTTCAGAACCTCATCAACAATGTAAAAGAAAACAATCCCAACCTTGTGGACGAGCTTGTGCCTAAGCTTCTCGGACTCGGTGAAGTTCAGAAGGTACTTCAGAACCTTCTTCGTGAAGGCGTATCCATACGAGATCTTCTTACCATACTTGAGACTCTTGCCGATTTTGCACCTACCACAAGGGATACGGATATACTTACCGAATATGTTAGACAGGCTCTTAAGAGAGCTATATCCGCTAGATATTTTGCACAGAATGATACCAACTCTGTCGTAACCCTCGATCCCAAGATCGAGCAGGAAATCATGAGTTGCGTTAAGCAGACCGAGAACGGATCGTTTATCAATATGGATCCAGCACGTACCCATGCGATCCTTGATTCCGTCAAGGTTGAAATGCAGAAGCTTGAGAATCTCGGCAAGACTCCCATTATAGTCACTTCGCCGATAGTAAGGATTTACTTCAGAAAACTTACGGAGGATTACTACAAAGACCTGATCGTCGTTTCTTACAACGAGGTTGATTCCAGTGTCAATCTGACATCGGTCGGAATGGTTACCGCTTAAAATGATCATTAAAAAATTTGTAGGAAAAAATGAAGAAGAAGCAACAAGCCTTGCCAAGAAAGATCTCGGCGAGAATCTTGTTATCATGAATGTCCGCAAGGTTAAGGCTAAACCTCCCTTTGCATTCTTAAAGAGTAAGAGAGTTGAGGTTACCGCTGCAATCGAGGAAGAAGATCCCGGAATGGAAAGGATCAGAAAGATTGCAAGAGCACAGGATTCTGCACAGCAGAAAGCTGCAGCTCAGCCCGAAGTTCAGGCAGCGTCTCAGACTACTGCTCAGCCGGCAGCAGCTGCACAGGCTAAAGCTCCCGCACAGCCCGCTCCCGCGCCTTCAACTACCGCATCCGCGGTTAATATCGAGGCTAAGCTGGATAATCTCCAGAATATGCTCGAGAAGAAGTTGGGAAGCGCAGCAGAGCCCAAGAAAGAAGAAAAGCCCGCTCCCGTCCCTGAAGTAAAACCTGCCGAACCTGTTCAGACCACTACGGAAGAGCCTGACAGAGAAACATCCAGATTCTTAAGACTTCTCTACAACACGATGATCGATAATGACATCGATGAGAAGTATGTAAATGAACTTGTAAGCAATGCCGACAGTCTCGGAAAGCCCGGCGCAAAGCTTGATCATTATCTAAGTGCCGTTTATCAGAAGATGATCCTCAAATTCGGTAAAGCGGACGGTATTGCGGATCGTGCGGCCAAAGGTCCCGTTGTTATCTTTTTCATAGGACCTACAGGAGTAGGTAAGACAACTACCATCGCTAAAGTTGCTAGTTCATTATCCGTTAACGATAAGAAAAAGGTTGCGCTTCTTACTACCGACACTTACAGGATTGCAGCAGCAGATCAGCTCAGAACTTACGCAAGTATTCTTGAAGTTCCCTTCAGAGTTATATATTCCGAAGATGAGCTTTTGATCGCGTGTGATGATTTCAAGGATTGTGATTATATTCTGGTTGATACTGCGGGACATTCACATAAGAGTGAAGAGCTCCTTGCAAGACAGCGCAGTTACATGGCATGTCTTCCCGAGACCTTTACCAAACAGTGTTTCCTGGTAGTCAGTGCGACGACCAAATATAAGGATCTTAAGAAGATCGTAGACAACTATAAAACTGTATCGGATTTTCAGCTTATTTTTACAAAACTTGACGAGACATCAACCCTCGGTAGCCTGTATAATATAAGGTGCTATTCCGAATCACCGATCGCATTTGTAACATGCGGTCAGAACGTACCTGATGACATCGAGACTTTTAATGCTCAACGCATAGTTAAGCAACTGCTGGGAGGAGAGTAAGGCATGGATCAGGCTGAATCACTCCGTATCATCAAAGCCAGCAGGCAGGCCAGACCTCTTGCAAGGGTGATAACCGTTACAAGCGGAAAAGGCGGAGTCGGAAAATCAAATACTGCGATTAACCTTGCCATATGGCTTAAGAAGCTCGGCAAGCGTGTGATAATCCTCGATGCGGATTTCGGTCTTGCAAATATTGAGATAATGTTCGGAACTGTTCCCAAGCATAATCTTTGCGATCTTATCTATCAGGGTAAAAATATCAAAGATATCATTACCTGGGGGCCCGGAGAAGTCGGATTTATATCCGGCGGAAGCGGAATAGCCGGCATGTCGAATCTCAGTAGTGATTATTTGAATTATATTATTCAGAATCTTTCGGAACTTGATTCGATTGCTGATATAATAATAGTTGATACGGGTGCGGGTATATCGGATGCCGTTTTGGAATTCCTGGTTGCAAGCGGCGAGATACTACTTATAACAACCCACGAACCCACTAGCATTACCGATTCGTATTCACTTCTTAAAGCTCTTGCGAGACACCCGAGGTATAACCCTCAGGAAACCACGGTCAGGATGATAGCAAACCGTGTCGGCAAGGAAGCTGACGGACAAACGCTTTATAAAAAGCTTAATTCGGTAGTACAGAGATTTCTGAAACTGCCGCTTACTTATCTGGGATGCGTTCCGTATGACTCGCAATTATCCGATGCGGTCATGCAGCAGATGCCGGTATCACTTAAGAATCCTGCGGCTAAGTCTTCCCTTGCATATGAGAAGATTGCAAGAAGCCTGCTTGATGAAAATGACACGGGAGCTCCTAAAGCCAGAGGAATGGCGGCGTTTTTCTCACATATAGTTTCAAGAAGATAGTAAAGGGAGAGGATTTATTATGCTTAACAATTTTATTTCACCGGGTGACAGAGTAGAACTCACTGCGGTGGATCGTAAATTGAACGATTCGGATAAGAACGATAACTCGAAATTTTACGAGACCAAGATTGTTGATATCATATCGGAAGACTCGATAGAAGTTCAGATGCCCATTGAGCAGACCAAGCTGATCCTTCTTCCCGTTGATGCCGAATTCAACATGATCGTTTATACCGGTGCAGGCCTCTATCAGTGTTTTGTAAGAGTTGTGGACAGGTATAAATCAAACAATATCTACGTTCTGGTACTTGAGCTTACAAGTAACCTCAGAAAGTACCAGAGAAGAGAGTATTACAGATTCAGTTGTGCACTGGAGATGTGCTCGAGAAATCTCGTAGAGGAAGAAGTTAATGCAGTAGCCAATAAGAGTCCTCTCTACCTGCAGCCCAATCTTCCCATTAAGAGAAGTGTAATCGTAGATATCTCCGGCGGCGGACTCAGATTCATGTCCAACCAGAAGTATGAGCCCGGCAGCATGCTCTATATCAGCTACAATCTTCTCATCGGCGGAGAACGTAAAAAATACGAGCTTATCGGTAAGGTTCTCCTCGTTAAAGAGCTTGAAAACAGAGCGGGAACATATGAGCATAGAGTTCAGTATGTAAACATGGAACGCGGTGCCAGAGAAGAAATTATAAGATTTATTTTCGAAGAAGAAAGAAAGAACCTCAAAAGATAAAAAATAGTATATAATAAGAGTTATAAAACCTAAATTCAAGGCGGTGACTGCATATGAAGAAAAAAGTTTTGGTTGTTGACGACTCTGCACTTATGAGAAGAGTGCTCTGTGATATAATCAATTCGGATGATGGTTTCGAAGTAACCGGAAGAGCTATTAACGGTTTGGAAGCTTTGGAACTCGTCAAGAAAAATACATATGATGTCATAGTCTTGGATGTTAATATGCCCAAGATGAACGGCCTTCAGTTTCTCTCCGAATTGAAGAAAGCAAATCTTCCTCAGAGAGTAATGATGGCCAGTACGGATACCATGGAGGGCGCGCAAACTACCATGGATGCTCTGGAGCTCGGAGCACTCGATTTCGTACACAAACCCGATCAGGCAAATGCCTGTCGCGAAGATGATTTCACCCGTCCTTTTTTACAGACGTTAAAGGGTGTAGCTTCTTCAAGAATTCCCGTATTTGAGGATAAAGCCAAAGAGAGGGCGAAGAAAGATAAATCCGAACAGTTTATCAATCTCTTGTCCAAATCAGCCGGCAAAATTACGGGTTCCAAGATTGTGGCTATAGCAAGTTCAACGGGAGGCCCCAAAGCTCTTGCTTCGGTAATTCCTTTACTCCCTGCGAACCTCGATGCACCTGTTGTACTTGTACAGCACATGCCTAAAGGTTTCACTGCAACACTTGCTCAGAGACTTAATTCGACTTCCAAGATTGCTGTATGCGAGGCAGCCGAAGGACAGGTTCTTGAAAAGGGACATGTATATATCTCTGCAGGCGGAATGCACATGAACGTTAAGACACAAGGTGCAGGTAAGTACGTCATTCATTACACTGACGAACCTACCAGAGAGGGTGTAAAGCCCTGTGCCAATTATATGTATGAGTCCCTGATAGATTCCAAGTTCGATCACATCGTGTGTTGCGTTTTAACCGGGATGGGTGCTGACGGAACTGAAGGTATCAAAAATCTCAAGGCAAAGCGCAAAGCATTCGTGATCTCCCAGGATGAAGCATCATCTACCATTTATGGTATGCCGAGAGCCGTATACAACGCAGGTTTATCTGACCAGGTTGTGGCACTCGACAAAGTGGCAGAAGAGATATCGATGAGAATAGGTCTCAGCTGATCTTTTCATCATCTGATAAAACACAATGGAGGGATAAATTATGGATGTCAGTCAATATCTTGAGATCTTTCTTGATGAGACTAACGAGCACTTGCAGAGTCTGAACACACAGATCCTAAACCTCGAGCAGAATCCTGAGGATTCGGACACCATTAACGAGATTTT
>JAEEGL016176559.1_pt1 | contig 11532 bp, 7 predicted proteins | sample 9134231 | NCBI WGS metagenome assembly JAEEGL01 (sample SAMN16246548, study PRJNA631951) | gut metagenome | biome: gut microbiome; feature: rumen; material: fiber-attached | host: Bos | place: Iran: Karaj | collected 2018-10 | reverse complement strand
GTTCATCGACGAGATTGACGCCGTGGGCCGCGCCCGCGCCAAGAACGGCGGATTCACCTCCAACGACGAACGGGAAAATACCCTGAACCAGCTCCTTACGGAGATGGACGGCTTCGGGACCAACAGCGGCGTCATCGTGCTGGCCGCCACCAACCGGGCCGATATCCTGGACCAGGCCCTCATGCGGGCCGGCCGTTTCGACCGACAGATTCACGTGGAACTGCCCGAACTCAAGGAACGGGAAGAGATCTTCCAGGTGCATCTGAGAGATATCAAACTGGGCGACGACTTCAACGTGTCGTTCATGGCCAAGCACACCCCCGGCTTCTCCGGGGCCGATATTGCCAACGTGTGCAATGAAGCTGCCCTCACCGCGGCCCGGCGCGGCCACGAGGCCGTTTCCCAGCAGGATTTCCTGGACGCGGTGGACCGCATCATCGGCGGTCTGGAGCGCAAGTCCAACACCATCATGACCCCGGCCGAGAAACGCACCACCGCCTATCACGAAGCCGGACACGCCCTGGTGGGCTGGCTGCTGCCCTATGCCGACCCTGTCTTCAAGGTGTCCATCATCCCGCGCGGCAATGCCCTGGGACTCACCTGGAGCCTGCCGGAAGAGCGCAAGAACTGGAGCCGCAGCATCATGCTGGACCGCATGAGCGTGCTCATCGGCGGCCGTGTGGCCGAAGAAATCCTGAACGGCGAACCTTCCACCGGCGCGCTCAACGACCTGGAGCGCATGACAGGCATGGCCTATGCCATGGTGCAGTACTATGGCATGAGCGACAAGGTGGGCGCCCTCTCGTTCTACGACTCCACCGGTTCCCGGGGATATAATCTGGTCAAGCCCTATTCCGAGCAGACGGCACAGCTCATGGACCAGGAAGTAAAGGCCCTGGTGAAGGTGGTCCACGAGCGCACCCGGGCCCTGATCGAAGCGCACAAAGAGGGTTTTATGCAATTGGGAGCCCTACTTTTGGAAAAAGAAGTTATCTTTGCCGAAGATATTGAGCAGATCCTGGGGCCCAAGGCCAAACCGGCCGAGGACGACCGTTTCGAATCCAACGTGGAAAATGAATAATACCGTCAAGCGAACCTTATTCGGCATCCTCTTCCTGGCCATCATGGTGGGGGGACTGGTGCTGAACAAATACCTGTACGGCGTGTTGCTGCTGGCCATGGTCATCGGCATGATCTGGGAATTCTACACCATGACCCTGGGCAAGCGCTATCTGCTGCCCCAGTACCTGGGCATGGCCCTGGCCTCCGGCCTGATGGTCACCATGTTCTGCGTGTGTGCCTTCGGCGTGCCCTACCGTTATGTCGCGGTGAACGCCCTGCTCATGATCGCCATGATGGTGGCCACTCTTTTTGAAAAGGACAAATCGGATTATAAAGATACCGCTTTCCTCTACTCCGGCATCCTGTACATCGCCATGCCCCTGATCCTGTCCAACCTGATCGTCTTCCACGGCGGGGAATTCAACGGGCACCTCATGCTGGCCTTCTTCATCATCATCTGGGCATCCGATGTGGGCGCCTACTGCTTTGGGATGCTGTTTGGCCAGAAAGGCGGGAAAAAGCTCTTCCCCAGCATTTCGCCCAAGAAATCCTGGGCCGGATTCTGGGGCGGCATGCTCCTGGCCATGGTGGCGGGCCTGGTGCTGTATTTCACCACGCTGCTCAAGCTGCCGCTCATCCACTGCCTCATCATGGCGCTGATCATGCATGTAGCGGGCGTTTTCGGCGACCTCTTTGAATCCCAGTGGAAACGGACCTTCAGCCTGAAGGATTCCGGACATGTCATCCCCGGACACGGCGGCCTGATGGACCGGTTTGACAGCGCGCTCTTTGCGATTCCCGCCGGCGTTATTTACATGGTAATGATAGGTCTTTTTGAGATATGAAATGGATCAAGATAGACAATGATTCCTACGGCACCATCTTGACCAGCTGGTGCGTTTGTGCCATCCTGATCTTCCTGACGGCCCACTTCATCAAACCCCTCTGGATCTCGCTGCCCATCTCGGCCACCCTGGTGGTGTTCATGGTGTTCATCACCTGGTTCTTCCGGGTGCCCAACCGCACGGCGCCGGATGCCGAAAACCAGCGTCTGGTCACCTCCGTGGCCGACGGGAAGGTGGTCATCGTAGAGAAAGTGATGGAGAAGGAATTCCTGAAGAAGGAGTGCATCCAGATCTCGGTGTACATGGACTTCTTTGATGTGCACTGTAATTTCTGGCCGGTAAACGGCAAGGTCAGTTATTACAAGTATCATCCGGGACGCTATCTGCTGGCCTTCCATCCCAAGTCTTCCGAGCTCAACGAGCATGCCTCGTCCTGCCTGGAGAACGACTATGGCCAAGTGTTTTTCAAGCAGATTGCCGGCACTTTTGCCCGCCGCATAGTCTGTTATTCCGAGCCGGGTAAAATCGAATACCGCGGAGACCAGTGCGGCGTCATCAAATTCGGCTCCCGCATCGATCTGTTCGTCCCGCTGGAGGCCGATATCAAAGTAAAGGTAGGAGATAAGGTGCGGGCCGTAGAAAGCGTCCTCGCTATCCTTCCCGATCGGCCGTAATCAGCGCCACCAGTTTATCCACCGCCTCGTTCTCCGGTATATGCCGCAGGACGGGGTCTTTTTTTCGATACAGGGTCACCATCCCGTGTCCTTCGCCCACGTAGCCGTAGTCGGCATCGGCCATCTCGCCGGGGCCGTTGACGATGCAGCCCATCACCGCAATCACCACATCCTTGAAATGAGCCGTGCGGGCCTTCACCTCGTTGAAGGTGCTTTCCAGGTCGTAGAGCGTGCGGCCGCAGCCCGGGCAAGCAATGTATTCGGGTTTGTAGAATCGGCGGCGGCAAGCCTGCAGGATCTCGTCTTTGAGATGCTGGTCTTCCAGGGGGATGTCATCGACCTCGTGGTTGAGCAGGGGAGCGCCCCAGTCGCAGGCGGCCTTCAGGATGGCCTCCTCGCGAGATGCCCGATCGCTGTCGGGCATGACGGCTTTGCTGGCACCACCTGGCATGACGGCATTGCTGGCGCTGCCGGGCATGACGTGGACGTCATTCCCGGCTTGACCGGGAATCCCATACCGCCTTGCGAGATACTGCGCCACCGGAATCTCATTTTCCGGCGCTTCGGTAAGCGATACCCGGATGGTCTGGCCGATGCCTTCGGCCAGCAGGGTAGAGATGGCCACGCAAGACTTGATGCGCCCGCTCTCGCCATTGCCGGCTTCCGTGACGCCCACATGCAGGGGGAACACCACGCCCCGCTCCTGCATCAGTCGTACGAGGGCTCGATATGCCTCTACCATAACCACCGTATTGGATGCCTTCAGGGAAACCACCACCTGGTAGAAATCGGCCTCGATGCACATCTCGATCCATTCCATGGCTGCGAGGGCCATGGCTTCCGGCGTATTGCCGTAACGCTCGACGATGTATTTCCCCAGGGAACCGTGATTCAGGCCGATCCGGATGGCCCGCCCATAGGCCTTGCAGCGCTCCAGGAAGAGGCCGAACAGCTCCCGGGCCTTGGCGTGGTCGGGATGGAAATTGCCCGGGTTGATCCGGATTTTCTCCACCACGGGCACAACCGCCATGGCAATCTCGCTGGAAAAGTGGATATCGGCCACCAGCGGCACCTCGATGCCTTCGGCGCGGAGCTGCCGGTGAATGGCCGACAAGGCTTCCACATCTTTCATGGAAGGGACGGTGATGCGCACCATCTGCGCACCGGCGGCCACCAGGCGGCGGCACTGGGCCACCGTGGCTTCCACATCGGCCGTATGGGTATTGCACATGGTCTGGACCACGATGGGGTGGCCCGAACCAATCAGGACCTGGTCACTGACGCGGACCGTTCGGGTTTGCAGGGCGTTTTGCATCGGCATTGTCGGATTCGAAGGATTCCACCATCTGCCGGGCCATCTTGCGCAACTGATGCCGGCTGTGGCCCTTTCGGGGCGTGAGCTGGTAATAGAGGCCGAAGGTGAGGGCCCCGTCCAGCGGATAGGCGAAACGGTAGTAGTAGGGACTTACGTAATTGGGCTGCCAGAAAGAGGACCAGCCCCATTTGACCTGCACGTTTACATGCAGTTCGAAGGGGTCGATCATGACGGCAAACCCGGCGCCGCCCTGCACCCCGTAGGTGGGGCGGATGTCATAGTCGCGGAAGATGTACTGATACTGGGAATAGCCGTATTCGAAGCCGTCTTCCAGCGTACGGGCTATCTCGGTGCGATAGCCGCCGAAGATGCCCGCCTTGACCATGAGCCGGAAATGGTCGCCCATGTCGTAATGGAAGTGGGAGAGGAAAAACACCTCCGGCACTTTCATCACGGCCTTGTAGGCGCCCGATTCGGTCATACGGTATTTGGTTTCCTTATTGTAGGCAAACTCGTAGCCTTCGTAATTCTGCTGGGCGCCGAATTCCAGTCCCATGTTCGAAAAGATGCCGAACATGGTGTAATAGCGGGTGAAGGAGAAACCGTACACCGGATAGACCAGCGGCCAGGCCACGTTACGGGGCGGGTTGAAGAAGCCGTGCAGGAGTCCGGCGCCGCAGTAAACGCCTGCCATCCAATAATTGTTGGGCTGGGTGGCTTTGACATCCACGCTGTCCAGGTAGGCGTCGGTCACCTCCTGGGGGAGCGAGAAGAACTCGGCATCGATATCTACCTGGGCATGGACAGGCAGGCAGCAGGCCAGCAGGGCGGCCACAAGGGCAAGGAGGCGCTTTCTCATCGGAACATCTCCTCCATATCCACGGTCCATACCATCTCGGCACGTTCCAGTACTTTAATCAGAAACTTGTCATCCACCTTGAAGAAACGGACCTTCTCCGGTTGACGGTGGCCTAGCAGCCAGCCTGTGTCCACAATGTTGTTGCGGTTGATGTCTTCGGTGATGCGGATACAATAGGAACCGGCCTTGAGGTAGGGGAAGAGCAGCGAACCGTCCTGGTCGATGATATAGCTGCGGATCACCGAGCTCCGCTTCTCGTTGAGCAGTTCCACGATGTACTTGTTATGGACCTGGGAGAGCTCGAGGGTGATGGACCCCAGTTTGTCGTCCTTGGGCAGCGTGACCTTGAGCTCCGTGGAATCGTTGTAGAAGCCGTTCACGTCGCGGAACTTCCGGTGGGGGATTTTGAGGAAATAGTCATAACCGTCCTGGAAGGGCTCCATGGGCATGATACTGTATTTCCGGAGGTTGTCCGGGTCCTGGGTCACCTTGACCTTGCCGAAGGATTCCTGCTGCCGGGGATTGAGGGACCGGAAGACGAGCGAATCCCAGGCCGATTCGATGAGCGGATATTTGAATTCGATGCGGAAGCCGTACTGCTCGATGGTGGTGGCTTCGACATTGGGGGTCATCACGGCGATGGTGTCCTCGTGCTTGCGGTCGCGGCTGTAGGAGCTCTTCTGGATTTCCTGGCGCAGTTTGCGGTCCAGGGACAACTTCACCGTCTCGTTGGTGGGACGCAGCACGCCCAGGGTGTCGGTCTTGTCATAATTGATAAGGAGCTGCAGCGTGTCGGGCAGGTTGCGCTGGTCGTTCACCCATAGTTCCAGGGAATCACGCTGGGGATTGAACTGGGAGATGAGCTTGCCGGCGGGCAGACCCTTGATGCGCATGGAATGAATCTGGGCGTCCGGGGCCATGAAAGTAAGGTAGGCTGTCCGGAGTCCCACCCTTTCCTTTTTCACAATGAACTGTTTGGAAGGGCGCTCGCGGAAAATGTTCAGTTCCATCTCCGTCTTTCGGGCCATGCACAGCGCCGTGTCCTTCATGTTGAATTTCTTGAACTCGTACAAGGTGTCGTTGAAAACGGTGGTGGGACGGAAGAGGCTGTCCAGGAATGCCACCTTGTCATTGTCGGGGTCGTAGATGTTGTTGTTGTTCCCGTCTATGAGCGCATACACGCGATAGAGCGTATCCTTGATATTCCGCAGGCTGAAATAGCCCCAGTCGTCCGTCTTGGTGGCGGCATCCGGCCGATGCAGGAAGACGGCCGAGTCGGCCTGGTCCTTATAGAGCAGGACGGTGGCGCCCTTCAAGGGCAGGAGCGTGTTGCAGTCCTGCACCAGGCCTGTCGTGCACATGGAATCAATCTGGTCTCCGGTCGAGAAGACCAGGGTGAAACCAGGGAAGGGATTACCCTCGTTGTTATCTACGATAGCGCCCGTGATGTCCAGGGTATAGGTGGTATTGGTGTCCAGGTCGCTCTCGAAAGTCACTTCCACCGACTTGCCCTTGATCACGGCCTTGGGTTTCTTTTCCAGGGGCGGGGAGAGGAAGATGTTGTTGGCATCCTTGATCTTTACATATTCGTCAAAGGTGAAACGGATAACGGGCTTGTGCACCGGCACGCGGATGGAGCCGGGCAGGGGAGCCACCCCGCGCAGCGTGGGCGGAATGGTGTCCTTGGGGCCGCCGGAAGGCGGCGTGGTGGTATTGGCACAGCCCCACGGAAAGATCATGGCCCCCAGCATGAGGGCGGCAGGAATCAGGGGCAGCAGCTTCTTCAAGTTCATAGTTCGCTTCTTGAAACGTTTTCCAGGCCTTCGATGGCCGACAATTCCCGGATTATCTTGTCCAGGATCTCCCGGGATGTCACGTACATGTCAATATAGCCTTCAAACACGCCCCGGTCGGCCGCGAGGGACAGGCGGCGCATGTTCACGCCCATCACCAGGGATACGTAGCGGGAAATCTCATTGAGCATGCCCATCCGGTCAATGCCTCTGAGCGAAATCCGTACCAGGAAGGAATTGTCTTCGGCCTGGTCCAGCCATTTGGGCACCACGACCCAGTCTCCGTGCATGGCGGCGATGCTCTCGGCCACGGGGCAGCTCTTCTTATGGACGGTCACCGTGCCGTCCGGTGCCTTGAAGCCAATCACCGGATCTCCGGGAATGGGATTGCAGCAACTGGCGATGGCAAACTGGGAGGCCCCGCTTCCGTTGCCGATCACAAAGGTTTCCGAAGGTTTCGGGGCGGCGGCCGGCTTCTGCTCCTCCTTGGATTCCATGCGCAGCATTTTGCGCAGCCAGGAAACCCGGTTCCCGGAAGAGCGCTTGAGCAGTTCTGGCAGATTGTCGGTACGGAGACTGCCGATGCCGATCCGGTACAGGAGTTCGTCGCGGCTGTCAATGCCGTAGGCGGCCTCGATGCGCTGCAGCAGGGTTTCGTCCAGGCTCAGTCCCAGCGAACTCACCTGGGCTTCCAGGGTCCTCCGGCCATAATCCACCGTCTGCTTGCGCTCGGTCTTGAAATAGTCCATCACGATATTCTGGGCCCGGCGGGTGGTGAGGAATTTGAGCCAGTCGGGCTGGGGACGGGCATCTTCGGCCGTAATGATCTCCACCTTGTCGCCGGTCTTGAGCACCCGGTTCAGGGTGACCAGGCGCTGGTTCACCTTGGCGGCAATGGCCTTGTTACCCACCTGCGTATGGATGAGGTAGGCGAAATCCAGGGCCGTTGCGCCTTTCTGGATGGTGCGCTGCTCGCCGCGGGGGGTGAAGACATAGATTTCGGCCGAGGTGAGGTCGTTGTGGATGATGTCCAGCAGTTCCAGGGAGTTGACATCGGGGTTCACCAGGATTTCCTTGATGTGGGAAAGCCAGATATCCATCTCGTTGTCGCCTTCGCCCAGGTAGCCGTTCTGTTTGTAGGCCCAGTGGGCGGCGATGCCTTTTTCGGCGATATCGTCCATGCGCCGGGTGCGGATCTGCACTTCCACCCAGACGCCGGAAGGGCTCAGCAGCGTGCAGTGCAGGGCTTCGTAGCCGTTGGACTTGGGATTCTTCACCCAGTCGCGCAGGCGCTCCGGCATGTAGCGGTAGATGCCCGTGACGGTGGAGAAGATATGGTAGCACTGGTCGCGTTCCGTTTCCTTGTTGTTGCCGTCGGCCTCGAAGATGATGCGGATGGCATAGAGGTCATAGACTTCCTCGAAGGGAATCTGCTTCACCTGCATCTTGTGCCAGATGGAGTAGGGTGTTTTCAGGCGCTGCTTGATCTCGAAACGGAAACCGGCGTGGCTGAGCGCCTGCTGGATGGGGGCCACGAAATCGGTCATTTCCTTCCCCTTCTCCTGGATGCTGCGGGCGATGCGGGCCTGGATGTCTTCGTAGGCCTCGGGCTCCTTGAAACGCAGCCAGATGTTCTCCAGTTCACTCTTGATGCCGTACAGGCCCAGCCGGTGGGCCAGCGGAATGAAGATGAACATGGTCTCGCTCAGGATCTTGTCCCGCTTGTGCTCGGGCATGTGCTCGATGGTGCGGCAGTTGTGCAGGCGGTCGGCCAGTTTGATGAGAACCACGCGCACGTCGTCGTTCATCGTGAGGAGGATGCGCTTGAAGTTCTCGGCCTGCAGGCTTTGCTGGGAGATATCCGTCCCGTGGGTTTTCTGCTCCGTATCCAGGACGTTCTTGATCTTGGTGAGGCCGTCCACCAGGGAGGCGATCTTCTTGCCGAACTGTTCCTGGATGTCTTCTACGGTATAGTCCGTGTCTTCCACCACGTCGTGCAGCAAGGCGGCCGAGATGGATTTGTATCCCAGGCCAATGTCATCTACCACAATCTGCGCCACCGCGATGGGGTGGAGCATGTAGGGCTCTCCGCTGCGGCGCCGCACGTTCCGGTGGGCGGCGTTGGCGAACTCGAAAGCCCGTCGCACCACTTCCAGCTCTTCCTCGTTGGCACAGCGTTTCCGGGCCGATTCCATGAGCACGGAAAAATCCTTCTCGATGACTTGGTAGTCTTTTTCGGTAAACTCAGAAAAACTCATAACTATCTAGAACAGCGTAGGTTCAATTTCATCTTTCGCGGCTTCCCCGGCCTCGGGAGCGGCCGGGCCGGCAGCGGGGCTTATCAGGGCACGCAGCTGCGTCTCGTCCAAAATGGGGATGCCCAGTTCGGTGGCTTTCTTGATCTTTTCGGGTCCGGGCTTGGTGCCGGCCAGCAGGTAATCCGTCTTGCTGCTCACGGAACTGCTGTTACGGCCTCCGTGGGCCTCGATAAGGGCCTTCATCTCGTCCCGGGAGATGGAGAAGTTGCCGCTGATCACGATGCTCTTGCCGGAGAGGCTGTCCGACTGCCGGGCCGGTCCCTGCGCCACGCTCATCTGGAGGCCGGCGGCCCGCAGGGCTTCCACCTCCTGGCAGTTCTTAAAGTCCAGGAAATAGTGGAAAATACTGTCGGCAATCACGTCTCCCACCTCCGGCACTTGCAGCAGCTCTTCCTTGGAGGCCGATGCGATGGCGTCGATGGAACCGAAGTGACGAGCTACGTCACGGGCCGTGGTTTCGCCCACGAAACGGATGCCGATGGCAAAAAGAACGCGCTCGAACGGGACGTTCAGGGAAGCCTTGACGGAATCCAGGAAACGGGCCGCGGCGCGCTCTTTCCAACCTTCCAGCCGCATCAGCTGCTCGGCCTTGAGGGCATAGAAATGGGAGGGGAGGGTGACCAGGTTCAGGTTGTAGAGCTGGTCCACGGTGGCCTCTCCACAGAGGATGTTCATGGCTTTCCGGCTCACGAAATGCTCCAGGCGGCCCTTGATTTGCGTGGGACAACCCTGGCGGTTGGGGCAGAACCACTTGGCTTCGCCTTCTTCCCGCACCAGGGGCGTTCCGCAGTCGGGACACTCGCTCGGGAAGGCCGGCACACGTGCCCCGCGCTGGCGCCGGGACGCGTCCACGCCGGTAATCTTGGGAATAATCTCGCCACCTTTCTCTACGTACACCCAGTCTCCTTCGTGGATGTCCAGGGCACGGATCTGGTCTTCGTTCACCAGGGTGGCGCGCTTGACCATGGTGCCGCTCAGCAGCACCGGTTCCAGATTGGCCACCGGGGTCACGGCCCCTGTCCGGCCCACCTGGTAGTCGATGCGCAGGATGGGCGTACAGGCCTGTTCGGCCTTGAATTTATAGGCAACAGCCCAGCGGGGACTCTTGGCGGTATAGCCCAGTTCCCTCTGGCAGTCCATTTCGTTGATCTTGATTACGATGCCGTCCGTGGCAAAGGGCAACTCCTTGCGGGCGCTGTCCCAATGCGCGATGAAGGCCTCGATCTCCTGGATGTCCCGGCAAATGCGGCGATGGGCCGATACGGGGAGCCCCCAGCTTTCGGCCGCCTTGAGGGCGGCATCGTGGGTAGGGTAGTCCACCTGACCGGTGGGGATGTGGTAGAGGGTGCAGAAAAGGCCCCGTCGGCCCACTTCCTCCGGGTCCTGCAGCTTGAGCGAACCGCTGGCGGCATTGCGAGGATTGGCAAAGAGGGCTTCTTCCTGCGCCTCACGCTCGGCATTGAGGCGGTCGAAGGACTCGTAGGGCATGAGCACCTCGCCCCGGATCTCGAACTCGGCCGGCCAGCCGCTGCCCTTGAGTTCCTGGGGGATGCTGGCAATCTGGAGGGCGTTGCGGGTCACATCGTCCCCCTGCACGCCGTCTCCGCGGGTGAGGGCCCGGTACAGCTTGCCGCCCCGGTAGGTGAGGCAGATGGCCGTGCCGTCAAATTTGAGCTCGCAACAATAGGTGAAGGGCTTGTCCAGGGACTTGGCGGCCCTTTCGGCAAAGGCTTCCACTTCCTCGATGCTGTAGGTGTTGGCCAGCGACAGCATGGGATACTTGTGCGGATACTTGGCAAAACCGCTGCTTTCGGCCTTCTCCTCCAGGTCCGAGCCCACGCGGCGGGTAGGGGAGTCGGGCGTGGCCAATTCGGGATACTGCCGCTCCAGGTCTTCCAGCTCATGCATCAGCTGGTCAAACTCGAAGTCGCTCATGGTGGGCGCGTTCTCCACATAGTACTTCCGGCTGTTCTCCCAGAGAATAACCTTCAACTGTTCAATCCTTTGTTTGACCTGCGAATAATCCATGTCTGCCTTATGCGCGTATGAAATGACAAATATACGAAAAAACTTTGGTTTTTGGATGGAATGGCCCTGATTGGCAGAGAACTCGGCCAATAGTTGGGAGAATTCGGAAAAAACGTGTATCTTTGTATGATTTAATTAAGAACAGTGTATTCTTAACAAATAAAAACATGAAAGATTCCATCATCATCCTCTGCGGCGGCGGTCCGGCTCCGGGCATGAATACCGTCGTGATGTCTGTCGCCAAGACCTTCCTCAGCAACGGTTACCGCGTCATCGGCCTGCATGGCGGTTACAGCGGTCTGTTCAGCCAAGCTCCCCGCATCGAGGATATCGACTTCTTCAAGGCCGACGCCTATTTCAACCGCGGTGGCAGCTACCTCCAGATGAGCCGTTTCAAGCCCACGGACAAGGATTTTGAGCAGAACTTCAACCTGGGCCTTTTCCAGGACAACAACATCAAGCTGCTGGTCACCGTGGGTGGTGACGATACCGCTTCCACGGCCAACCGCATTGCCAAATTCCTGGAAGCCAAGCAGTATCCCATCCACAACATCCACGTGCCCAAGACCATCGACAACGACCTGCCGCTGCCCATGAACACCCCCACCTTCGGCTTCAACAGCGCCAAGGACGAGGGT
>JAEEGL015480891.1_pt1 | contig 11532 bp, 9 predicted proteins | sample 9134231 | NCBI WGS metagenome assembly JAEEGL01 (sample SAMN16246548, study PRJNA631951) | gut metagenome | biome: gut microbiome; feature: rumen; material: fiber-attached | host: Bos | place: Iran: Karaj | collected 2018-10 | reverse complement strand
TGCGCAGAAACGTCAGGTATTATGACGGTGCTGTCAGAGTTACGGAAGAAAAAGCGAGAAAACTGTATGAAGAACTGGCAAAGAAGAACTGCCTGCAGATTGCCAGCGGTAATCTGCCATTTGTGGATATACTGCCGGTTTCTGCCGGTTTGGGTTTCATCAGCAAAGACATCAGTCATGCCAGGATCAAGGTTAATTCCTCATTTTTCATCATGGACCGATTTGACTGCAGTACAGGTTACGATGTTATTGGAACGCCGATTGGATTATGTGTCAAAAACGGCATTGTGGAGAATCCGCCACTGTTTAACCGTGAAGTGCTTCTGGTTGATGAAGATTACAAAGTTCATGTTAAAAAGATCACTCTCAGTGATCTGGAAATACAGATAGACAATACACTGTATGCGGACGGGGAAAACTGTAAGATCTATTCACGCCCTGATTATAAGAAAACTCCGGCAGGCGGTTTTGACATTGTCATTATTGGGAATAAGGCAGTGGCCCACAAGGAAGGCGGCAATACCCATGTTCCAAGCAGTGGGTTTGTCATGAAACTGCCGCAGAAAACCGTCATTCATCGCAGACAGGTCATATACAGAGGTCTGGAAAAAGTCAGATTTGCCATTCAGGCCGGAAACAGCGTAATGGTAAACGGTGTCAAAACAGACAGATTCATTTCACATTTCCATAATTTTCTGAATATCGGAACAGTTTCATATCCTCCTAATATGTACCCTCGAAACTTCAGGAAGGACAGGGCTCCCCGCATCGTGCTCGGGGCTGATAAGGATAATAAGCCGATGCTGCTATGGTTTGAAGGTGCAGGTAAGTTCGGCCATGTACAGGGACAGGAAAGCTGCGGTGCGTCACTGTCAGAAGTAGCGGACATCTGTGAAGCGCTGGGTGTATATAATGGCATTAATCTGGATGGAGGCGGCAGTGCGCAGATATTGGTTAACGGTGAAAGGAGACTTAAGATCTCTGACCGTGATCCTGCAGATTTCAGTGAAATAGAAAGAGCGGTACCGTTAGGTTTATATATCAAATAAGGATAGTTTATTAGAAAAAAGTCAGTTAGTTGCTAACTGGCTTTTCTATTATTACATTTTCAACTAATGTCGGTTTGGCAGAACCGTTTGAGATTTCCTGTATCTGTTCAGTCAGATCTTTTTCTGACAGATAAGTAAAGGTGACTTTTTCGTCGTAGTGTCTGTCCGTGATCTCTGCTTCCTTCCGCAAAAGCATTTCCATGCGGTTTATGAGGTCATAAGATGCGGATACGGTATATAAGCCGGCTTCAACGGGAAGCGTCAGAACGGCTTTTTCTATGGCTGACAGAGTGCTCTGCTGATAGGCTTTTACCAGCCCGCCCGTTCCCAGAAGGGTACCTCCGAAGTAACGGACTACGATCATGACAACATTGTTAAGATCCTTGTGTCTGAGGCATTCAAGCATTGGCAGACCGGCAGTACCGGATGGTTCCCCGTCATCATTGGAACGCTGAATGTTGTCAAATATCATGGCAGTACAGTAATGAGTGGCGTTTGGATATCTCTTCCTGACATCGCTAAGAATCTCCTTGGCTTCTTCAATGGAAGTGGCAGGAGAAAGAATTCCAAAGAACTTGGATTTCTTTATTTCTATTTCACTTATTACCTCAGATTTTATGTGGAACATATACACATTATACATTAAAAAGAGTCGAATTCAGTGGCATTTACAACACTCTTTTTCAGTGTCAGATCATTACATAATTTTTATAAAAAAATTAAAAAAAGTACTTGCCAAACTTCTGTATTTCAGGTATTATTTAATACTCGGTTGAAGTTAACCGATTCACATACACGATAACCGCTGGTAAGACAGCGTTCACATATACAGCCAGTCGTCCTGGCCAAAGGACGTTAACATATAGATATAACGTTTCAGAAATGAAGCGATGGAATTTACAGGCAGCCTGATAAGGGCTGCCTTTATTTGTACATGAGGATATGCTAAAATTTATAAAAGAATAAAGAAAGAAATGAATAACATCTGCATTTCCATTTCAAAAGAGACAGCCAGAAGATTCCTGTTAATGAAACAGGGCCTTTTTGGCAGCTATGAATTCAAGAATAAACAGGGAGCCTATGATTACCTCAGACAGGCTGGCTGCATTCAGTATGATCCGGTTGACGCTGTTGGTAAGAATGCCGAACTGACTTTACAGTCACGAGTCTCGGGCTTTAAAAAGAAATATCTCAGTGATCTGCTGTATAAGGACAGAAGACTTTTTGATTATCCCGATAAGGAGATATCGATCATACCGATGGAAGACTGGCCGTATTTTAACCGTTTCCGCAAGGTAAGCCGTGATAATGCTGATAGATTTACCGGATTAAGAGAACTGGAGAATGAGGCTCTGGAGTACATAAGAAAACACGGCCCCGTCAGTTCGTCAACATTGCCTTTGGATGGAGAGATAAAATGGTACTCATCCATTCACTGGAGCGGCGACTGGGAAGGAGGCATGACCAAAGCATCCAGGTCAGTATTAGAGCAGTTATATACCACCGGAGATCTGATCATTCATCACAAGGAAGGTTCACGAAAATTCTATGACCTGGCTGAAAAACATGTACCGCAGGAGATCCTGAAACGTGAAGATCCTCTGAGTGATGAATACGATCATATCAGATGGCGTGTGAAAAGAAGGATCGGAGCAATTGGAATGCTCTGGAACAGAAATTCCACGGCCTTTCTGGGCATCTGGGGACTGAAGGAAAACAGAAACAGAGTATTTAATGATCTGCTGGCTTCAGGTGAAATACTTGAGGTGCAGGTTGAGGGAATAAAGATTCCATTCTACATTCTGGCTGATGACAAAGAACTATTAACGATAGCAGCAGATGCTTCACTGAAGAGCAGCAGATGTGAGTTTCTGGCTCCGTTGGACCCGATGTTATGGGACAGAGACCTGATCAGAAAGATCTTTGATTTCAGCTATACCTGGGAGATTTATACACCGAGAGAAAAGAGAGTATACGGTTATTACGTACTGCCGGTACTTTACGGTGACAGGTTAGTGGGAAGAATCGAGCCGAAGAAGGAAAACGGCAGAATGGTTATAGCCAATATATGGTTTGAACCAGGCATTAGGAGAACAAAGAGAATCATGCAGGCGGTTAATAAACGCATGCAGGGTTTTGCCAGATTCAACAGCTGTGAATTCATCAGTAATAATTAGTAAAGAAATAGTGTTTGGGAGGTGAGCATGATGCTGCTGAGTATTATTTCAGTTGCCGTGAATGTCGCATATTATCTGATAATGAATCTTCAGATATATACGGACCGTGCCATGATGGCTAACGGCCAGGTCAGGGAATGGAAACGCAGCCGGATCTCAAGGCTGAATATGTCAGGAAGAACCTGGATGCTTTATGCACAGGTGTTTTTTGCGTTGATCGCCATCGTTACCAGCTTGCTGATAATATTCGGAGTAAAGAATATGACCATCAGAAAAGTGCAGCTTATCAGCATGGCTGCTTCAACGGTGATGTTCGCCGTCATAATGTTCGTTTCAGGAAATACATTTGTCAATTACGCTTAATGATATGGAATTCATAAAGACAAAAACACTTCTTTCAAAAGTAAAATACGGAAACGACTGGTTCGGTGTTGACTACAATATGAATCTGTACAGAGGCTGCTGCCATGGCTGCATTTACTGCGACAGCAGAAGCAGCTGTTATCATATTGAGGATTTTGATGTGCCTAAGGGAAAGGAAAACGCTCTTGCCATGCTGGAGAAAGAATTGTCCGGAAAAAGGGAAAAAGGGGTAGTAGGGCTTGGCTCCATGTCTGATACATATAATCCTTTTGAGAAACAATATGAACTGACAAGAGGAGCATTGAAGTTATTACATGAACATGGATTTGGAGTATCACTGGAAACCAAGAGTGATCTTATTCTGAGAGATACTGATCTGCTTAAGGCAATAAGCGAAAAAAACAATGTCATTATAAAAATCACCATAACCACACCCCATGATGATCTTTCCGGGGTAATTGAACCTCACGTATGTGTCTCGTCCAAGAGATTTCAGGCCATTAAGGAACTGACGGATAATGGAATCTTTGCCGGAATACTGATGACACCGGTACTGCCTTTTATTACTGACAGGGAAGAAGACATAAAGGAGTTAGTGAAGTTGGCTCATGAAAGCGGAGCCCGATTCATATATACCTGGATGTCGGTAACACTGCGTGATAATCAGAGAGACTATTACTATGAAAAGCTTGATAAACACTTTATGGGTCTGAAGGAAAAATACATCAGATATTATGGTGAAAGATATAACTGTGCAGTTCCAAATCGGAACAGTTTATACAGGATATTTACCGAAGAATGCAGCAGATACGGAATACTGCATGACATGAAAGATATTATCAGCGCATATAAAAAGGAAACAGAAAAAAGCAGGCAGCTTTCTCTTTTCTGAAAATAAAAACCTCCTTCATTAAGAAGGAGGTAATTTTTTATATGTCCTTTCCGTTAGAACTGATCAGATTCTGATACCAGTAGAAACTCTTTTTCTTCCTTCTGGCCATGTCTCTCAGATCATGCTCATCACGGTTGACAAATACAAAGCCGTAACGTTTGGAGAATCCGGAATGTCCGGAGATGAGGTCAATGAATGACCAGGTACAGAATCCGATGAATTCAACACCCAGATTCATGGCTTCCTTGACGGCGTGCATGTGTTTGCTCAGGTAGTCAATTCTGTTGTCGTCTTCCAGAATGCCTTCTTCAGGCCATTCTTCCTTGTTGCCAAAGCCGCATTCAGTAATCAGTAATGGAAGATGATATCTTTCCCATAACAGTCTGCATGTAAGCTGTAAACCGGTATCATCGATTTCCCAGCCCCATAAGGTAGCCTTGAGGTTCTTATTCTTGACGACCTGATATATGCCTGCTTCTCTGCTTGGCAGCAGTTTGAATTCAATGTCACCGATGACATGTTCATCATCAAGAGGGAAGGCACTGATTGACTGTGAATAATAGTAGTTAAATGCCAGAAAATCAGGCTTGTTTTTCTTCATGCATTCCATGTCTCCTTCATATATTTCAGGGAACATGTCTCTGTCTTCCAGATATCTCTTGAAAGTGCCGTTGTATTCACCTTTGCAGTTGAGGTCCAGCAAATAGTAATTTCTGATTTCCATGGCATCCATCCAGGCCAGCATGTCTGCCGGATCATTAGTAGTCGGATACATCATTTCAAAGCAGGTAGCAGGACCTATTTTGCCGTCTTTGACTATCTCATGGCATTTTTCGATAGCTTTTGCGGCAGCTACACACATGTTGTGATTTGCGAGATAACCGAGTTTTTCCTTGGCTTTGCGGTCATCATCAGTTAATCCGAGTCTGAAAGGCATGTGTACTACATGGTCCTGTTCATTAATGGTCAGCCAGTATTTGACGCGGTCTCCATAGGTTCTGAACAGGAATTCTGCGTAGTTTACATAGTCATCTATGCTTCTTCTGCTTAACCATCCCCCGTACTGATCAATCAGTCCCTGTGGGTATTCAAAATGATAAATTGTAACAATTGGCGTAATGTCATTTCTGACCAGTTCATCAATCAGATTATTATAGAAATCTACACCTTTCTGATTGACAGGACCGTTTCCTTCTGGAAAGATCCTGGTCCAGGCTATTGAAAAACGGTATGCCTTCAGGCCGCATTCTTTCATAAGGGCAACATCTTCTTTATAGCGGTGATAATGGTCACTGGCTACTGAATAGTCACAGATGGAAGGATCGATCTTACGGACATCCATGACAGATAAACCCTTGCCATCTTCATATGCAGCCCCTTCTATCTGGAAAGCTGCTGAAGAACTGCCCCAGAGAAAGTTTTCAGGAAATTCGTTGATTTTTCTTGTCTGCATTTTCTAATCCTTTCGTTAAAGAGGGCAGTAGCCCTCTTTCTTACATTATTAATCTTCCTTAAATCCGATGATCCAGGTTGCGATAAAGCCCAGTACGGTTGCGATAACGGCTGCAGCTACTGCAAGATAGAAGTTTGTCATGCTATCCGGTGCCATGAAGATAGGCAGAGTCAGGAATGAGCATGATGCTGTAGCATAAGCACGGATATCAAAGATACCGATGAACAGACCAGTGATGGCAGCACCGATTAAGGCACCGATCAAAGGCTTCTTTAAGCGAATCAGAACACCGTATAAGGCAGGTTCTGTTACTGACAGTAAGGCTGTGACACCTGTTGATAAGCCAGCAGTCTTGTTTTCGGCCTTCTTAGCCTTAACACCGACAGCCAGAGCAGCACCGGCGATAGCCAGGTTGCCTGCCAGGGCCTTTGAGAACAGTAATGATGAACCGTATGTGGTGATTTCGTTGACAATCAACGGTGTGATAACTGTATGCATACCTACCATTACCAGTAATGGATGCAGAGCACTTAAGATTACCATTGATACACCACCCAGACTTGTAATCCGTACGCAGAAGTTAGCCAGAGCAGAACCGATCCATGTTCCGATAGGACCCAGAACCAGCAGAGTCAGAGGGAACATTATTACTGACAGCAGAGTAGGACGGATTATGGAAACGATTGACTTAGGTGAATACTTAACAATGTATCTGTCAATCAGAGCCATTACCGGAACCATCAGTAAAGCCGGAACGATGTTGGAAGTGTATTTAACAGTTGTTAATGGGAGTCCGAAGATCTTCAGATCGGCGACGCCTGAAATGGCACCTGTACATAAAGCAAGAATGATAAATGCTGCAACATATTCATTTGTCTTTAATCTTCTGGCAGCTGCTACGGCAACCAGTACCGGCAGATATGTATAAGCTGCATTTGCCAGTGTATTAAACAGCGTATACGTCATACCGGCAGTGTCAACTTTAAACACGTTTGCACATAAAGCCAGGATGGCTGAAATCATACCTGAACCGATAAGTACAGGCAGAGCCGGTGTTACAGAACCTGAAATATATGAAAGAACGGTATTCCAGATAGTTTCCTTCTGTTCATCAAGGTTTTCTTCTACGACTTCTTTAGCCTCAGCGTTTGGAACTAGTACGGCCAGTTCGTTGTAAAGCTGATCTACATCAGGTCCGATGACTATCTGATACTGTCCGCCTTTGTAGACTACTCCCTGAATTCCTTCAAGTTTCTTTAATTCTTCTTCCTTAGCTTTTGATTTGTCTGCAAGACCAAGACGCAGACGAGTCATACAATGAGTATGAGTTGTGATGTTTTCCTTGCCGCCTACTAATTCTACGATTCTGGCAGCTGTTTTTTTGTAATCCATATGATCTCCTTTCTTTATGTGTAATAGCCGATTGTCATCTGAATAATCTGGCTATATGGATTGTAAGATAAGTAAGTTCATTCCTGTCTACCGAATAGCTGTATTTTTCCTTTATGCGTCTGGCTATTTCTTCAGCGCAGGCGTATTCATTAGCGTATTTCAGATTGATGAACTTGTTTATGTCATTGTCTTCATTTTCTTCCACGACATTCTGAATCATTCGCTTGGCGAAAAACTGCAGGTGAGTCATGAAGCGGGCAAAGTTGATGTCTTCCTTAAGCTGAACATTGAATACTTCTTCGACTGTCTTGATGCTGATGTCGATTATGTCAGTTGCTTTATATGTATCCTTTAGATCGATGTCCATTTCAGCATTGACAATATGCAGTGCAATGAAGGCTGCTTCCTTAGGGTCGATTTCGACGTTGAAATCGCTGTTCATCATGTCGACGATATCAACTGCAGTGTGATATTCATCAGCATAGATGTAGCGGATATTCCAATACAGTTCATTTTCAAATTTCAGATTCTGTTTATTTCTTTCCAGAGTAGTGTATATGTGGTCTGTTAATGGTACCAGGATACGCTTGTTAATGGGTTTGCTGGTACAGGTTAGAATGTATTCATATGCCTTAAGTCCAAAGGCTACCACATCGTAGGGAATTTCATCCAGTAACTCAAAGAAGCCACTCATTTTCACTTCGTCTGACAGCACAAATATTTTCTCTATCTTTGTTTCATTTATTTCGCTTCCCTTTTTTCCGCTAAAGCCTAAGCCTTTGCCAAAGATGACGATTTCCTTTCCCTGAGTATTTTTAGAAATGACGGTATTGTTATTTATGATCTGCTCAATTTTCATAAATCTCCTCCATTTCAAAGGTTTACCGAAAAAATAAAACCTGCCAAAAAAACTTTGACAGGTATTGCTCTTACGATAACAAGCCTTTTACAATCAAAGTATATCATAACAAGTGGCAATTTCAATATAAAGTGCTTATCAAAACAGATAAAATAATGGCAAATAAACAGAATATCAACAGGAATTCCTTATAAAAGTGATATAATCACACTGAAGCAAGGATGTAGGGTTATGAGAGTAATTGAAAGCTGTGCTGAATGTCTTTACGACAAACAGCGGCACCTGAGTAATGATCCGCAATATCTGGCAGAAGTCAGAGAGATACTTGAGAACAGAAGAGAGGAAGACACCTCGCCTTACATGGTTTACCTTTTCAGTAAGGCTTATGAAAAAAGATTTGGAAGAAGTGCGTCCTACCGGGAGATAAAGAAAAAGTATAATAATCTGGTTCTTTCCATGGAAAATTCCATCAGAAAAAAGATAGAGCAGGCTGTTGATCCGCTGACTGAAGCACTTGTCTATGCCAGAATCGGTAATTACATTGACTTTGGAGCCATGAACTACGTTGACGATGAGACTTTTCTGGCGCTGTTTGATGATGCTGGGGTACATCAGCGTGACAGAAGAACTGTTGCTTCATTCATCAGGCAATGTTCACAGGCTAAGAGCTTTCTGTTAATAACGGATAACTGCGGAGAGATCGTTCTGGATAAGCTTTTTCTGGAACAGCTGAAGAAAAGATTCCCTGAACTGAATATTACGGTCATGGTCAGAGGTGCGGAAGTTTTAAATGATGCCACGTTGGAAGATGCTGAATACGTCGGACTTGATAAGACAGGCATGATCATTACCAACGGAGATGCAGTTGCAGGAACGGTATATGAACTGCTGTCAGACGAAGCCAAGGAAGCATTGGACAATGCTGATCTCATATTGGCTAAAGGACAGGGAAATTATGAATCTCTGTGCCGTCAGGGTAGACACATTTTCTATTCTTTTCTGTGCAAGTGCGACTTGTTTATGGCAAGATTTAATGTTCCGCGACTGACGGGCATATTTGCTGAAGAATTTGAGTAATAATCTTATAAAGATGGGAAATATGAAGATGATTGACTTCAATCATCTTTATTTATAGTGAAAAATTCTTTTGATATAATAAAAAAAAGAAAAGGAATGAAATAAAATGATCAGTGACTGCCTCTTGTGCCATAATGCCAGATGTACTGAAGTATGCGGAAAGATTGATCCAGGCAGTATTATAAGAAGCCTGTATTTTGATAATGAAGATGCCGTGATCAACCGTCTTGATGGCAATATTCCATGTATTGAATGTGATGGAAGATGCGAAAAAGCATGTGTCGCAAACGTGAATATCAGAGAGATCATCAGTGGTCTCAACGCCAGGAAAACAGAAAAGAAGATAATTAACTATGACTGTCTGAAAACTGATTTCTGCGGCATTCCGCTGGAAAATCCGTTCCTGCTTTCAAGTTCTGTTGTTGCATCGACATATGAAATGTGTGCCAGAGCCTTTGAAATGGGATGGGCTGGGGCGGCTTTCAAGACAGTCTGCCTGATGGATATTGTTGAAGCTTCACCGCGTTTTGCGGCAATTAAGGGCGATTACGGTAGAATCATTGGCTTTAAGAATATCGAACAGCTTTCTGATCATACTCTGGCTGAAAACCTCAGCATTTTCCGCAGATTGAAGGATAATTATCCGGGTAAATTCCTGTTAGTGTCCATTATGGGGCGAGATGATGCGGAATGGGCATATCTGGCAGAAGTCATGAATGACAGTGGGGCAGATGCCCTGGAATTAAACTTTTCATGTCCGAACATGACTGAAGGAAACACCGGCAGTGATGTGGGCCAGATCCCTGAACTTGTTGAGCATTACTGCAGAATTGTAAAAGAACATTCCAGACTGCCTTTCATCGCCAAACTGACACCGAACATATCTGATATCAGAGAAAGCGCCGATGCAGCCATTGCCGGTGGAGCGGATGGTGTTGCGGCAATCAATACGATTAAGAGTCTTGTTGAAGTAGACATTGATCCTACGGACGGTATTTACAATGCTTCCATAGGCGGTTATTCAGGGAAGGCTGTCAAACCTATTGCCTTAAGATTTATTACTGAACTGTCAAAGGATAAAAACCTCGCTGATAAACATATCAGCGGCATGGGTGGTATTGAAACCTGGAAAGATGCCCTGGAGTTCATCGTGCTCGGTGCTGACAGTGTTCAGATCACCACAGCGGTCATGTTATACGGCTACAGAATAATTGATGATCTCAGGGATGGCATGGCTCTGTATCTGGCGGAGCACGGTTTTAGTTCAGTAAAGGAAATAGAGAATTCCACAATCGAAGGAATAGTACCGACAGATGAACTGGACCGTTCGTATATAATTTATCCTAAATTCATCAGAGAAAAATGCGTAGGCTGCCAGAGGTGTCTGGTATCCTGCATGGATGGCGGTCATCAGGCTATAAGCTTCGTTGAGGGCAGACCGGTGCTTGATGCTTCAAAATGCGTTGGGTGTCATCTCTGTGTGTTGGTATGCCCGAGAAAAGCCATTGTTTCTTCAGGAATCAAGGTGTCAAAGAAAAGAATCAGAAAACAGAAAAGAGTATGAATATGAAAATGGATTACCATCTCCATACGGAATTCAGCGATGATTCCCGGGAACCAATGGAGAATCAGGTTGAAAGAGCCATAGAACTGGGGTTCAGGGAAATATGCTTTACTGACCATGTTGATTATGGCGTGAAGAATGACTGGTCTGACGGCAATATAAAATATCGTGTTGGCGATGGGGTTGGAAAACCGGAAGGATCGCTTGACCCGATAGCCAATGTTGACTATCCTCTTTATTTTGAGAAACTGCGGCTCATGAAAAAGATGTATGGAGACCGTATTGAAATCAAGCAGGGACTGGAATTTGGCATGCAGACCATCACAGTGGATAAATATGAAAAGCTGTTTGCCAGATATAAGGATGAACTCGACTTTGTTCTGTTATCAATACACGAAATAGATAACAAGGAACTCTGGACAATGGATTATCAGAGAGAACGCAGCTGGAAAGAATATAATGAAGGCTACTACAATGAACTGTATCAGGTCATGAAAATTTATAAGGATTACAATGTGCTTTCTCATCTTGACCTTATTGTCAGATATGATCCGCAGGGACGTTATCCGTTTGATAAAGTTGAAGACAAGGTTGCCGAAATACTTAAACTGGCCATCAGTGACGGCAAAGGGATAGAGATAAATACTTCCAGCTGGCATTACGGTCTTGATGATACCATGCCTTCCAGACAGATACTGAAACTGTA
>JAEEGL014874337.1_pt1 | contig 11532 bp, 9 predicted proteins | sample 9134231 | NCBI WGS metagenome assembly JAEEGL01 (sample SAMN16246548, study PRJNA631951) | gut metagenome | biome: gut microbiome; feature: rumen; material: fiber-attached | host: Bos | place: Iran: Karaj | collected 2018-10 | reverse complement strand
CCTGCAGTCAAAGGCAGATCGCAAATCCATACCATAAGTTAGTTTGATTCGCGCATTTTCAAAAAGTCGTCCAATAGAACCAGAAGGTCCAGCTACCTGAACTGCACAGCCGACAGCTTCAGAAAGCTCAATTCCATTTTTCAAAAGGAAATCAACAGCCGTAAATGCCTCACAAAGTTTGTCATCAACAAGCATTCTGAAAATCAAAAAATACATAAAAGCGCAGAGACAAAGAAAAATGACAACATATTTAGTGAGCGATAAAAAATCAGCAGTATTTGTGTAAACTCCAACAAACACGCTTGCAGCAATAGAAAGCAAAATGACAAAGGCAGGGTATATTGAAGCCTCAACAAGTTTTTTTCTTTCTTCTTTTTTTCGTTTTAGTTTTTGGCGAAGATATGAAACTGTAGATTTTAAATCTCCATTTTTTTCTGCCAGAAGAATAAATGAAATATAAACATCATCAAACTTAATCTCCGAACAGGTTTTTAGCGCATTTGAAAACAGACAGCCACCTTCCAAAGATGAATAGATTAAAAAAGCAGCACGTTTTACTGCATCACGTTTTGGTTTTCTGCTGATAATCAGCATGCTCTGAGTAAGAGAAAGATTCTGCTGAACAAATAACTCATACAGCGCGTCCGTGAATTCTTTTTGCATTTTTACCTCCGTTAAAATATGGAAGCCTGCGTACATCAAGTGCATTATCATGTGTAAGGCTCTCATCACCGTTCGTTTTCTCATCACCATCACTTTTCTCACCAACACCCGGGTTCTCCCCAGCTTCCGCTGACCTCTTATCAGAAAGTTCCCTCATCGTCTCCTGCAGAATATCCGAGTAATTTGTAAAATGTTCAAAACAGGCATCAAAATCCTCTTCAGACTTAGCCTTTAGACAGCGCGTGGAAAAAGACATTTTTGGAACCGCAATGTCTGCATAAAGCTGATTTTTAACGCGAAGGAAATTAAGTTCCTGAGAAATTACAGCGCGAAGAACGGGACAAAACATTTTTCTTTCAAGGCCAAGATTTTCCAGCCGCAGCACAGCCTCGCCAGAACTCCCGGCATGAAGCGTTGCAAAAACAAGATGACCAGTGAGAGCCGCACGCAATGCGGCTGCCGCACTCTGTTCATCGCGAATCTCACCAATCATAATTATGTCCGGATCCTGACGAAAAAGATGTTTAAGCGCCTCTGTAAAACCATTTTGTTCATCAACCTTTATCTGCGTTACGCCTGGAATGACATATTCCGGTGGATCTTCGAGGCTCAGTATTTTTAGAGAATCACCGCTTCTTTTTTCTATATCCACAAGGAGAGATGCAACTGTCGTAGATTTTCCAGAACCGGTAGGACCGCAGACAAGAATCAGTCCGTTAGGATTTTGAATAATTGATTCAAGGTGCTCAAGCTGCATAAGATTATAACCAAGGTGGTCTAACTCAAGAGGAATTCGTTCCGTATCCAGAAGTCTTATTACAACTGATTCTTCTCCCACATATTTTTGTCCAACAACAGACATAGTTGAAACCCTTAAGAAAAAAGGATTTTGATTTCCATACACAAAATGCCCATCCTGACAACGACGCTTTTCAATCACATTCATTCCTGCAAGCAGTTTAATGCGCTGTATCAACTCGGCAGTCTTTTCACTCTGAATTTCCATTAACTTTTCCAGTTGCCCGTTTATTCGCAGCCGCACCAAATTCTGCTCAATATGAATATCCGTGGCGTTGCGTACCCTCGCTTCATTCAAAATACTGTCCAGCAAAAGCACAGCCGCAGCTTCCCTCTGAGACTTTTCCGCCTCACGCGCGCTCCCCGTAGAAGCCACTTCACCGAATTCAGCTTCATACCTGCCATCAGTACGCTTTTCAGCATTCCCTTCGGTACTGTAAAGTCTGGAAACCAGTTTTCGAAGTTCACTTCTATTGCCTGAAATAAAATCTACAGCAGGAAGCCTTCTATAAATCTCAGGACAGTCTCTAATTTTCCTTATCATTCCCAGATGATTTTCAAAAGCCCTTTTTAATCTTGTCTTTAAAATCTCATTCTGCTCATTCTCAATCAAAAACCGTATGCTGGTTCCGTTCTGTTCAAGTACGGCAACCCCGTTATAAAGACAGTAAGCCGGTGTCAAATTAAACTCAAATCTGCTGTTCATTCTCACAACTCCCAAAAACTTCAATTATTCTTTCCATATTTTCTTGAGCCCATTCAAAGTCGTATTTTTTTTCATAAATACTCACTGAAATATCTTCAACATGTGGCACAAGATAAATCACCATCTGCATATTCTCTTTTGTCTTTTCCCTGGATTTAAATAGATTTCCAAAAAGCGGAATCTTAGAGAGCAACGGAGTCCGTTTTTCCTGTTCCGTTTCCGCAGTCTGAACAAGTCCACTCAAAACAACAGGCTCACCGCTTTTACCACACACTTCAGTTGTCACAAGTTTTTCACTGGTTGGCGGCGGATTTCCTGTAGAAGCTGAAGTATCATTTCCCCTGCGTGAAACAGAAGCCGTCACCTTGCTTGTAATCATTCCATCTCCACTCACCCAACCCACAACATCAATTTTTATTCCGGATGCAATTTCACGGGTAACACCCGAATAAATCGGAGTTCCTGTCTGTGGATCTACATTGTTATCGCGGTAACGAAATGTATTTGTATTTTGAAAATGAATTTCACGACCTGAAACACCATGTAAAGTAGTATCTGCATAAACTCTGGTCTTACTCTCTTCAATCGAAGCCTGAAGTTCGGCGGCAAATGTCAATCCAAAGGAAGTAACTACATTCAGGTTAAACCCCATCACTGACCCTAGTACCGCAGATATGCCATTTCTATCGCCTATACCAAGCCGCTTAGCACCAAAAGAAGATGACCAGTTATTCTGTGTAGTTTCATCATATTGCAGAATTAACAGATCATAGCTGATTCTTTTTACAGGCCGGTCACAGACTTCAAGCTGTTCACATAAATTATTGTAAGCAGCTTCAGTTCCCTTAAAATAAAGCTGTGCCGAATCATCCGCCATAAAAAGAGCAGACCGTTCAACAGATGGCGGAAGATGTTCCAGAAACTCAGCAGGTTTCAAATATTTTAGATTCACGACATAAACATCTTTTTTCAAATCTGCCTCAGAAATAAGAGTTTCTATTACATAAGCTTCACCTGCACTTGCAAAACACAAAAATGAAAATTCATCCGGCAAGGCAATCAGTTCCAGCTTACCGATTCGCTTAAAAATGAAGGAAAAAAAATCCTGAGACTTTGTAAACTGCAGAGTATATTTACGCCAGCTTCGTTTTCCGCTCACAAGTTCCATACGGGCCCCCGGATTAGAAAAGATGTAGAAGATGCCGTTCTCAGCTACAAAATCATACCCGCACTGTGCACATAAAAGCCTCAAAGTATCTTCAAAATCAACACCATAAAAACAAGACCTCTGAATCTTTACATCTGCATCAGACAACAGGCAAAAACTTTTTTTGCAAGGAGTTTTATCAGACAAATCTGCAAAATCGGAGGACATGTTCTGCTCTGTATCAGAAACAGAAAACAACTGATTCAAAACAACCGAAAACCTGCAGTCCTCTACATCCACACAAAAAAAACCGTCGCCGACTCTTTCGATTTTTGCCATTCCAGAAAAACCTTCCGTGCGACGCACCTCATTGTTTTTCACAAAATGATATCCCGAAGAATTCTTCTCAACGCTATAACTACCAAAACGTTTTGCAAGACTCTCCAGCAGGACATTTTCTCCAACACCCTTAAAATGAACCGAAATCTTCTGAGCCGGTAATGTCTCAAACGTCACAACGTGATCCATCACCTCCGAAAGTTTTTCAACAATCTGCACCGGCAGTAAATCATAAGCCTCAAGAAAAAAACACCCGTTTTCTTCGGCTACAAAAACCCTGCTCACAGTCCAGACGTTTCCATCCTTTCGTACAAAAAGCCTGTTACTCTTCAAAAAAGCTTCAAAAGCAGTCTCAAAATCATTGCCCGCAAATTTCAAATCGCCCTTACCACTGACAGTGTCATCGGGAACAATAGAAATTCCAGTATCGACAGATACCGCAAACAAAATGTCCTTGAGCTCACAGTCCGAAAAATCCCAGCTGTAACCGGCAGTCTGCGCCACCGCAAAATGACAGACTACAAAAGTCACGCAGGTCATCATCAGCCCCTTTTTAATACGATTCCAAAAACTAACAAACTTTTGTCTCAAGATAATTTTTCCTCCACCTATAGATTAGGTTTCGCAAGCAGTTTTCGGACAATTTTTCGTAAAAAAATTTAAAAAAAATGTAAAAAATTCATCATTTTTTTACTTAATTCATTGAAAACGGTAAAAAAATCTGAGGGGCTGTGCGTAGGCGGGTACGAAAAAACTTCTGAACGTCTTTGGCGCTTAGCCACAAAAAGAATCCGAGGTTTTTCGGAACGAAAACCGCAGGATTCTTACAAAAAAACGTGAAGCGTTTTTTCGTGCACGCAGTAGCACAGACCCTCAGATTTTTTTGAATTTCTTATGTTGTAAAGAATCGAAGAATGTATTAAAATATAAAAATCAGTTTGATAAATTGATTTTTTACACAGGAGGCAGAAAAAATGGACAGCAGTTCGAGTTATCCCATACGTTCATTAATCAGAAATCCACGCCTCCTGACACTGCAGTTCTAAAATATTCCGCGCACACAGTCATCGAGGCCTCACAACAAAATGTATTAGAGGTTCAAAATGATTACATACTGGCAGCAGATTGATGGTCAGTTTACAAAGACCAAAAAAGACGATATAGATTCAAAACTTCCGCTCTGGGTAGATGCCCGTAATGTTACCCGTGATGAAACAACATTTCTGCAGGAAGAATATCAGATAGAGCAGGATCACATTCTCGATATTCTCGACCCGGATGAACTTTCACGAATCGAAGATGGTGATTCCGGCTACATTCTTACAATTGTCCGAGTTCCGTTCTACGACCCTTCTGCAGAAACTCCGTATTTCACAGGGCCAGTCGGCATTCTTATCAAAGGAAAAACAATCATCACCATATGCTGGACAGACTGCGAAGTGCTCAAAGACTTTGGAGCGAACCGTGTACGAAATGTCCGCCTGAATGACTTTCCATCTTTTATCGTACATATCATAAACCGGGCAAACTTAAACTTCCTTCGTTACCTTAAGGAAATCAATAGACGTTCTACAAGCATACAGAATGAAATGCGCCTCGAAGTAGAAAATAAAGAAATCATCTTAATGCTTGGTTTGGAAAAATCTCTGGTTTACTTTACAACTTCACTTAAGAGCAACTCACTGCTCCTTATGAAGATGAAAAGTACACGCCTTATTAAGTTTGATGAAGATGACCTTGATTTTGTTGAAGGAGTAACAATCGATAATCGTCAAGCTATTGAAATGGCCGACACCTACGCAAACATTCTTTTTGGCGTAATGGATGCCTACTCTTCAATTATTTCAAACAACCTTAACGTCGTAATGAAAAAGCTTGCCATCATCAACCTGGTAATGATGGCTCCAACCTTTGTAACAAGCTTCTTTGGAATGAACTTTAAGCTGCCGTTCGATGACCTTCCGGGCTACATTCCGGTAATCATCGCAACAGTAATCTGCCTTGTTTCGGTATTCCTCTGCAGCTGGATGCTCAACTTTAACCGCGATACAATGAACGCAATCCGTAAAGCAAAAAAAATGAACAGAAATCAGAAAAGAAACGTTAAGGCAGAAACAAAAAAATTACACAAATTAGAAAAGAAACTATCGCGCTGAGCAGCAGATTCTGAAGCCCATATAGTTATAGCACTCATTAGGGTCATAACTATACCGGTCGCCGGCATAAAGGAACATTGTATACTCGCTCCAGCTTCCACCACGGCTAACACGTTCAAAACCAACTTTAGGTCCGTGAATATTTTCAGAAGTATAATCTTCGAACCAGTCCCAGCAGAACTCAATAACGTTTCCGCTCATATCAAAAAGACCGGCAGCATTAGCATTGCCGCTTGCCGGCAAAGCCTGTTCTCCCGGCTCAAACGGAACACCGGCCGTTCCCACATTATGGGAGCCCACAGCATTTTCACTGGTCCAGGCATATAAAAGCCCTTCTTCAAACTCATCAGAAATCTGCCCGCTCACAAGGTCGCCGCGCTGAAAACCAATTCTCGTGCGCCTTGCAGCATACTCCCATTCCGCCTCACTCGGCAATCTGTAGCCGTTGCACTCCCAGTTACATTCACACAAATCACAAGCCGCCGTATCAGCAGAATCGCGGATTACTTCGCCGTTGTAAGTATAACACGGAGTGCGGCCTCTAAGCTCACTCAAAGCATTGCACCATACAACCGCATCATACCAGTTAATCATGGTTACCGGCTGGGCATAATTATCATCAGTGGGAGCTGCCCCCCGTTTGCCATTAGAACCACCCTGCCCCGGATTCGCGAAATTGTAGCCGATTTTTTCAGCCTTAACACGAACCGAATACCACAAAGTGTAAGTTGTTTCAAATTTGTTTATAGAAAAAGCTTCCAGCACACGTTCAGAAGTATAAGCCTGAGTGTCCTCGCCAATCGTATAAGTCAGATTATTTCTAAAAGTAACAAGGCTGATGTGTGAAAAAGAAGAAGACTGTGCAAAGCCGCCTGCCATCATCAAAATTGAGGATAAAACAAAAATTGCTTTCTTACAGTTCTTTCTCACCATCGCCTCCTTCCGCTATTGCGAGAGTCTTTTTCCGTCATTGCGAGCGCAGCGAAGCAATCCAGTCATAAGATTACCACGTCGCCATTCTGGCTCCCCGCAACAACTTATAATTTACACAATTCTGTATTCACAACCTTCCAGTCCTGACCATCTTTTTCAACTTCAAGCCAGACATAAGTTCCAGACTCTCCAAGACTGCCCGGGTTAATCACAACAGAGTCGCCGATTTTTTCAATACCGGTTCCCTCGTGAATATGACCACAAACAACAGCAAGAGGTTTGTTTTCTTTTATAAAATCAGTAAACTTCTGACTTCCTGCATGATGCTCACCATCAAAAGAATCAATTTTATCTCCAACCGGCGGATTATGGCTTACCAGAATCAGACTGTTCCAAAGCGAAGCATCTCCGCTCTGTTCAACAGAATTTTTTACGATATCAAAATCAGAAAGACATTCATCTTCCGTACGTTCAAATTCTGTTTTACCGGTAAAGAAAGTTCCACCGCCGCTGCCGGCAAATGCAAGACCTTCATGGAACACAAGCGACTTTTCCACACTGATATCCGCATCTTCAAGATCTTCAAGAAAGTCTTCGTTGTCGCAGTTTCCAAGCACAGCAAAAATATTTTCGTGTTTTTTGCACAGGCGTTTCAAAGCTTCAGTTCCAGTTTCAGGCTTAAAGCATTCAGCAAAATCACCGCCAAAAACGACAGCGTCTGCCTGCTTAAAAACCTCGTCCATTTTATCAAGCACATCATTGTGTGCATGTAAGTCACTAATAATCAAAAGTTTCATAATATCTCCTATGAAGGGGAAAGCCTTCCCCTGGGCTCAGCCCTCCGGTCTTCACCCACCCCTTCCAGCGGGGGCACCCCGCAACGCCCCGTCATTGCGAGCGTAGCGAAGCAATCCATTTATTGCAATGCAAATTCAATTGCTTTTTTCAACTCTTCCATCTGCTCTGCCGTACCAATTGTTATTCTCACAAAATCTTCAATTCCCGGAGTACTAAAGTGTCTTATCAAAAGCCCCTGCTGTTTTACCTTCTGGTACAAATCATCTCCACCAATTGACGGATGCTTTGCAAACAAAAAGTTTGTCTGGCTCTTTAATACGTAAAACCCTTTTTCTTTCAGGAAGTTATAAAATTTCTCGCGTTCCTCTACAACCTTACGCGAAGTTTCCACATAGTAAGGAACATCACAACAGGCAGCAGTTCCACTAACCTGTGCAACCGCATCAATCGGAAAGTGATTTACGCTGTTTTTTACAGTCGTTACAATATTTACAAGTTCAGGACTAGAAACAATATAACCAAGACGCTGTCCGGCCCCGCAAAGACTCTTAGAAAAAGTTCTTACAATCACAAGATTCTTAAACTCAGCTAAGAGCGGAATGCAAGATTCACCGCCAAAATCAACATAAGCTTCATCAACAATAAAAATCTCATCAGGAGAAGCCTTTTTTATCATCTGGCGAACTTCGTCTCGAGTCAAACCAAGCGAAGTTGGAGCATTAGGATTTGCAAAAATTATTCCGCCACCATTATTACCGGCACGCTTAAGCATTTCATCAACGTCAAGCGACCAGTCTCCCTTAAGCGGAACCTGATCCATTGGAATATTATAGTAGCCGGCATATACAGGGTAAAAACTGTACGTAAACTGCGGCATTACAAATTTCTTAGAAGAATCAAAAAAAGCATAGAAAACAAAAGACAAAACTTCATCGCTTCCGTTTCCTGTGTAAATCATTTCAGGAGTTACTGTGAATGGGATTTTATCTTCTGGGGCAGGCTGTACCTCGCCGCCCTGAACCTGTGCACGACAAAGAACGCCGCCGCTTTTGTTGAGCATATCTGCGATTGCTGCGTGGAGTTCAAGAGAATCCGGATCCGGATAAAGTCCCAGTTTTTCAGGATGATTTTGAACAAAATCCAGAACCGCTTTCTGAACCTTTGGGCTTGGCGGATACGGATTTTCATTTGCATTAAGTTTGATATAAACACGGTCCTTTGGCTGTTCGCCTGGGACATAAGGATTAAGCTGTTTGACACGATTTGAAATTAACATACTGACATTTTAACCCTTTATCAGGTAAAATTCAATGTACGATAAGTATTATTAAAGAACTGCATTAAAAAATGAAAAATAAAACAAATACAAACATTGAGGAAAACTAAAAAAATAGAGTATGGCGGAGTAAAAAAACACCCTGTGCTGCATCGAGGAGTTTTGGCGCTTAGCCATCGAAAAAAATCCGAGGATTTTTCGAAGAAAAACCGCAGGATTTTTAACAACAAAAACTAGCTCGCCAGCAGCACAGTGTGTTTTTTTACGGAAGCCATCACGTTACTTCACGTTAATTTCCCCAACGTTGGTATTTGCTTTAATTTTCTTATGGCCATTTCCCCTGCTATTGTAGCTCTTTTTGTAATTTCGCCCGTCAATACGGACTTCACCAACATCCGTAGAAGCAGAAATATCATATTCTTTCAGGTCTGAAACAGGATTAATTGAAATCTCACCAACATTATTGCTGCAGTCAATTTCTGCGAACTCAACATTGCGAACATCAACTTCGCCCACATTCAAATTAACTTCAATTTCTTCTGCCTTAATATCGCGGAGCCTTACATCACCAACATTGGAATTAATATCAATGCTGCTAAGGCTAGTTCCACTGGGAATTGTGATTACCATCCTGCAGTTATTGCTTCCCATATTAATGCCGTGCTGCTTTCTTCTTCCCTGTGTAACAACAAGCTGATTTCCATTTACAGAAAATACAGGTCTAAGAATTTCTTTATTGAATGAGCTTTCTATACTAAACTCATTTCCCTGTTCAATCGTAATTCCCATAACTGCCGCATCAACCTTGACTGAAGAAAATTTGTTGAGTTTTTCCTCAAAAGAGAGTTTACCATTCCCCTCTTCCTCATTTTCATATTCATCATCATCAAAACTGAAATTAATTCCGCCATCCTTAAATACAGAACCAATACCTCCAAGATTTTTATAAGTTCCATAACAAATGCAGAATACCGTAATTATGCCAAGTACAATAAGTAAAATTGTCTTTTTCATTTTATCATCTCCTGTTTAGTCTTCTCTGTAATCTCTTCTATCTGATTTATCTGCTTTAGCGTTTTCTTCATTTGCTTTTGCAACTGCAATAATGATAGTATTTACCGCAGCAGCAATCGGCCAGATAAGCCATGTCATATGCCACTTAAATGTAAGGAAACTTACACAAAGATAAATACAGGTAACTACCGGCCAGTAGCACATCATAATTGCACGAATTGTCGGATTCTTAATTTTTCCCATTCTCCTTTCCTCCGGTTCAAAAAATTCTGTCTGATCATTTATTCCTAAAAGTCTTGTAAAAGTTCTTTTAATTGTATTTGAATAAACAATCAAAAATACTCCAAAACCAACAAATACAAAAAGCATTGCGCCAGACATATTATCCCAGAAGCGTCCGCCAAACTCATCAAAAATCACTGCCGGAATAAAGCACAGAATACACAAAAGGATTCCGACAGAATGCATTACACTGTAAGTCGGTGTAAAATCTCTGTTTCTATTTTTCAGATAATCAATTGAAACAGCATCTATGCTGCAAGGCTCTCGTCTCACAAAACGCCACTGCTCCATCATTGAGCTTGAACTAACAATAAGAACAACTCCAATACCTGCGCAAAGGAACATAAGCACAACGCCTATAATTTCATTTATACGAATTGCATCTGCCATAATCGGGAATATTACGCAGAGTATACAGAACATAATTCCAGCCGCACGGATACCTGCCGCACGCTTAACTCTCTCAAAATATTCAGTTACTTCTTCAAAACTCAATTTTCTGCGCTGTACTTCAGAATATTTTGTTTCGTAAAGAATTTCTTTTATTCCAAGGTCATCTGCTAAATCATCCAGATTTCCAAAATTCTGAATTACTTCACCTACAGCCTCGTTTTCTGTTTTACCGCTGCGGATAAGCTCGGTATATTTGTCTTCCATCATTTGAAGCAGTTCTGATTTTGCCTTCATTACTTTTTCAGTTAAAGGCAGGCCACGAAACATTGATTCCAGATAGTTCTTAATTGTCTCCATTGCTATTCCTCTCTACTAATAAATTTCTCAATAACCTCTTTTGTGAGGTTCCATTCATCCCGCTTTTCTTTGTAATAACTCCGACCTTTTTCGGTTATGCGGTAGTAGGTTCGGCGCTTGCCGTTTTCAGCTTCCTGGGAGTAAGATTCTACATAACCATTTGCTTCCATACGGGTAAACGCCGAATAAAGTGTCGTTTCCTTTATGATGTATTTTTCCTCAGATAAGGCCTTAATATCTTTGGAAATTTCATAACCGTATGAAGGCTTTTTGTGGAGTAAATACAAAATCATTGTGTCATTATAACCGCGTATAACATCACTGCTGATTGCCGTCATTTACACCTCGCTTGACATATTACGGCTGACGTTACATCGTTTGACGTTGCAACGACTGTCGTACTACGTCTGTCGTAGTAAAATATAATGCATAGACCTCAATATGTCAACAAAAAAAACTATCAAAAAAGAAAATACAGGCTTCCGCTGCAACGTGGGCAGAAAAAACGCTTCACGTTTTTCTGTAAGAATCTTGCGGTTTTCGCAAGCGAAAATCCTCAGATTCTTTTTATGCAAGTCTGCAAAGACGTTCAGAAGTTTTTTCGTCCCCGTTTCCGCTCGCGTGCATAAAATTTTCATATTCACTGACATCATAAATATTTTGGGTGGAT
>JAEEGL014680636.1_pt1 | contig 11532 bp, 4 predicted proteins | sample 9134231 | NCBI WGS metagenome assembly JAEEGL01 (sample SAMN16246548, study PRJNA631951) | gut metagenome | biome: gut microbiome; feature: rumen; material: fiber-attached | host: Bos | place: Iran: Karaj | collected 2018-10 | reverse complement strand
TGTTTTTCCGCTGGCTGAGCTATTTGCCCCCAATTTAAGGACATTAACGTGTTTAATGACCTTAAGGTTTTGGGGGCAATAAACCTTTTCGGCTCAGTGTGCGGCTATTTTACTGTTTAACAACATTCCTGTTTATTACAAAATCGTTTGTGCTAACCCTTACCGTGTAGGCTGCCGGCGGCAGATTGCTGAGATTCAATATGGTCTCATAGCTGTTCTGCGGTGCGCCTACCTCCTCGGTATAGACGAGTCTGCCAAGCACGTCGTAAACCTCAATACTTGCCGGACGGTCGCCGAAGTTCTCCAACTCTACGGTAAGGTCGCTGCTGAAGGGGTTCGGGTAAGCCAACACTTCGGGTTCGCCAGAAGCCTCAACGCAGTTGGCAACGATGATTTCGGATGCCGTGCGGCTGCCGTCGTAGTCAACCTGAACAAGACGGTAATAATTGTCGCCACCACGAACGCCGTAGTCGGTGTAGCTGTAGCTGAGCGGCTCAATCGAGTTGCCTGCGCCTGCAATGCGTGCAATTTCGGTGAAGTTGATTGCATCGTCGGAACGTTCGAGCGAGAAGTAGTCGTTGTTGCGCTCACTTGCAGTTGTCCACTCTACAAGAGCCGAACGTCCGTCGCAGGTAGCAGTGAAAGAGGTAAGCTCGATAGGAAGTAAGGTTGAACGTTCGGTTGAACCTATGCTCATAGGCTGTGGTTCGGCAGCACGAGTCGCTACGGCAGGAATATTAACTCCGCTTATAGTTATCGTATTATGGTCGCCGTTGACTTCCGACGGAGTGTTGCTTATGGTCTTCCAGCAACCGCCCTGCAATATAACTCCATATATATGTTCACCATCGTATGTGGTAGCACCAGGTATAGTGAAGTGGTCTTCTGGATTTGCCGACGACAGCTTAAGAGTTGACGACGCAAGTGCGGTCGAAGTATTTACCTTCCAGTATTCGTGACTGCTTACATGATCGAGATGCGGGTCGTTGTCGGAGCACAAACCAGCCTCAGGCATATCGTAGCCAGTTCCCGATGTGTGGTAGAAAGTTACGCCCGTGCTACTGCTTGCAGGAAGCGAAGCGGTAACAGTTCCAAGTACCGAGCCCGAACCAGTCGGGAAGGTGAACTCTCCAGCCGCAGAAGTAGCCCTAGTAACTGTTCCATCGACGAAACTATTATAGGTAAGGTTTGCCGGTTGATGTACCGATGCAGTTTCCGCAAAGGTAGCATTGCCCTTCAATACGCCCTGTGTAAATGTAGCCTCATTGTTTATGGTTATGCCGTTGTTTGCTGTAATTATATGTCCTGCTGCCTGCTGGTTGAAGGTTACATTGCCAAACTCTTGAGCATTGCTTATCGTCTGGTCGGCACTACCCTTGAAGACTACTGTACTGGTATTGTTTGCTGTCATTGTTCCAGTATTTGTAAGGTCTCCAGCGATGTTCAAGGTCATGCCGGCCGGAATATTAAGAGCAGCTGCAGAAGCAATTGTAAGGTCGTTAGCAAAGGATTCGGCTGTGAGTGTCGGATTCGTACGTCCGCACTTTGCTGAACCTATATATACATTGTCGCCAATTGTAGGAACATTTGCACTACTTACAGTATATGTATCGGTTCCCGAATTGTATAAGATCCAGTTGGTTGCCGTATTCCAGTCGGTACTTGTAGCATCGACATATTTTCCATGCCAGATGTAGTTGTAGTCGGCAACATCTGTAACATCATCGGGTACATTTATGGTCACGACACCATCTATGATTCCACCACATCCTGCAGCATCGTATATCTCTGCGCTATATATCGAATCGGCAGTTGTCGGCAATATGGATAGCGACGATGATGTTATACCTGTTTCATGACCAATCTGAGTTTTGTTACCATCCTTGACGCGCCACCATGTGAATGATGAGCCAGAACCAGTAACTGCGCCCGATGTCAAGTCTGCCGTTACTGCTGCTTCCTCGCCAATGCATATAGCAGGAATCTCAATTTCGGGCATGGTTGGCTGGACAACGGTATATGTAAACCCATTGCCAGTAGATTCACAACCGAGGTTGTCGATAAGAGTAAGTTCGCAGTTGCGCGCTACTCCTATTTCAACATTCTCGGTAACAATGTTCTCCAATGTAGGATGAATGTAGAAGTTAGCCTCATTATCTATTTCATATATCAGGTTCTCGGTATTATTTCTGTCGTCGGGATCGAAACCGCCACATGTACCGACATGCGAATCGACAAGGCTCACCTCGTACGACCATGCATTATCATCGACATTCTTCAGTCCGATTTCCCAACTGAAAATATATCCGTTGTCGAGACCCCACGAGTCGCAAATCTGGATTGTCCACACACCGTTGAGCTTGCAGCCGACAAGGCTCTGGAAACTCTGATGCGGGTGATAGAACTGGGTTCCGCCAGCAACATCCGATGGTATTACTATCTTACCATTCGTATAGCCGTCCATGTGGTTTGCGGTACTGATTACAGATCCATTATCGGCGGCATATCCATAAGAATCGCTGTTCGACCAGCAGTAGTCTAGACCTTCTCCATAGGGATTATATGCCTGGTTAAGTATGTTGGCATCACGTCCATCCATAAGATTTGGCTTACCAAAGCCAAGAGATGCCGCCTGCTTTTTGCAACTCCATCCATAAGAACCATAACTATCAGAACTATGATTGCTTGTAGTATAAGAATTAGCACTCTGATTCCACGAAGAGAATTCATAATATTCGTCATCTATACAAAAATCTGCCGGGGTATTGCCAGAACTTATCATTCCGCGCAAATATGTCAATGCATCGGCAACAGCAATATCTTTGTCGAACGAAGTTGCTTCCTGCCTGATTCCTGTAGCACCATACGTATCACCATTCTTTATCACATAGACCCTTACATCTTCCTGATTTTCGTATGTTCCTTTTGAACATTCGCCAGGGTCCCCATTATTCCTATAGACATTAAACGTTGCCTTACATTCTATTACATTGTACGGCCAAGAGTAGGATGCATTATCAAGACCTCCATTACTTGTACTATAGCTATCCTGTAATAATATCGCTGTCCTTTCCTGCAAATCGGGGGTATAGCACTTGAGTGATATCTGCATATCGCCAATATGCGAATGCTCCAGATTAATGCGAACATAGTCGATATTCGAAGCATCGGTAATTGTAACATTTTCCTTGAAATCGGCGAATATTACATCCGAAGTATAGCACTCTCCCACACCATCGGGGATAAACTTAGTATCGGCCTGACCCTTGGTAGATTTTATTTCTACAGCCTCATTGTCAACTTCTATTATAGACTGTGGCACGACCTGCGGGTCGCCTACATAAATCTCCTTGCCTGCGCCCACGCATATTTCACCAGCCGTAGGACTATCGCCAGCCATAGTAAGACCGTGCGACACCCATACGCGCAGTGGTATCTCCTGCTTGCAGCCATCGTCTGCCTCCACGGTAAGCAAGATGTCGTGTCCCATAGCATTTCCGATTGTGTACGACAAAGTGCTCGTGTTGCTTGTAAGGTGGACATCTCCATTATGACGGTTGACATCCCATAAGAAAGTTGTGAAATTTGCAGCAACTCCATCTTTCTTGCTTGCTATAAGGTTCAAATCAGACCCCAGACATACATTGAACTTCTGAATTCCGTCGCTATCGTATCCGCCGTCGTTGGCTCCCTGTGCGGGCTGACCGTTCCTTGATACTGTTACGTAGTCGCATATACGATAAATGGCGTACAGAGTCATGTCGCTCGAACCGACAAGAATAGTTGCTCCCGGAGCATACGATGTTCCTGTTCCGTCGTCCGAAGTATTCCATTCCTGAAAAACACCTGTGCTACATGTTGGCACATCGCTGGTAACGAAGGCTGTATAGCCTTCTACACCCTGCGTACTGCTTACGCTACTTGCCACACCGCCAGTACAGTTGGCCGATGTATTGTAGGTAATAGTCCTAAGCGCACCATTATATATACAGAACTTTGTATTAGGTCGCTTCTTATTAATTTCGCTGGCATTTTGTGAGCCTATACTAGTGTTATCCTGATTGTTACTGTCACTATGATAAAATATTACAGTATTATTGGTCGTAGTTGTATATTTAAACACATAAGATGAAGAGTTATAACTTTCCGAGTTATCGTCGATTACAAGCAGCAAGTCGTGTGCTCCGCTATAAACGAACGGCTCATCCAAATTAAAGGTATTCCATCCTTCGGAGCAATTAAGAGTTCCAGAATATACAAGGTTCTCCTCGGTTACTGTAGTAATCCAGTCGTTTACTGCTGTGAAAGCCGTCTTGTCAACTTCAAGCAAATACAACTTCACACCATTCTTTGCGGTCATGGGCGAAGAATAACCATACTCGAAACCAATAGCAGTTATAAGGCCCGCCGTAAGTTCGTTCTTTGAATAAAGAATCTGTGCGTATGTGTATTTATAGTAGTTATCAACTGGCACATTAGATGTTGTATTTGTACCGCCATCACCTATCTTGGTACATCCGTCGTTCACCGTAACAGTAAAGATAGTATAGCGCGGACACTTGGCAGTATTGGTAGGAACAAACGACACTATTATTGTGGTCTCACCTTCGGCAACACCTGTTATCACACCGTTGGCATCGACCCTGGCAATGTCGTCGTCGGAACTTGAATATACTATTGTGCCAGGGGTTTCATCAGTATCAATAGTGCTATTGATATATCCGCTTATATCCAGCGAGTTCATCGACAAAACCGTTCCTGAAGTTGTATTGAGAGAGAAAGTACCAGCAACAGCGGAACAGATACAGATGTTGTCGATAACAACGTCGTAGCTGTAGTAATCGGTTGCACAATACCATCTGAAAGCAAGATATGCACCGGTTGGCATAGAAGGCAATTCTATCTGGTTTGTTCCCGTCGATGCCGAACCATAGTTGTAAAGGAAAGGTGTAGCGTTGTCTATTGCAGTAAAAGTAGCTGCATCGTTAGGGTTGGTCATGTAACCCAAAGTCAAGGTACCATAATCTACATAATGCCACCAAGCATTGAAGTTAACCAGATCGCCGGCATTCAAGCCAGATATGTACGGGAATACAACATAGTTGGTGGTTCCGTAGTTCTGCGAATAATAATCATAATATCCAGATGTAATAACTATACCCTTGCCATCCCTAGCGACCTCACCGTTATATGCGTGTGGAGCACCGTTGGCGTATGTACCTGTGTATATCCTGCCCCAGCAACCCGGCATACCTGCATCTTGATAATAATATGCATTGGCCGTTGCATCCTCAAAGTCGAAACATACTGGCGACGAATACACGCATGCCACCTCGATGGTAATAGTCGCCGTCAATTCACAGTAGTCATCGTTTTCGGGAGTAAAAGTTGCTGTTATTACAGCTATACCATGTGCTGTGGCACTGGCGGTCACCATACCGGCATTGTCTATATCTGCAACGGTGGGATTGCTCGAAGAGTAAGATACTGTTCCACTCTGCGAAATAGTATTGGTAAAATAAGCAGGCAATGCTAGATTAAGAGTAGCACTATTGTCAATACGTTCTATCGCAGATGTGAATTCAAATGTACCAGTCGGCTGCGTACACATTTCGATACAGAATTTCATTTCGGGACGTTCACTAGTCTGCGTACCGCTTTCTGTTGCAACATTACTGCCATCAAGTATTACAGAAGAACTACTATTACTATAATAGCAGGCCATTCCCGTACTATTTGTATGGTAAAAGTCTGGGTATGATACAGCACCCTCGTCTTTCGACGTACGCCTTATCGCCACAACAATATTGCTGGAGCCATCCCATTCCCAACCATGCGAACTTATGTCAATATTATTCCATCCTGCGCTAAATGTTTTTGTTCCACTGTAAACCAATGTCAATCCTGCATCTGAAATCCATGAAGTAGGAACCGAGTTCTGGCTTGTTTGTCCCAGATAAACCTCAAATGTCAAGGCGGAAGGCGTAGTCTCATTGTAATTCAATGCAATCTCGTTTACAACACCAGCGCCACCTCCTGCTGCAATAATCTCCGATGCAGTATAAAGCTGCTGTGTATATGAATAATAATTAAAATAGGTGTAGATACCGCCATGAATACCAGATGACGAAGAAGTTGACCCATTACCGATTCGCATACAGCCATCGTTAACATTTACAGTATACACTACGCTCTTGGGACAGTATGCGGAATATGCACCGTTCGGGGTAAATTTCACCGTAATGGTGGCACTACCCTCTGCCTCAGCCCTAACCAAACCTTCCGATGTTACACTTGCTATTGAAATGTTACTAGGGGTATAGCTGTATGTACCAGTTATGGCATTGCCACCGCCGTCCTGTAATGTATTGCTCAAAATTCCTTGACCGATGCCAAGGTTGATAGTGCTGCCTACAAGCACAGCACTTGACGATGACGACAACGACAGAGCTCCTGACGAAGGTTGCGTACACGACGCATCGATACAGAATTTCATTTCTGGACGTTCGTTAGTCTGAGTACCGTTTGTTGTTGCGACATTACTGCCATTAAGTGCTACAGAAGAACTACTATTATAATAATAGCAAGCCATTCCAGCACTATTTGTATGGTAAAAGTCAGGGTAATTTTGCCCCGTTGGCGCCGCGTTATCAGTTCTCCTTATGGCTACCAATATGTTACTGGTTCCATCCCATTCCCAACCATGCGAACTTATGTCGATATTATTCCATCCTGTGTTAAACGTTTTTGTTCCACTGTAAACCAATGTCAATCCTGCATCTGAAATCCATGAAGTAGGAACTGTGCTCTGACTTGTTTGTCCCAGATAAACTTCAAATGTCAAGGCGGAAGACGTAGTCTCACTGTAATTCAATGCAATCTCGTTTACAACACCTGCGTCACCTCCTGCCGCAATAATTTCCGACGCTGTATAAACCTGCTGTGTATATGCATAATAATTAAGATAGGTGTAGATACCGCCTACAATACCAGATGAAGAAGATGTTGAACCATCACCAATTCGCGCACAGCCATCGGTAACAACAACTGTAAATTCAGCAGTTTTAGCACATTGACCAATGTCGTCTGGAGTGTATCTTACAAATATGGTAGCACTTCCTTCGGCAACGCCTGTTATTACACCTGCTGCACTTACCGTAGCCACATTATCGTTTGACGAAATGTACGACAAAGTTCCAGGATATGTGGTCTGATCAATTCCATTGTTTACATAACCGCTTATGTCCAAGGTAGCAGGAGCTACAATGCTACCCGAAGTTGTATTGAGCGTAAGAGTTCCAGGAATAGGAGAACACGCATGCTCTATACAGATATTGTCGATAACAACACTATAATACGAACTGCTATTATAATACCACTTGAAGGCCAAGTATGCTCCCGACGGCATTCCTGCAGGAATTGTAAACTCGTTCTGTCCCGTAGAAGCAGAACCTCCAGAATAATATTCCGCAGTTGCAGTACCTATAGAATTAAAGGTCGCTGCATTAGACGGGTCGGTCATGTAGCCGAAAGTAAGAGTACCATAGCTAGAGTTTTCACACCAAGCATTAAATCTAATTATATCAGCTTCATGCAAGCCATCTATAAACGGCATTACAACATAGTTGGTAGAACCATAAGTACTGACGCTTCCAGATGTGATAACAATACCATTATAATCCATAGCATACGTACCATTAAATACATGTGGTGCATATCCGCTATTACTACCACTATATACCCTGTTCCAGCAGGTAGGCAAACCTGCATCGGTGTATACAGATGAATTTGGAGATGCATAGTCCTCGAAGTCGAAGCACACTGGGAGCATGATTGTTGCGCACGCCACGGTCACATTATATGTAACAGTTGCCGGACAGTAGTAGGTTCCGCTGACATTCGCAGCGCGGATACTTGCTGTTATTGTAGCAGAGCCATGGTTTACACCAGTTATGGTTGCTCCCGTATTTGTACCCGATACAGTAGCAATGGAAGGATTGCTCGAAGTCCATGTTACTTCCGTATTATTGGGATTTGTCAGGCTAATGGACAATGTGCCACCCATATTTACAATGCCCGATGCTGACGGCAGCGAGAATGTCGGCTCGGTACATGGGGTACATGATGTGGAATATCCATAATAACTTGAAACTTTCTTGTATATTGCAACAGCTTTTTGGTCAGTTGAATAGCATGAAAACAAATTGTCCGATGAATTATAATACAATTTATTACGGGTATTTGATCCTTGCGCCGTTATGCTTGCAATACCTGAAGAAATGCTAATGGCCCAGCTTCCGTTGGCATCATTTGTTGCCTGGGTACGCAGATAATTAGAACTAGAACTTGCAGCATAGATATATCCTGTGTTTGCAGCATCGTAGAACGCCCAAGTTCCGCTTGTAGTCCCTGCACTAAGGTCGAATTCGCAGACGCTTGATGTCCACGTGATAGCAGAACCGCTCTTTGTTATTTCTGCTTGCGCCCTATTATTACTATTTTGCGTAGTGCTTATTGCATAATCGTATCCGCTTGCTGCAATAACGACCTTGTCGCCCACAGCAAGTTCCGACACATTGTTAACAAGTTCCCATGTTGCAGGCAAACCGCTTTCGTAAGCAAACACCGCATAGTAAGTTACACTTGCCGAAACGTTTCCAGAAGGTGTTCTGAACAGGTCGGCAGGCGGATTGTCAGACGAATAGCTTGAATTTGCTGTCCAACCTACAAATACACGGTCGTAGCAATTATAACTAGTTGCATCTGTAGCAACTCCCGATGGCACCGTAAGTGCATAACTACTACCTATTGGATAGTTCTGCGTGGTGGTTGTGCCGTCAATCGACCAAGTGACCGTATATGGGCTTAACCACAATGCATATAATGTGGTGTTGCTTGTTACCGTTAAATTTTCGCCAGCGGCGTATGTCGTTCCATTGCCATCTGCCTGCGTATTCCAACCACCGAATGTATAGCCGGTTTTAACAAGGCTGCCAGTATTGCCGAGTACTGTAGCCGATGCACCTGGAAGGTAACTGCCTGCATCGGTAGGTGGCGTACCGCCTGTTGAACCATTACCATTGTAGGTAACGGTATAGTAAACTGGAGCCGTTACTATCAGCTTGTAATCCTCCGATTCACCATAGTAGTAGCTACCGCAAGGATTTGAAGGTGTACCAGTTAAGTAATCCTGCAATATTCTTAATCTATATTCCCCTGCAGAAGTATTCGCAGGAATAGTATAAGAACCAGAATAACTGGAAGCATAACCGCCAGAATTAAGAACCCTATCGGAAGTTTCCATACCGTCAGCATCAAAATCAATCCAGACCGCAAAACCATAAGTATCACTTCCGCTTGGTGTTATCGACAAATCTATTGTACTGCCTGCAGCCGCTGTGATGCTTCGGCTAGAATAATAGTCGGTATTGGAATTTGCCGTACCTGTAGAACTACTATTCAGCAAACTGTTGCCGCCTTGTGTTACAGTAAAGTTGGAGATATATCCATGATTGGTACTACTCCAAGTAGGAGTACATGGCGTACTACCTCCGCCACCACCAGATGTCTCATATACTACTGTTATAGATTTTATATACAAAGCACCGTTCCCAGACGTAAATGATATGACAATCTCGCCAGAAGATGTTCCCGTTCCTGATTTTGCACCAATAGTAGTCCAGCTAGGAGTAGATGTAGCAGAAAGATAAATATTACCTCCAACTGTTATAGATACATTATGTCCTCCTCCAGCACTACTGCATTCAATAGAAACAGATTTTATTATGCCAGGAATATTGCTTGTACGAAAAGTTAACCCAGCTGGATTATTTTTTTGCCGACCTGAACACACGAATTTTGCCATCCAGTTGTATTATTTCCAGTTCTTTCATAACTCCATTCAAAACCTCCTGTTGATATTGTCCCAGGATTGCTATTCAATGCACCATTCGACGCTGTCCAAGTTACTGTTCTCTCTTCTGCCCACACTCCGCTGCACATACAAAGCATAGCCACCACCACCGTAAGTTTGGCGGAAAAACCAGACAACCACTTAGATATCATACCAAATGCTGAATTTTCTTTTGCATTTTTCATATATATACAATTTACGTTTTTCATTATGTTTCTTTTTACGTGTCTCTTAATAAATCTTTCTTGCGAAATTTAAAAAAATTAGGCTTCAAATTTAAGAGAATATAGAATGTATAACACATAAGTGCCTTGTTATTATACACAAAAGGAATATTTTAGAATATTATAGCATAGCTTTTATATAAACAACAAAATACTATCACACTAAATATTGTACGAAATGAAGGTTATGTGATTGAAATAAGCAAAAAAAGGAATACTAAAGGAGAAAATTTAGGGAAAGATGAGAGAAGACGGACATGCGGATGGGCTAACAGGCGAACAGGCGAAAAGGCGAACAGGCGGACGGACGGGGCTAAAAGGCGAAAAGGCGAAAAGGCGAACGGGCGGACAGGCGAACAGCCAAATTCAAACAACTTCAAATCCAAAGGCTACCGCAGCTATTGCTGCTACGTATATGTGACCCCGCTGGGGTATGTGGCGAGAAAATACCGCAATGTTTTTGCCCCTCGCCCTATGTAGGGGCAGGTTTAAACCTGCCCCTACATGGCGTTAAATTGGGGCTGGGCAAAAACCTGCGGTAATGACCATGAGATCACGGATAGCCGACCGCGACGACGCTCCCCTATCGTATCGCGTGTGCGCTCTGGCTTCCGCGATGACGGAGGGAAAAGAAAAAAACAAGTAACATTACCCAGTCGAAAAAACTGATTATAAAAAAAAGCTAAAAGACTTGCAGTCTAGATGCCTTTTTCCTTTTCTATTCCACCTTCACTCTTATTCCCGTGCTATGGCTCGTATATTCGGGTGCGAACATGCTCTGGATAGTCGTTATGCCATTCGAGAAGTTGCCCTTCTGAGTAGCGATAACCTGATACTCAAACACGTAGGTGCCCTTTGGAAGAATGTCAATGAAGAAGTTTACCGATGCGTCCTTTATCGACTGGTAGTAGCCCAACGAGTGCTTGAACCTGTAGCCCGAAAGCTTTTCGGTAGGCTCGAAGGCTGCGGCACGCATATCCTTCAGGTGGACATACTCCATATTGCGGTCAACTTCGATTTCGATGCGAACTGTACAATGTTTCTGTTTTTTATTTGTTTTTAAAGTTCAAAGTTTAAAGTTTCTATGTTCAAGGGTTCAATGTTCAAGGGTTTGAAATTGTTTATGGGTTTGAATGGCTGCGCCGTTCAAGTTGTTTAAGAAGGTTTGAGGATTTGATGTTCAAAAAATCATACCTATTAATAATATAGGCAACTTTTATTTTGCTTCAACGATATTTTTTAATTACACCTGCAAAAATCTTTTATAAATTTGCACCCGATTAAATTTTTCAGAAAATGCTTACATTAAAGTTAATACGCGACGACAAGGATTTCGTCATCAACCGTCTGAAAATTAAGAATTTCGACGCAACAGAACTCGTAGAAAAAATAATA
>JAEEGL013897493.1_pt1 | contig 11532 bp, 7 predicted proteins | sample 9134231 | NCBI WGS metagenome assembly JAEEGL01 (sample SAMN16246548, study PRJNA631951) | gut metagenome | biome: gut microbiome; feature: rumen; material: fiber-attached | host: Bos | place: Iran: Karaj | collected 2018-10 | reverse complement strand
TTGGGTTAAGAAGAATGATTTATCATATGATGATTTAGATGGTAAATTTGTACCAACTTCTCCAATGGCTAAATACACTGGTGCCGCTGTTATCTTCGGTGCTACTGGTGGTGTTATGGAAGCTGCTTTACGTACAGTTCGTGATCTTTTAGAAAAGAAAGATTACAAAGATGTTGATATTACTCCACTTCGTGGTGTAGAAGAAGACATCAAAGAAGCTACTATGACAATTGCTGGAAAAGAATTAACAGTTGCTGTTGTTCATGGTGGAGCTCATGTACGTGAAATGATGCGACGCATTAAAGAAAATCCTGGTAAATATGCTTTCGTTGAATTCATGGGTTGTACAGGTGGATGTGTAAATGGTGGTGGTCAACCAATCGTTCCTTCATATATTGCGGATTATGTAGATGTTCGTGCAGAACGTGCTAAAGTATTATATGAAATCGATAAAGATTCACCATTAAGAAAGTCACATGAAAATCCATTTGTAATTGAATGCTACAAAGAATTCTTAGGCGAACCTAATAGTGAACTTGCTCATCATTTATTACATACTCACTATACTGCAAGAAAAGTATATGAACTTAAGAGAAAATAATATTGAATAAATAAGACTCTTTTCAGAGTCTTATTTTTTTAATATAAAACTATTGGTAAAAAACATCATTTATGATATGATTATATATAGAAATAATAATGGTGATAATATGTTAGATTTAATATGTGGATTTAATAAACTTACTATGGTTGACTTTGATGGAAAAATGAGTGCCACTATCTTTCTTGGTGCTTGTAATTTTCGTTGTCCTTTCTGTCATAATTCTAGTTTAGTTCTTGAGCCTAATGATAATGATAAAGTTTCTTTTGAAGAGATATATGATTATTTGAAGAAAAGAAGAGGTATCTTAGAAGCAGTATGCATCACGGGTGGAGAACCAACATTATATCCCGATTTAAAAGAAATGATTAAGAAAATTAAAGAATTAGGATATCTAGTTAAACTCGATACCAATGGAACTAATCCAAGTATTATTAAAGAATTATATAAAGAAGGATTAATTGATTATATTGCGATGGATATTAAGAATAGTTATAAAAAATATCCAATAACTGCCGGGAAAAAATCAATTGATAATGAAGCGATAAAAGAAAGTATAGAGTTCTTATTGCATAGTGGAATTGATTATGAATTTAGAACAACGATTGTAAATGAACTCCATGCAATCGATGATATGAAAGAAATCGCTCTGATGATTAAAGGTGCTAAGAGATATTTCTTACAAATGTTTGTGGATAATGGCAGTTGTATCGCGGGTGGTCTTCATAAAGTGGAAATAGAAGATGCTAAAGCGATGGTACAAATATTAAAAAAAGATATTGAATATGTTGCCTTAAGAGGTTATGAATAAGAGATTGTTAGATTTTTCTAACAACCTTTTTTTTATAAAAATAAATAAAAAATAAAACAATTAGGCTTTTTTAAAGATTTGATGCTAAATATATAAATGTAGTAAAAAAGAAAGTGAGATATTATGAATAAAGAAATACCTAATTGTAAGAAGAAGAGAACACTTTATAATTTATTTGATGTCTTTAGTTGTGAAAACTGTCCAGTTTTAATAAAAGATGAAGAATATGTTATTTCCGAAAATAAGATATATATTTATCATTTATATGATGGTTGTATTTTAAATGAATTAAATGAAGATGAATTAGTTAATAGTAAGAAAATGAAATTATTTTTAAAAGATGCCATAATTAATAAAGATAAAATAATAATATTATGGTTAGATAGTTTTGATGTTGAAAAAAGAGAAATAGATTTAATGAATTTAGCTTCATTTGATATGGATATCCATATAATGACATTATAAAGCATAATATATGCTTAAAATAGGATTATAACCCGAAAATTTAGTCTCCAATCACTTTATTTAGTTAACAAAAGTAAATAATAATGAAAGAATCAAAATGATTATAAATAAAATATCAAGAAGAAGAAAATGACAAAAAATAAATTTTTATTATTTTATTATATACTATTATTATTTTTATTATGATATAATATAGTTGTAACCAAAGCACGAAAGGAGATATTATTATGAAAGTTAAAATTCGTACTAAAAACAAAATCTATGTAGAGGCTAGTTTTAAGGAACATTGTGAACAAAAACTAGGCAAATTTGATCAATATTTTCGTAATCCAGAAGATATTGAAGCAAATGTTCTTTTGAAAGAGTATGATGATTGTAAAGCAATTGAAGTTACTATCCCTACTAAAAACATTATCTTAAGAGCCGAGGTTAAAGAAGAAACATTCCTATGTGCTCTAGATGCGGCTATTGCCAAACTAGAATCACAACTTCGTCGTCATAAATCAAAAATTTATTCAGCCATGAAACGTCGTGAAGGTGTTAGTGGATATTATGCATCACAAGGAGAACTTGATTTAGAAGGAATGCAGGCCGAGCTAATGGCAAATAAGCTTGTAAAAGATAAGAAGATTGAATTAAAACCAATGACTGTTGATGATGCCATCCTTCAAATGGATATGCTTGATCATGATTTCTACATCTTCTTGAATAGTGAGACTAATAAAGTTTGTGTCGTTTATCTACGTAATGATAATGACTACGGCATTATTGAAGCTAATATGTAATTATTTAAGAGTCCTTTTAGGACTCTTTTTTATTGAAAAAAAATCGGTTTTATTGTATAATAAAGAAAATAGATTTTAATATATGGAGGGTCTTTATCATGAAGAAAATAATGTTAGTATTTGTTTCTTTATTAATGATTATCTTACTTGGAAGTACGATTAATATAAACGCTGATGATCAGTTATATTTATCAGATGGTACGGCTATGTACTACAAAGGAACAGATAATCCTGTATATATCGCTAGCGATTTTGTGATGCAAGACACATATTATCGTGGTTGTTGGATTACGCCTCTCGCCGGAGGTCTTCCTAGCTGCAGTGATTCTTCGATTGAGAATTATAAAAAAGAGATAAAAGAAATGTTTGATGTTATGGAATATTTTAATTTGAATGCTTTAATATTCCATATTCGTATTATGAATGATGCTTTATATCCATCCGAATTAAATCCAAAATCAAACTATATGAGCACTAGTCAAGATTTACTACCTTGGGTTATTGAAGAGTGCCATAAGCGTGGTATTGAATTCCATGCTTGGCTAAATCCATACCGAGTTAAATCAAGTGGGGGCTCAACAGCGACTGAAGAAGCGCAAAAGATTAAGAATCGTTGCCCGGCAAATGTCGGAAGTGATCCAAATAATTTACTTGTTAATTCTAGTGGTGGGGTTATTTTAAATCCTGGTGAACCAGCTGTTCGTGATTTTATCGTTGACACATGCATGGAAGTTATTGAAAAATATGATGTCGATGCTATTCATTTTGATGACTATTTTTATATCACGGGTGTTGATGATAGTGCTACTCGTGCTAAATACAATCCTGATGATATGGAATTAGGTGATTGGCGTCGTCACCAAGTGGATTTATTTATTGAACAGTTAAGTAATGAAATGAGTGCTTATAATAAAGCTCATAACCGTTATGTTCAACTTGGTATTAGTCCATCGGGAATTTATCGTAATGGCGATGGAAAAGTAAGTTACGATGATGATGGAAATGCCATAACTAATGGTTCAAAAACTGGTGGTATGGAACATTATGGTAATTATTTATATAGTGATACAGTTAACTGGATTAATCATGAATGGATTGATTACATCATGCCACAAAGTTACTGGGCATTCTCACAACCAATTGCTGGATTTGCGGATGTCATGAGTTGGTGGGATAAAGTATGTGCCAAGAAGAAAGTTAATCTATATTCAGGTATGGGTATTTATATGTCAGAAACTCCAGGTAGAAACTACTCTTGGGGATTTGATCCAAGTGAAGCTCCTAATCAAATACTTTATACCCAAACCCTTTCTCATACCCAAGGAACAGTATTCTATAGCTATAATTATTTAGAATCTGGTATTCGTGATAAAACAACATTATTTGGTCAAGGACTAGATAAGATAAAACAAAAGATGTTTAAGAGTCCAGCCATTCTTCCAGTTATTAGAACAATGGATCATGTTGATATAAGTCCCGTTAGTGATATTTCAATCAATAATGAAAATGGTAAAAACACTATTAGTTTTTCAAAAGTCGCTGGTGCTAAATTCTATGTTATTTATCGTAGTCGCACTAATATCGAACTAAAACCGGATGAAGTTATCGCTATTATTGGTGATGATGGAGATTTAAGTACAAAATTAAGTTTTGAAGATGAAGTTGGTAATAATAAATATAATTATGCTATTCGTGTTCAAGCTGGTAATAATGAATTAAGTGAAGCGAAATTTGTGGGATCTAGTAAATACAAAGTCGAGTTTACAGATTTTGATGGAAATGTGATCGATACTCAATATGTATATTATGGTAATAGTGCGGTTGCCCCTACGCCACCAACAAGAAGTAGTGAATTTAAAGGTTGGGGTACTGATTATACTTATATCACTGGCGATACGGTTGTTAATGCGAAATACCAAGATAGTACTTGTCACATTAAATTCTTAATGGATGATGATACATTAATCAAGGAAATCGATGTTCCATATGGCGGAAATGCCGAGATTGAAACACCAGAAAAAGAAGGATTTGATTTTGTATCATGGACTGTTGATATTAATAATGTGACTAAAGATATGGAGACAAAAGCAGTATTTACAGAAAAGATTCTTCATATGCAGTTCTTAGACGCTGATGGTTATGTTATTGAAGAATATGATATTAAGTATGGTAATAACCTTCGTTTTCCTGCCAACCCTGAGAAGAGAGGATATGAATTTGTTGGATGGAGTCCAAATTCAAGGGTTGCGAAACACGATACGATGTTTACGCCAATTTTTGAACCAATTTATTACACTCTTACTTTAATTAATAAGATTGATGATTCAATTATCGGGGAAGTAAAAGTTCAGGCTTATACCGATGCGGTATTACCAGAACCACCTGAAGTTAGAGGTTATACATTTAAATATTGGCTTGGTACATATACTGATGTTCGTTATGATAATAAGATTTATGCTTATTATGATGAAAACTGTTATAACATCACTGTTTATGATGAAAATGGGGAAGTTGTCGAAGTGATTGAACATTTCTTCCTTGATGATTTTGTTTATCCAGAGCCTAAAGAAATTGAAGGATTAGAATTCTTAAGATGGAGTTTTGATATCAATGATTTAGATAATGAAAAATTTGATATTGATATGTATCCTGTTTATTTCAAACAAGGTGTGAAAATTAAATTTGTGGTTGATGGAGGACAAGAAATCTCTACAATTACCTTAAATGATAAAAATACGGAAATTGTTTATCCTAACGCTCCAACCATTGAAGGCAAGAGATTCTTGAAGTGGAGCTTAGAAATGGGTGATATCATTTCTCTAGATAAAGATATAGAGATTAAAGCTATATATGAAGATGTAATCTTAACTATTACATATTTAGATAAAGATGGTAAAAAAATCGCTGAAGAGAATGTTAAATACGGAGATAGTGCTAAACATGATTTTGAAATTCCAACTATTGATGGATTCAAATTCAAAGGATTTAGTGCCTCTTTAGATAACATAAAAGAAGATATGGAAGTATCTTTAGTTTATGAAGAAGTGAAGAAAGGTTGTAATAAAGGCGCAATAGTAAATGTCTTACTTAGTGTCTTTACTGCCTTTGGAACTTTATTCATCTTGAAAAAGAAACATTAATTATCATAAATAAAATACTTTATTGATAAAACAACACTCTCACAACATATTCATGTGAGAGTGTTTTTTAAAAAAAGGTAGAGTGATTATTAAGTGTTGTGTACCTAAAATAGCCAAAATGGTATACTGTAGTATACCAAAATGGCAAAAATAGGTACACAAAATGCTTTATAGAAAACCATAAAAAAGCGATTGATTATTATTTTATCAACGTAATATATGACATATAGGAAATTACTAAAAATTATAACAATATCATAATATGACAAGAGAGACGAATTCGTCTCTCTTTTTCTTGATAAAGAAGTGATTTTGTGCTAAAATAAGTAAAATGGATAAAAATCGGAATAAGTTAAGGATGGTATATTATGGGACTATTTAAAGGATTATTCGATGCCGGATATAAAGAATTAAAAAGAGTTGAAAAGATTGCATATAAAATTGATGCTCTAGCGGAAGATTATAAAAAATTAACTGATGATGAACTAAAACATAAGACAGTTGAATTTAAAGAACGTCTTCAAAATGGAGAAACTTTAGATGATATTTGTGTTGAAGCTTTTGCGACTGTTCGGGAAGCCTCAACTCGAGTTCTTCATATGACTCCTTTCTTCGTTCAATTAGAAGGAGCTTTAGCTCTTCATGGTGGTAATATCGCCGAGATGAAGACAGGTGAAGGTAAAACATTAACTTCCACAATGGTTGTATATCTTAATGCCTTAGAAGGTAAAGGTGTGCATGTCGTTACTGTCAATGAATATCTAGCTGGCCGTGATGCTGAAGAGATGGGAGTTCTTTATAAATGGCTTGGTCTTACAGTTGGTTTAAACTTAAGAGAATTAACGCCTGATGAAAAGCGAGCTGCATATAACTGTGATATCACTTATAGCACAAATTCAGAACTTGGATTTGACTATTTACGTGACCATATGGTTACTTATAAAGAAATGATGGTTCAACGTGAACTTAATTTTGCGGTTGTCGATGAAGTCGACTCCATTTTGATTGATGAAGCGCGTACTCCATTAATCATTAGTGGTGGTGAAAAGAATACTGGTAATCTTTACCAACAAGCTGACCTTTTCGTAAAAAGCTTACATAGCGAAGGTGAAGATGATGACAACGCTGATTATGAAGTTGACATTAAAGCCAAACATGTTACGTTAACTGAACGTGGTATGGAAAAAGCTGAACGTTTCTTCAAGATTGAAAACTTGTATGATGTTCGTTATGTTAATTTATTACATCATATTCATAATGCCTTAAAAGCAAATTATGCCATGGAACGTGATGTTGAATACGTTGTTTCTGATGGTAAAGTTATTATCGTTGATCCATTCACTGGTCGTTTGATGCATGGTCGTCAATATTCTGAAGGCCTACATCAAGCAATTGAAGCAAAAGAACATGTTGAAATCAAAAAAGAAACAAGAACTATTGCGACTATTACTTACCAAAACTTCTTTAGAATGTATAAGAAACTTGCCGGTATGACAGGAACTGCCAAAACGGAAGAAGAAGAGTTTAGAAATATTTATAACATGTATGTTGTGGAAGTTCCAACTAACTTACCAGTTATTCGTATTGATGACCCTGATTTAATGTTCGTTTCGATGAAAGCGAAATTTAATGCCATCGCTGATGATATTTTAGAGCGTTATCGTAAAGGTCAACCAGTTCTAGTTGGTACTATTTCTATTGAAACAAGTGAATTATTATCGGAACTTCTTACAAAACGACATATTCCTCATCAAGTGTTAAACGCAAAACAACACGAACGTGAAGCGGAAATCGTTAGTCATGCTGGTGAAATGCGTTCGGTTACGATTGCGACTAACATGGCCGGACGTGGTACTGATATTAAGTTAGGTCCTGGTGTTAAGGAACTTGGTGGACTTGCGGTAATTGGTACTGAACGTCATGAAGCTCGTCGTATCGATAACCAATTGCGTGGTCGTTCTGGTCGTCAAGGTGACCCTGGTTATACAAGATTTTATTTATCGGCTGAAGATGATTTAATGCGTAGATTCGGTTCTGAACGTTTTAAATCAATGTTATCAATGATCGTTATAAATAAAGGAAGTGGTGCCGAAACTCCACTGGAATCAAAAATGTTCTCTCGTTTCGTTGAGAGTGCGCAAAAGAAAGTTGAAGGTAATAACTTCGATAATCGTAAAACTGTTCTTGAATATGATGAAGTTATGCGTAAACAAAGAGAAATCATTTATGAAGAACGTAATCAAATCTTATTCTTAGATGATATTTCGGAAATCATTTTACGTATGATGCATAATACTTGTGAACGTCTAGCGATTACTTATGTTGATCCTGATAGTCGTAAAGGCTATATTGACCCAATTAAGTTAATGAAAGAAATCGATGGTATTTTCTTCATTCCAGCTACTTTTGAAGTTCGTGATTTTGAAGAAAAAACTGCCCCTGAAGTTACAGAGATACTTTATAATAAGTGTGTAGCTTTACTTGATGAAAAGAAAGCTGAATTCCCTAAAGAAATGATTAGAGAATTCTTAAAGGTTGTTTTATTAAGAGTTGTCGATACATATTGGATGAATCATATTGATGATATGAGTGAACTTCGTCAAGCCGTTCGTCTTCAAGCTTATGCTCAAGTTAACCCATTACGTGAATATCAAGACATTGGTTACCAAAAATTTGAAGAAATGATTAATAATATCGAACATGATGCCACTAAGTTCGTTAACCGTGCTCGTATCCAACAAAATCAAGAGCGTGAAGAAGTAATTAAACCAACTGGCACAAACAGTGGGGAAGCTCCTACTCATCGTCAAGCTGTTTCTAAAAAAGTTGGACGTAATGAACCTTGTCCATGTGGCAGTGGTAAGAAGTACAAGAACTGTTGTGGTAGATAAAAATGGAAAACTATGAGATTTTAAAAAGTATTGAAGAATTCAGTACTAGATTAACCGAGTTAAAAGAGGCTATTGGCCTTGAAAAGCTTAAAAGTAAAATTGATGAGAATGAAAAGATAATGGCTAGTCCTGATTTCTATAATGACATGAAAGAAGCACAAAAGCTTCTTAAACAAGTCAAAAAAGATAAAGACATCGTGAAAAGTTTTGAAGTTATTAGTAGCGATGTTGCGGACTTGAATGTTCTTTATGAAATGCAGAAGAATAAAGAAGTCGAACCAGCAGAAATCGATAGTGATCTTTTAGATTTAATTAAGAAAATCGGAGATACTTTAGGGCCACTTGAAGAAAGATTATTACTATCTGGTCCTTATGATGATAGTGATGCCATTCTTGAGCTTCACCCTGGGGCTGGTGGCACGGAAGCGATGGACTGGGCTAGTATGTTATTTAGAATGTATAAACGCTTTAGTGAGAAGCATGGTTATGAGTTTGAAGTGCTAGATTATTTAGAAGGGGAAGAAGCTGGCATTAAGAGTGTAACGTTTGTCATTAAAGGTGATATGGTTTACGGCAAATTAAAAGGTGAACACGGAACCCATCGTTTAGTTCGTATTTCTCCATTTGATGCCGGGGCTAGACGTCATACATCTTTTGTTGGATGTTATGTAACGCCAATAATCACTGATTCAATTGAAATTGATATTAAGCCAGAAGATATTCGTATTGATACTTACCGATCTAGTGGAGCCGGTGGACAACACATCAATAAAACTGATAGTGCCATTCGTATCACTCACTTCAAAACCGGGATTGTTGTAACTTGTCAAAGTGAAAGAAGTCAAATCCAAAACCGTGAACGAGCAATGGAAGTTTTGAAAGCCAAATTATATCAATTAGAACAAGAAGAAAAAGAAAAGAAATTAAAGAGTATTAGTGGAGAAACATCAATCAATAGCTTTGGTGGCCAAATTAGGTCTTATGTTTTCCATCCTTATTCTTTAGTTAAAGATTTGCGTACTGATTATGAAACTCCCAACGTTTTAGGCGTTATGGATGGCGATTTAGATGGTTTTATTAATGCTTACTTAAAATGGAATAAATAGTAAGAAAGAAAACAATGGAAGATAATATTAAAATAATATCAATTAAAAAACTGAAAAAAATAGGAATGTATGAACTAACGACTTCGGTGGATAAAATCGAAGTAAGTGATGATATTATTGTAAAGTTCAGGCTAGAAAAAGATTTAGAGATTGATCCAACTCTTTATAAGAAAATCAAAAAAGAGAATGAAAAACGAAATATCTTTTTTAAAGTCTGTAATTACATATCATACGGAATGCGTTCAGAATATGAAATATATAAATATTTAGAAGAACGTGATGTTAGTCAAGCTGATATTATAAAGATTATAAAAGAACTAAAAGACTTAAATATGGTAGATGATGAAATGCTGGCAAAGTTTATTCTTGATAGCACAATTCGAAATAAAAAAGGTCCCAAAGTCTTTTATAATAAATTATTTGAACGTAAACTTAAAGTAAATAAAGATGATTTTATTTATGATGAGGATATGGAAGAAGAAGTATTAGATGTAATTATCCCAAAGCTTGTGGATAAGAAAACTAATCTACCTATTAAGAAACAAAAAGAACAACTTTATCAAAAACTAATTCGTGATGGATTTAGTGGAAGTTTAATTGAAAAGAAGATTAATAGTATATCTTTTACTTCTAATGCCTTAGATTATTTAGATAATGAGATCAAAAAACTGAAGAAGAAATATGAAAAATTACCAGATGATGAGAAACAAACAAAAATCATCCAAAGTTTGATGAGAAAGGGCTATGAATATAGTGACATCAAAAAAGTAATTTTTTAAGGGAGGTACTTATGAAGAGTATTATTCAAAAAACATTATTGATATTATGTATCTTATCTTTAGGACTATTTTTGTTTAGTGGACTAAAAGTTAGTTCCGCTGAGGAAGTAGTTTACACGGATGGAGTGCCTGTTAAGAGATTTGGTTCTAACGACAGTGTAACCGTTAAAGAGTTTAAGACTAAAGATACAGAGTTTAGGGCTGTTTGGGTTTCTCCTCTAGTTGGAGATATCGCTAGATACTCTTCAAAAGCTCAATATCAGGAACAAATTTTATCTGTATTAGACAGCATGCAATATTATAATTTAAATGTTATGTTATTCCATGTTCGTATTATGAATGATAGTTTGTATCCATCTGCCTACAGTGATTGGTCAATTTATTATGATACAAATCCTGATTGGGATGCCTTACCTTGGATTATTGAAGAATGTCATAAGCGTGGTATTGAATTCCATGCTTGGATGAATCCATACCGTGTTCAAAATGGAACATATAATTTACGTGAACTTGCGAAAAAATATCGTTCATCAAATATGGCTAGTAACTATGAAAACTTACTTCAAGGTACTAATAGTGTAATACTAAACCCTGGTGAACCAGCCGTTCGTGATTGGCTAGTTCGTGTTTGTATGGAAGTAGTAGAAAATTATGATGTTGATGCGATTCATTTTGATGATTATTTCTATGATGCGGGAATTGATGATTCCGCAACTCAAGCTAAATATCGTCCAAAAGATATGAATGTTGGAGATTGGCGTCGTGAACAAGTTAGTACTTTCATTCATGACTTAAGCAATGCGATTAGAGCTTATAACACCGAAAACAACCGCCGTGTGGAATTAGGTATCTCTCCATCGGGTGTTTGGAAAGCTGATACTAACCGTAATAATGGTTTTGGAACGGTCACATTAAACACTCAAACAGGAATGGTGGAAACCGAAGGATCAAGAA
>JAEEGL011913272.1_pt1 | contig 11532 bp, 12 predicted proteins | sample 9134231 | NCBI WGS metagenome assembly JAEEGL01 (sample SAMN16246548, study PRJNA631951) | gut metagenome | biome: gut microbiome; feature: rumen; material: fiber-attached | host: Bos | place: Iran: Karaj | collected 2018-10 | reverse complement strand
CTTCTGTGAGCGGAGATCGTGATAACCACCGGTGAAACAGCAGACGTCTGGAAGCACGTCTGTTTTTCTTTGGAGAAAACATGGATAAATGTGTTTTTCCTGCCGGGCGGGAATACAATAGTATGTAAAGAAACAGATCGTATCTGTCTGCATCCGAATAAGCAGAGAAGGGGAATGATCATGGAAGAGAAAAAATCAACGCCGCTGGGCACGAAGATCTGGTTTTCCGCAGTCTTTTTCGGCCTGGTCGGCCAGATCGCGTGGATCGTCGAGAATATGTATTTCGCAACGTTTGCCCAGGATATTTTCGCCAATTCCGGACGGCCGGACATGTCCTACGGTGTCACGACACTGATGGTGATTCTCTCTGCCATCGCCGCCACGGTGACGACGATCTTCGCCGGCAGTCTGAGTGACAGAGCCGGCAAACGGAAGCCGTTCATTGCCTTCGGCTACATTTTCTGGGGACTGACGATCATGCTGTTTGCCTTGCTGCCGATGAAGGCGGAAGCCTCCAGAATCGGCCTGATCGCCGCGCTTCTGATCATTTTTGACTGTCTGATGACCTTTGCCGGATCGACATCCAACGACGCGGCATTCAATGCCTGGGTGGCGGACGTGACGGATAAAACCAACCGTGGCAAACTGAATGCCATTCTTGCCATCCTGCCGGTCATCGCGGTCGTCATCGTATTTGTCGGTCTGGGAAGTCTGTACAATTCCGCCAACCCAAGCAACGCGCGCTTCTTTATCGTTCTGGGCATCATACCGATCATCGCCGGCCTTCTGGCACTGTTTATCCTGGAGGACGCGCCGGATCTGAAAACAGCAGAAGGGAAGGATTATCTCAGTGATACGTTCTACGGCTTCCGCCGGGATGTTATCAGAAATAATAAAATGATTTATATCTGCCTGGCGGCTGCCTGTATTGTCGGCATTGCCCAGCAGACATTCTTCTCCTATCTCATCAATTTCCTGATCGTCACGCTGGGACTGGGAGACAGCTTCGTGATTCCCATGGCGGTGATCATTGTCGGGGCTGCAGTGTTTACGGCGGTGATGGGTGTTCTGTTTGATAAAAAAGGCAGAAAACATTTCTACTATCCGCTGCTGGCCATCATGATACTCGGCATTCTCTCTTTCTGGGCAATCCAGTTTACCGATGGTGTATTGAAGACGGTGATCCTGTATGCCGGAGGTGTGCTGATGATGGGCGGTATTCTGTCGCTGACCGGCGCGTTTACGTCCTCTTTCCAGGATTATCTTCCGGAGGGAACGGAAGGACGTTTCCAGGGTGTGCGCATGTGTTTCATGGTTCTGATTCCGATGATCGTCGGACCAGTCATTTCTCTTTTGATCGGTCTGGATGCCATGGGTATGAACGGCGCGGATTTTGTGCCGCCATATACCTTGTTCCTGGCGGCGGCTATTGCGGCATTACCGGCCATCATCCCGGTCTGGTTTGTCCGGAAGGATTCGGAATAAGCTCTGTTATGGACGGAAAAGACCTCATATCCGCCGGGATACGAGGTCTTTTTTTCTGAGCTTCAGAACGGCTTTCTGAGCCGCGTTTCCGTTTCCGGAACCAGGCCGAAGCGGGCGGCGTAATTCATGGCATTTCTCAGTTGATCCGGATGGGCGACGTCTTCCGGTGTATGAGCATCACAGCCCAGAATGACTTTGCATTTTTCCTGTGCCGCGATGATCCAGAAACGGTCGTCCGGATAATTCCGGCCCTGTCTGAGACCGAGAATATTGATCTCCAGCGGGATATTCATAGAGTATGCGCTGCGGCAGACGCGCCGCATTTCCTGCTCATAGATTGCGTCAGGTCCCTTGAAGCGGAACAGGTCCGGATGCGCGACATAGGTGAAACAGCCGGTTTCCATGCCGGCAATCACCTGGTCCACGTAAGCCGCCAGAGCATTGGCATCTGACTGCGGCCGGCTGTTGTAGATGGCTTCCCGGCTGTCGTTGAAGTGCTGGCCAAGCAGCAGATAATCCACCGGATAAGGTGAGAGAAGATCCTGCAGGTTCGCAAAGAGATCGGGATAGTATTCTGCCTCAAAGCCAAGCAGGATTTCGATGTCATTTTGAAATTCTTCCCGCAGAGAAAGGACACTCTGCACATAATCTTCCAGTTTTCGGATGGGAATGCGGAAGCCGGATTCGTGTCCGTCCGGAAAGGGCATCGGCACATGGTCGGAGAAGCCCAGCGTTTTCAGTCCCCGGCCGATGGCAGTCTCCACATATTCCCGGTCAGCCCCGTCGGCGTGTCCGCAGCGGGCGGTATGGGTGTGATAATTGACGATCATAGATGTTTCAGCCTTTCTGCAGCCATTCTAACAGGACCGGATCGAATTATAAACCTGCACCCCTCATCTGCCCGATGGCTTCCGTGAGATCCTTCAGCGTTTTCGCGGCGTCGCCTTCGATGCAGACGGACTGTTTTTCAATTTCTTTCGGGCAGGCGGCGTTGTCATAACTCAGACAGGCATATACGGCTTGCGGATGGCCGGCAGTCATCTGCCAGAAAGGATATTTGATGATGACGGGTGTATTATAGCCGACACCGATTTCCAGAAACAGGATCTTTCCCGTGATCCGGGTGCGCAGGAAATTCTGGTATCTTTCCGCGGCTGCGTGCCATCCTTCGTCTTCGACAAAGCGGTCATCAGACCGCAGGTTCATCGTCAGCGGCCTGCCGCAGACGGGACATACCGGAAACAGATCATCCGGCACTTCCATTGTCACCTGTTTTCCGGCCGGGATGATCAGATTGCCTTCTTCATCGATTGCAAAACCCTGGGCCAGGACCATCCGGACGATCATTTCCCGATTGTCATACGTTTCTTTATGGCATGGCTCACTGCACTGGAAGAGACCGTAGTCACCCTGGGTATAGAACAGTCTTTTCTTGTCAAAACCGGCTTTCTGAAAACAGTGGTCGACATTTGTCGTAATGACAAAACAGTCTTTATCCCTGACCAGTTTCAGCAGTTCTTCATAAACCGGCAGGGGAGCGTCCATATAACGGTTGACGTAAATGTATCTGGACCAGTAAGCCCAGAATTCATTCTGCGAAGGAAAAGGGTAGAAACCGCCGGAGTACATATCCGTGAAATGGTATTTCGCAATAAAATCCGGGAAATACTTTGTAAAGCGTTCGCCGGTATAGATGAAACCGGCTGCGGTTGAAAGACCGGCGCCGGCTCCGATGACAACTGAATCACAGTTCTGCAGAGCGGAAGCGAGCTTATGAATGCCGGCAGAGTAATTCTGTGTAGATGTCATAGTCTTTATCCTTGAAAACATTGAAGATCACCTCGATTTCTGAATCTGTTTCTTTCCGGTACTGATCAACAGTCTGGATGGCGATTTCAGCGGCCCGCCGGTTCGGAAAACGGAATTCTCCGGTCGAAATACAGCAGAAGGCAATGCTGCGGATGCCGTTCTGCGAAGCTGTTTCAAGACACGAACGGTAACAGGAGGAAAGCATTATTTCGTCTGCCGCTCTGACTGTGTCATAGATGATCGGACCGACAGTATGAATGACGTAAGAGCAGGGAAGGTTGTAAGCCGGGGTGATTTTCGCCTTGCCGGTTTCCTCCGCATGACCCTGGACGTTCATGATTTCCGCGCATCTGCTGCGCAGCTGGATTCCCGCATAGGTATGGATGCAGTTGTCGATACAGTTGTGGCACGGCACATAACAGCCGGTCATGCCGCTGTTTGCCGCATTGACGATGGCATCGCATTTCAGGGTCGTTATGTCTCCCTGCCAGAGATAGATACCGTCTTTGACAGGGGAAAGGCTTTGATAATCAATGATGCCTTTCTGCCGGGTGGCTTCCGTAAGATAATCGTTCTGCACGGCCAGGAATTCTTCGCTGATGTCGCGCGGCGGGCGGACATTCATCAAAGCCCTCAAAAGCTGTTTCTGCTCAACTGCTTCCGCAGGAATCTGTATATTCCGATAACTTTCCTGTTCGTTCAGAAGATAACGGATCAGATACTGTCTTCTTTCGTTCTGTTCCATTTTGTCAGACCTTTGCGGCATTAATCCTGAATTTCGATCTTCAGATCTTTGAAGAATGCCTCGGTGCCGATCTCAGAGAAGAAGCCGACACCGCCGTGCGCGTCTTTGCCGTGTTTCATAGGGTCGACGGTCAGAACGGGCTCCGGTTCGTCATTCAGATAGAATGATGCTTTTTCATCCTGAATGACTGCTTTCAGAGTTACCCATTCATCAAGACCGTAATTCATCGGCGCTTCATATCCGGTGATTCCGAATTCCCGGAAATAAGCGAATGTATATCCCGGGTAGGAAAAATACTGGCAGCCGTGCGCTTTGCGTATGGGTTCGTCTGTCGTGCCGTTTGTCGGCCGGATATAGAATGAGTCAAATGCACTGGTGTCCGGACTGACCCGGAAGACAATGCCGATAAAGCCTCTGGCGAAGTCAGGCGCGTCCGGCAGAAGCCGGCTGAGCATTTTCACGCTGATCGTTCCGTTGTGAAAATCCAGATCTTTGACAGTAACGATCGTGTTTTCGTCAAACTGCATCAGCTTGTCTTTTTTGGTGACACGGATCGCCGGCTCTCCGTCCATCATCACATCCTGCATTTCCGTGTGGGTGCTGGTAAAAAACTCTGTGTCAGTCGGTATTCTTTTCATTGTCATTCTCCATTTTCTGCCATTATTTTACATGCTTTTTCGCCGTCAGGCGATATTACTATCATGCCGGCATACCGCATATGCAAACCTGCTGAAACCGTGAGAACGGCTATGGGTTTGCTGTGCGGAATATTGAACTGATGGTACATGGCGCTCTTTTCCGGCAATTGTGATAAAGTGTTATATATGGAAAAAAGATGTGATCTGCACAGTCATTCGCTGTTTTCGGACGGAACCGCGACACCGGAAGAACTTGTCCGCCTTGCTGAAAAGCAGGGACTTTCGGCGTTGGCACTGACCGATCACAACACATCGCAGGGCCTGAAGGATTTCATGGAAGCGGGAAAAAACAGTGAGGTCATTACGATACCGGGCTGTGAATTCACGACGGAGTGGCATGAAAAAGAAATCCATATTGTCGGTCTTTTCTTCCGCCGGGAGTACTGGCAGGAAATCGAAGACTTTCTTGAACTGACACATATCGCCAAGATCAACAGTAACAACATTCTGATCAAAAACCTGAATAAAGCCGGCTACGATATCACGTATGACGAATGCGCGGCACTGACCGACGGTGATATCAACCGTGCCCATATTGCCCGTATCCTGATGAAAAAAGGGTACGTGAAAAGCGTTGCCGAAGCATTTGAAACTCTGCTGAAGCCCGAGCACGGCTTTTATGTCCCGGCCAGGCGGATCACTTCCTTCGCGGCTATCCGCTTTATCAAGACTTATAAGGCAGCCGCCATCATGGCGCATCCGCTGCTGAATCTGACACCGGAGGAAATGGAGGAATTTCTGCCGGAAGCCAAGAAAGCGGGTCTGGACGCGATTGAAACGAGATACACCGAATTTGATGAGGAAATGACAAATACCGCTGTCCGGCTGGCGGAAAAATACGGCCTGAAGCAGAGCGGCGGCTCGGACTATCACGGCAAGACAAAACCGGACATTGAACTGGGCACCGGCCGCGGCAGTCTGTTCGTTCCATATGAATTCTACGAAAGCATGCGGGCATGCGCGGACTATGAGGAATCCTGACAGAGTTCATCAGCGGACTCTGTTTTTTTTCTTCCGCAGGCCTGTAGCCAACTTGACTGATTCTGTTACAATATTGACAGACATTAATTCATATGGAGGGTCCTATGGCATTGAAAATGATGGAATATCCAAATCCGAAAGGATCACTGAAGCTGCGGGTCGTGAAAGGCCATTTCGCGACAAGCCACAGCCATGTCAATTATTATGTTGACCTGACTTATACGAAGCATCGTCTTTCCGAAGCGAAGGAAGCCGCCAGAATTCTGGCTGAAAATCTCAGCAATACGACGATCATTGACACGATCCTGTGTCTGGACGGCACCGAGGTGGTAGGCGCATGCATGGCAAGTGAACTGACCAGGCATGGTTTCTCCAGTGTGAATGATCACAAAACGATCTATGTCGTGACTCCCGAACACACGACCGGAAGTCAGCTGCTGTTCCGCGACAATATCCAGCCGATGATCCGGGATAAGCACATACTGATCCTGGCCGCATCGGTAACGACCGGTTACACTGTGGCCGGCGGCATTGAAGCGATCCAGTATTACGGCGGTTCGGTTGCCGGTGTATGCGCGATCTTCTCGAAGGTCAAAGAATGCTTCGGCTATCCGGTATATTCCGTATTCACTCCGGAAGGAATTCTCGATGACTATATGAGCAAGACTTCACTGGAATGCCCGCTCTGCAAGAAAGGCAAGAAGGTGGACGCCATCGTCAACACGCACGGTATATCCTTCTTTAAGTAATCACATCCGGCAGGCGCTCCTTATGAGAGCGCTTTTTTTTGTAAAAAAAGCCAAAATAAGGCAATAAATAAGGGAAAAATATAATTTCCTTAACAAAAAATTGAAAAATCAATTATTATAGAGTGGATTTGTTTTTTCAGGAGAAGAAAGAAATGAAAAGAAAAGTAAATATAACCGAAGTGGTACTCCGTGACGCCAACCAGTCACAGATCGCCACCCGTATGCCAAGATCGGATTTTGAAGATATTCTCGAAACGATGGATCAGGCCGGATACTACTCCCTGGAAGTATGGGGCGGTGCGACGTTTGATTCCTGTCTGCGCTATCTGGATGAAGATCCATGGGAAAGACTTCGCTTTATCCGTTCGAAAGTCAAGAACACAAAGCTTCAGATGCTTCTGCGCGGTCAGAACATTCTCGGCTACAGACATTATTCCGATGATACCGTACGCGCTTTCGTACGCAAATCCGTGGAAAACGGAATTGACATCATCCGTATCTTCGATGCCCTGAATGACCCGCTGAACATGGAAACGGCAATTGACGAATGTCTGAAAGCCGGCGGCCATGCCCAGGGAACGATCTGCTATACGATCAGCCCGATCCACACATTTGAAAGCTATGTCAAAAAGGGCATGAAACTGGAATCCATGGGCTGCAATTCCCTGTGCATCAAGGATATGGCCGGCATCATGAGCCCGCAGGTCTGCTATGACCTGGTCAAGGAACTGAAGAAAGACGTTAAGATTCCTGTATATGTACATTCCCATTCCACGGCCGGTCTGGCTTCCATGACACTGCTGAAAGCCATTGAAGCCGGTGCGGACGGTGTGGATACAGCCATCTCGATTTTCTCCGGCGGCACTTCCCATCCGTCAACCGAGTCACTTGTCTATACTCTGCATGAGATGGATTATGACACCGGTGTGGATCTCAAGGTCTGCCAGAAGATCAACGACCATTTCAAACCGGTGCAGGCCCGCTTCCTGAAGGAGGGCGGACTGAACCCGTCGGTTCTGACAACGAAGATCGACGCTCTGAACTATCAGATTCCGGGCGGCATGCTGTCGAACCTGATTTCCCAGCTGACAGCCGTCAACAAACTGGATCAGCTGGACGCGGTACTGAAGGAAACACCGCTTGTCCGTAAGGACATGGGTTATCCGCCGCTTGTTACTCCGATGAGCCAGATGGTCGGTGCCCAGGCTGTTTCCAACGTTCTGACCGGCCAGCGCTACAAGTCCATTTCGAAAGAAGTCAAGGCATACTGCCGCGGTGAGTACGGTCATTCACCGGCACCGATTTCCGAAGAACTGATGAAACTGGCACTTGGTGACGAGAAGCCGTACGAAGGCCGTTACGACGATACGATCGAACCGGAAATTCCGGCTGCCCGTGAATATCTCGGAAAGATGGCTGAGAGTGAAGAAGACGTGCTGAGCTATGTTGCCTTCCCGCAGCAGGCTGAAGCATACTTCCGCAGCCGTGATGAAAAGAAAGCCCTGAAAGTCAGCTACACGATAACGGAGGCTGAGTAATATGCCGTTTACAGATGCGCTGATTATCGCCGTGTCCGGTGTTTCAGTCGTCTTCCTGATGCTCTGCATTCTCTGGCTTGCCATGATACTGATCGACAAACTGGTTTCCTTCATCGAGAGTTTCGAAAGAGTCTCGGAAACAAACCAGAAGGTCGTCGAATCTGAACCGGCAAAACAGTTTGCTTTCGGTGCGATGAGAGACGAAACATGGGACAGACCGATTCAGAAAGTAATCGGAATCTTCACCCCGAAACCAGATGAGACTCCAGCCGCGAAGAAACCGGCCGAGCCAAAACCGGCACCTGCTGCGACAGCAGCCACTCCGGTACAGCCGGATGGATATGCCGGTGAGCTGCTCCTTTTCGATGTCGATGAAAAGACAGCTGCGTGCCTTATGGCGATTGTCTGTGATCAGACCAAGATCCCGCTCAATGAGCTGGTCTTCAAGTCGATCCGGGCTCTGGACTGAAGAAAGAGGTATAACATATGAAATACATCATTGCGTTAAATGGTAAAAAATACGAAGTGGAAGTCGAAAAAGGACAGGCCACAGCAGTATACGCGGGTCAGGCGGAACCTATGGCACCACAGGTTCAGGCCGCACCGGCAGCAGCGCCTCAGCCAGCCGCCGCACCAGCCGCTGCTCCGGCACCGGCTGCCGAGCAGGGACTTGGTGATCCGGTCAAGGCACCGATGCCAGGTACGATTCTGGACGTCCGCGTTTCCGTCGGTCAGGCTGTCAAGGAAGGCGACATCATGTTCGTCCTGGAAGCGATGAAGATGGAAAATGAGGTTCTTGCCCCGAAAGCAGGCACGGTTACTTCCGTTCTTGTTGCCAAAGGAGCGTCCGTAACATCTGAGATGACAGTGGCGACCATTCAGTAGGAGTGATCTGATGAATATTTTTGATATATTAGGAAAGATTTTCTCTGAATCAGGTTTTGCCGGTATATTTGAAGATCCGCGTTATCTGGTCATGATCATTGTTGCCTTCGTACTGCTGTACCTGGGCATTCATAAGAAATACGAACCGCTGCTGATGGTTCCCATTGCCTTCGGTGTGCTGCTGGCAAATCTGCCGCGGACAGGCATTACCGACGGTCTGATCCACTATCTTTCACTCGGTGTGGAATATGGCATCTATCCGTCCCTGGTCTTCCTGGGCACCGGAGCCATGACGGATTTCGGACCGCTGATTGCCAATCCATCTTCATTACTGATGGGAGCCGGCGCGCAGTTCGGTATCTTCACAGCCTTCCTGATGGCATTGCTGCTGGGATTTGAACCGAAGGTTGCCGCGGCGATCGGTGTCATTGGCGGTGCCGACGGACCGACAGCCATCCTGACCGCGTCCAAGCTGGCCATGGACTATCTGCCGGCGATTGCCATCGCTGCTTATTCCTACATGGCTCTGATTCCGATGATCCAGCCGCCGCTGATGCGTCTGGTGACAACGGAAACCGAGCGTAAGACAGTTATGAAGCAGGCCCGTAACGTTTCCAAAAAGGAACGCATTATCTTCCCGATTGCCGTTACGACATTCGTTGTTCTGCTGATTCCTGACACAGCACCGCTTGTCGGCATGCTGATGATGGGCAACCTGCTGAAAGAAACAGGCCTGACGGACAGACTGAGCGATACAGCTCAGAATGCCTTGACGAATATGGTCATTATCTTCCTTGGCCTCTCGGTAGGAGCCAAGGCAGTCGCTCCGACCTTCCTGACATTCCGGACGATCGAGATCATTGCCCTCGGTCTGATTGCCTTCTGCTTCTCGACCATCGGCGGTCTGCTGATCGGTAAGATCATGTACAAGGTCACTGGCGGCAAGGTCAACCCGCTGATCGGTTCGGCCGGTGTATCGGCGGTTCCGATGGCTGCCCGTGTCAGCCAGATCGAAGGCCAGAAAGCCAACCCGGGCAACTATCTGCTCATGCATGCCATGGGTCCGAACGTTGCCGGTGTCATCGGCTCGGCTGTCGCTGCCGGCTTCATGCTGAAGATCTTCGGCGCTTTCTAAATAAAAAATAAATACCTGATTTCATTTCATTCAGGTATTTTTTTATTCCCAGGATGACAGGGATACTTCGCCGGAGCTGAGGGTGTAGGTCCGATCGGCTTCGACGATCAGATTGCCTTCCTCATTGATGCCCGCCGCCCGGCCGTGTATTTCCTTGCCGTTCAGGATAAAGGATACATTTTTGCCGATCAGGAAGGAACGCCAGCGGTATTCTCTGATCAGTTCGGGATCCGAAAGGTTACCGGTCCAATGCATAAGACGGTCAGTCAGGACTGCCGCAAGCTGATTGCGGTCCAGATCAGGCCGGTTCAGGGAACCTGCTTTACCGCGCAGCTCTTTGGGGAATTCCCGGGCGGCGACGTTGATGCCGATGCCGATGATGATTCCCATGACTTCATTCTGCGGACTGCGGGGCGCCTCGCACAGAATGCCGGCGACCTTAAGGCCATCCAGGTACAGGTCGTTGACCCACTTGATGTCGCATGTGATGCCAGCTGTTTCCTCAATTGCCTCGCAGGCTGAGACGGCAGCCGCCAGGGTTGTTTTCTGGATGGCAAGTTCGGTATCGTCCGGCCGGATGACCAGGGTGTAATACAGACCGCTTTCCGGCGAAAAAAAGGAATTGCCGCGGCGGCCTCTTCCGGCTGTCTGCTGTTCACTGACAAGCAGAAAAGGCGGCTGTTTTCCATCCGCCAGGAATTCTCTGGCCCGGCTGTTGGTCGAGTCAGTTACAGTGTAAGCGATTACATCGTTCAATGACGTCTTGAGATGCTGTCTGATAGCGTTTTCAGTTAGTTTTAAAGGCATATTTTATCTTGTTTATGGTTTTCACCGTGATATAATCATACATGATTTATTTGAGTTTGGGAAATATTTAACAAACTCGGAAAATAAAGGAAAGAGGTTAAACATGACTCAGATCGATTTAACGAAGTATGGAATTACCGGTGTTAAGGACATCATATACAACCCTTCCTACGAAGTTCTGTTCAATGAAGAAATGAAACCGGAACTGACAGGTTATGAGAAGGGCCAGCTGACAGAACTGGACGCTGTCAACGTTATGACAGGTATCTATACCGGCCGTTCTCCTAAGGACAAGTACATTGTCATGGATGAGAATTCCAAGGACACTGTATGGTGGAACTCACCGGAGTATCCGAATGACAACCATCCGCTTTCGGAAGAAAACTGGGCAATCCTGAAGGATCTCGCTGTCAAGGAACTGTCTGACAAGAGACTGTTTGTCGTTGATGCCTTCTGCGGTGCCAACAAGGATACCCGCATGGCTGTACGCTTCATTATGGAAGTCGCATGGCAGGCTCATTTCGTCAGAAACATGTTCATCAAGCCGACCGAAGAGGAAGCTGCGAACTTCACACCTGACTTTATCGTCTACACGGCTTCTCTGGCCAAGGTTGACAACTACAAGGAAATGGGACTGAACTCCGAAACGGCTGTCGCATTCAATATCACAAGCCGTGAGCAGGTCATCCTCAACACATGG
>JAEEGL010998456.1_pt1 | contig 11532 bp, 8 predicted proteins | sample 9134231 | NCBI WGS metagenome assembly JAEEGL01 (sample SAMN16246548, study PRJNA631951) | gut metagenome | biome: gut microbiome; feature: rumen; material: fiber-attached | host: Bos | place: Iran: Karaj | collected 2018-10 | reverse complement strand
GTTTTTTTCGCCCGGATCTCAAAAAAGGAGGCACTTTTCCATGAAGCGATCCCTTCTCGCACTTCTGCTGATCCCGGTCCTGCTGCTGGCCGCCTGCGGCCCCGTCGAGCCGGCGGTCCCAACAGGGACGGCGACAGGCGCCTCCTCGGAAGCGACGACCACCGAAGCCGCGTCCACCGAGGCGACGACCACGGAAACAACGACCTCCGAAGCGACGACCACGGAGGCCGCCACCGCCGGGCCGGTCTCGCCGGAAGAGGGCGTCGAGCTCATCGGAAACACGTTCACCGTCTGCGGCGGACCCTTTTCCTATGCGGAAGCCGCTTTCCTGCTCGGTTCCGCGGCGGAAACGGATCGGCTGACCTCTTTTCTGACGGAGGACCTGTTTCTCCCCGACGGCTTCTCCCTTGTGCGCGCGGCGGCCGACGACGCGTTCTTTGAGAAAAACTATCTCCTTCTCACCGTCGACACCGACGGCGGCAGCGGCTATGCCCCGGTCTCCGACTATTCGGTCTCGCTTTCCGGTTCGGTCCTCCGGATCACCGCGGAGCTCGGGGGGTACCATCCGCTTTCCGCCGCGCCTTCCCCGGCGCCCGGCGAGGACGCCGGCGCCGAGGCGGGCTCTCACACCGTTTTCCTCACCTTCTGGCGCGTCGACCGCCGTCTGGCGGACGGCTATGCGCTGGAATACCTCGGCCCGGCCGCCCGGCATCATCAGCAGCGGGGGATCGCGCCGGCCGGTCTGTACGACGATCCGGTCCCCGTCGGGCCTTCCTCCCACCGGACCGACTACGCGGACGTCGCCGGCAGCGGCAGCTTCCGCTATTGCGGCGCCCCCGCGGCCGGAAGCGGCGTGATCCTGTCCGCGCGGGTCGGTTCTCTGCGGGACTATTCCTCCGTGCTGTGGCTGTGGTACCACTTTGCCGTGCTTCGCGGCGAACTGGGCCAAGGGACCCTCCCCGTGCCGGACGACGTTTCCCCCGACGGCGACGTCACGGCCTTCTACGAGGCGCTCGGCAAGGCCTGCGGCCTGCCCGTGCCGGACGCGTCGGCCTTTGACGAGGGCGAGGTCTTCGCCTTCCTCGAGATCGGCGGGCCGGGCGCGGCCCCGGCCATCGCCGACGGTCAGGTGGTCACCGGCCGTCCCGCCGGGGACGGCGTCTGGTTCACCTTCGTCTGCGTCCGCTGAAACGGCCCCGCCGCACCGCCCGCTTCGCCCCCGCCGGCGAAGCGGGCTTTTTTGCCGCCCGGCTCGGGCTTTCCGCCGCGCGCCCCTCCGCCCGCGAAAAAAATTTTTTCTTTTCGCCCCCGCTGTCACCGAATTGTCACTTTGGCGTGTTATCCTGTAAGGGAAGAAAGGATCCTGCAAAGAAGGGGGAACTGTCACGACATGGAAATCTTAAGAGTGGAAAACCTGACCAGGGTCTACGGCTCGGGCGAAACGGCCGTCCGCGCGCTGGACAACGTCTCGTTCTCCGTGGAAAAGGGCGACTTCGTCGCCATCATCGGGCCCTCCGGCTCGGGTAAATCCACGCTGCTGCACACCATCGGCGGCGTCGACCGGCCGACCTCCGGCCGCGTTCTGGTGGAGGGAGAGGACGTCTATGCCCGCAGCGAGGACCAGCTCGCCATCTTCCGCCGCCGTCAGGTGGGGCTGATTTACCAGTTCTACAACCTGATCCCCGTGCTGAACGTGGTGGAAAACATCACGCTGCCGCTGCTGATGGACGGCCGGCGCGTCAACGTCGAGCGGCTCGAGGAGCTGATCGACACGCTGGGCCTGTCCGCCCGGCGGACCCACCTGCCCAACCAGCTCTCCGGCGGCGAGCAGCAGCGCGTCTCCATCGGACGCGCGCTGATCAACGCGCCGGCGGTGGTGCTGGCCGACGAGCCCACGGGCAATCTAGACTCGAAGAACAGTCAGGAGATCGTCGAGCTGCTGAAGCTCTCCAACCGCCGCTATGGCCAGACGCTCATCGTCATCACCCACGACGAGTCCATCGCGCTGCAGGCCGACCGGATCCTGTCCGTGGAGGACGGCCGCATCGTCCGCGACGAGCGCATCCGGGGGAGCGCGCTATGAACGTCTTTCAGCGATACACGCTTCGCTCGCTGCGCCGGAACCGCATGCGGACGCTGGTCACGCTGATCGGCGTGACCCTGTCCATGGCGCTGTTCACCGCCGTCCTCGAGGGCGCCCAAAGCGGACTGTCCTTTCTGAAGCAGGCCGAGATCGACCGCACCGGCGCCTATCACGGCCTTTACTACGGGCTGGACGGCGAGACGGCCGCCCGGGCCGCCACCGACGCCATGGACCGGGTCTCGTATCTGCGGACCGTGGGCTTCGCCCCGTCCGAGAGCGTCGACCCCGTCAAGCCCTACGTCGCCGTGGCCGCCGCCGACGAGGCGTTCTTCGACCTGGTCACGGTCAAGCTCTCCGCCGGCCGTCTGCCGGAAAACGGCTCCGAGCTGATCCTGTCCGAAGAGACCGCGGCGGCCCTGCCGGGAAACGTCGGCGTCGGCTCGGCGCTGACGCTGTCCCTGGGGCGGCGGCTCGCCGCGGACGGCCGCGCCTTGTCGCTCTCCGACGGGCTCGAGTTCTCCGACGACGGGTCCGGCGCGGAGGCGCTGTCGGAGACGCTGGCCGGGGGCGAGAGCCGGACCTTTACGGTGGTAGGCCTGTGGTCCCGGCTGAACCTTCCGCTGATGACCGACGGCGGCTCGCCCGCCTTTCTGTGCCTGACGCGGGGCGACGCGCCGGAGACCGACGTCTCGGTGCTGTTCACGATGAAGGACCCCGCCCGGTTTTTCCCGTACTTTGACCAGAACGCGGTCTCCGAGCGGCTCATGCCCCACCGGGACCTGCTGATGTTCTTCGGCGGCGTCCGCAACCGGAACCTCCAGTCCATGCTGTACGGCTTTGCCGCCGTGTTGGTGGCTCTGATCGTCTTCGGCTCGATCTCGCTGATCTACAACGCGTTTTCCATCTCCGTCTCCGAGCGGACCCGTCAGTTCGGCATCCTGAAGTCCGTCGGCGCCACGCGGCGCCAGATCCGCGGGACCGTGCTGTTCGAGGCGCTGGTCCTGGGCGCGGCGGGGATCCTGCTCGGCGCGGTCGTGGGCTGCGTCGGCCTCGGCGTCACCCTCTGGGCGCTGGGCGACGCGTTCTCGTATCTGGCCAACACGCCCCTGCGCATCCATCTGGTCCTGAGCCCCGGCGCGCTGGGCGGGGCCGCGGCGATCTGTCTGGCGACCACGCTGATCGCCGCGTGGATCCCCGCGGGAAGGGCCCTTCGCATCTCGCCCATCGAGGCCATCCGCCAGACCCGGGACATCCGCATCCGCCCGCGGGACGTCCGCACCCGGATGCTGACCAGCCGCCTGTTCGGCTTTGAGGGCATGATGGCCGCCAAGAACTTCAAGCGCAACCGGAAGCGCTATCGCGCCACGGTGCTCTCGCTGTTTCTGAGCGTCACGCTGTTCATCTCCGCCTCGTCCTTCTGCGCCTATCTGCGGGCCTCGATGGACGGGGTCGCGGACCCGAACGCCGCGGACCTGTACGTTTCCCTGTCCGGCGCGGAGGACGCCGACCAGCTGCTGTCCCGGCTTGCCGCCGCGCCCACCGTGGACAAGCGCGCCTGCGCCCGCTATTCCTATCTCGCCCGGCTTCAGGTCGACGAGTCCGCCCTGAGCGCCGACGCCCGGGAACAGTCCTTTTTCAGCCAGGACCTCTCCGCCGACGCAATCGTGTGTCTGGTGGACGACGAGACCTTCCGCACCGTCTGCCGCAGCAACGGTCTGGACGCCGAGGCCCTGCTGTCCGCGCCGGCGATCGCCGGCCCGGTCTTCGGCCAGATCGCCGTCCGCCTGTCCGCTCCCGGCGGGACCCGCTGGCGCAGCTTCGACCTGTTCCGCTCCGGCGCGGCGCCCATGGCGGCGGCGCTTCTGTCCGCCCGGCCGCCGGAAGAGGGGTATCTCCTGTTCGACATCGTGCCCGGCCCCGACGGCGAGCTTCGCTATCGCTATCTGCGCGAGGATTACGCGCTGGAGCTCTGGCGCGGCGAGCCGCCCTACGACGTGGACCCCGACCGGGCCGTACTGCTCACCGAAGAGGAGCAGACCGTCCGGACGCCCGTGACCCTGGCCCCGGCGGACGTCCGTCCCTTCTTCGGCGTCGCCAACGACCGGCCCACCGTCTTTTTGCCCGCCTCCCGCGCCGGCGAACTGCCGATGGCCTTCGACCACGCCGAGTTCTTCTTCACCGCCTCGGATCACGCCGCCGCGGCGGAGGCCATGCGCGCGGTGCTGGACGAGCTGGGGCCGGACGAGCTGGGACGTCCCTCCTACCTGCTTCAGGACCTGCGCGAGATCAGCAACGGCGAGCGGCTCCTGCTGGACGTCATCAACGTGTTCTCCTACGGGTTCATCACGCTGATCTCCCTCATCGCCGTGGCCAACGTGTTCAACACGGTCTCCACCGGCATCTTCCTGCGGCGGCGCGAGTTCGCCATGCTCCGCTCGGTGGGCATGTCCCGGCGCTCCTTCCGGCGCATGATGGACTACGAATGCGTCATCTACGGGCTGCGGGGCCTGCTCTTCGGCCTGCCCGCCGCGGGCGCCGTCACCTATCTGCTCTACCGCATCGTCGGCCAGGCCGTGGAGATGCGCTTCTTCATCCCGTGGCAGAGCGTCGTCATCGCCGTGGGCAGCGTCTTCGCCGTGGTGTTCGCCACCATGCTCTATTCGACGGCCAAGATCCGCCGCGACAACCCCGTCGAGGCCCTGAAGACCGAAACGCTCTGATCCTCTTCTCTTCGCGAAAACAGGCCGAAGGGCCGGTGCGGAAGTCTCCGCGCCGGCCCTTCGGTCCGTCTTCGCCCTCTCCCCGGCCGGGATCGGGCGGCTTTTTTTAGTTTTTCAGCTTCGCCGTCTGGCGCTGGGCCATGACGAGGCGATAGTAGATGCCCCGCTTTTCCAGCAGCTCCTTGTGGGAGCCCACCTCGGCGATGCAGCCCCGGTCGATGACCACCAGCCGGTCCGCGTGGCGCAGGGTCGCCAGCCGGTGGGCGATGGCGATGGTGGTCCGGTTCTTGACCAGCTTGCCCAGCGCGTCCTGGATCAATCCCTCGGTCTTGGGGTCCAGCGAGCTGGTCGCCTCGTCCAGGATCAGGATCTTCGGGTTCTTCAGCACGGCCCGCGCGATGGCGAGGCGCTGGCGCTCGCCGCCGGACAGGGTGTGGCCGTTCTCGCCCAGCACCGTATTGTAGCCGTCCGGAAGCGCCATGATGAACTCGTGGGCGTTGGCCGCCTTGGCCGCGGCGATGACCTCCTCGCGGGTGGCGTCGTCCCGGGCATAGGTGATGTTGTCGTAGATCGTCCCCGCGAAGAGGAACGTCTCCTGGAACACCGCGCCCATCTGGTCGTGCAGACAGCGCTGGCCGATGTTCCGGATGTCCGTCCCGTCGATCAGCACCGCGCCGTCGTTGGTGTCGTACAGCCGCATGAGCAGGTTGATCATGGTCGACTTCCCCGCGCCCGACGGGCCCACCAGACCGATCATCTCGCCGGGCCGGATGGTGACGCTGACATTCTTCAGCACCGGCTCGTAGGACTTGTAGCCGAAGCGGACGTTCCGGAACTCGATGCCGCCCTCGACGGTCTTTTCCTCGGCTCCGGCGGCGTCGGTGATCTCCGGCTTTTCGTCCAGGATCTCCACCACCTTGACCATGCTGGTCATGGCCCGGGCCAGCCACCGCGGGAAGGACGACAGCCAGCGCAGCGGCGTGTAGATATAGGACAGGAACAGCACGAACTGGATCAGCTCGCCCAGAGACAGGGTCCCGGCCAGCACCATGCGCCCGCCGAAGTAGAGCACGAAGAACTCGCCGATGCCGACGAAGAACTCCAGCGCCGGGCTGACCCGCGCCCAGAACTTTTCGTTGGAGGCGCTGATTTCCGCCAGCCGGCGGGAGCAGTCGGAGAACTTCCGGATCTCGCGCTCTTCGCTGCCGAAGACCTTGACCACCCGGATCCCCTTGATGATGTCGTGCAGGATGGAGTTGGCCCGCGACTCGATGCGCCACTGTTTGCTGTAGCGCACGTGGATGAACCGCCAGAACGCCTGGATCAGCATCACCATGACCGGCACGGGCAGGATCACCATCAGCATCAGCTTCCAGTTGGTCAGGGCCATGACCACCGTGACGAACACCATGATGACCAGCTGTTCCAGCAGGTTCCGCCCCTGGTCGGAGAGGAAGGTGCGGATGACCTCCGTGTCGTTGGTGATCCGCTTCAGCAGGTCGCCGCTGGTCTTCTTCGAGACCGAGGACAGGGACAGCAGCTGGACCTTGGCGTACAGCCGCTCGCGCAGGCTGTCGGAATAGGCCGAGCCCGCCCGGTTGGCCATGCGGTTCGAGGTGATGTAGAACAGCTGTCCCAGCCCGCGGACCAGCACCATGCCCAGCGCCAGCAGCAGCACGCCGCGCACCGGCGTTCCGAACCACGCCGCGGCCGTCTCCGGACGGACGAGGAAGTCGTCGGTCAGGATCCGGTACAGCACGGGCGTCAGCGCATAGAACACGTTGGCGACGGTCAGCAGCAGGGCCGAAACGGCGATGCGCCCCAGGAAGGGCTTGGCCGTCTGCAGCGCCCGCTTGAGGATATAGCCCTTGTCGACGCAGAACAGACAGACGTCCGTCCCCTGCATCAGCGGCCGGCCGCAGCGGGGACAGCGCCGGCCCTCGGGCCGGGCCATCCGGTTCTGGTCTCCCGTGGCGATGTAATAGTTGACCACCTTGCACAGCTCCGCCGCCTCTTCGGCGTGGGCCATGGTAAAGCGGCAGACGCGGACGTTCTCCGCGTCCGGCAGGGCGGCCGGCGGGTCGCCCTCGTTCTCCGGCGGCGGCCCGGCGGGGTCCGCCAGCGCCAGCTCCAGCGCGCCGCAGCCGATATCCGTCATCTGCTTCAGCTCGGAACAGTCCGCCACGTCCCGCTCCAGCACGGTCGCGCCGTCTTCCACGACGAACAGCACGCCGCCGTCGAAGATCAGCTCGCCGCTGCAGAATCTTCCGTCGGCCGTCAGATCAAAGGCGATCCGGCTGGCCGTTTCCGATGGGGGTGTCACGAAACAACACCTCTCTTTCTTTTTTCGCTGTTCAAACGCTCAATAGAGATAGGGCTCGATCTTCCGGCGGGACTTGCCGTCGATGGCCCAGACGTCCTCGATCAGATACCGCGACCCGTCCACGTCCGTGATGGCCACGGCCTTGTCGTCCAGCTGTTTGATCGAGCGGCTGATGTCCTTGACGGCGAAGACTTTTTGGACCGTGCCGAAGGACACGTCGAAGTAGAAATAGCCCATCTTTTCCTTGATCGAGCGGATGGCCGTCACGGCGGGGCAGAAATAGCGGGCCTCCAGCTCTTCCCGGGCCAGCTTCTGCTGCTCCGGGGCCAGCTCGGCCAGATCCCGCAGGATGCCCAGCTCCTTCCCCTCCATGTCCTCCACGCTGATATAGCGGTCCGGGTCGGCAAAGGGCAGCATCCGCGCCAGCTTCACGCGGCGATGGTCGCTCTCTCCGATGCGGACGGCCAGAAACCCGTTGGGGTTCCGGTAAAACTCGGTCTGCGCCGGATCCAGGATCCCGATATCCAGCACTTCCTCCGCCCCGGAAGGGGCCTGTGCAAGCGTTTCCGTCATAGTTCGTCCTTTCTTCCCTCCCCGCGGGGAAGGGTCTCGTTCGCTTCAGTCGCCGACGCCGATGTACTTCAGCGCCTCGGCCTGGATCTGGTAAAGCTTGAAATATTCGCCCTTTTTCTTCATCAGCTCGGGATACGTGCCGTACTCCACCACTTTCCCGTCGTCGATGACGGCCAGCTCGTCGGAGTCGCGCAGCGTCGAGAGCCGGTGGGCGATGGCCAGCGTGGTGCGGCCCCGCTGCAGCCGGGTCAGCGCCTCCTGGATGTTCCTCTCCGTCTCCGTGTCCATGGCGGCGGTGGCTTCGTCCAGGATCAGGACCTTGGGGTTCTGGATGATGGTCCGCGCGATGGAGACGCGCTGGCGCTCGCCGCCGGAAAGGTCCTGTCCGCCCGCGCCGACGCGCGTCTCATAGGCGTCCGGCAGCTTCATGATGAAGTCGTGGGCGCTGGCGGCCTTGGCCGCGGCCACTACCTCTTCCATGGTGGCGTCCGGACGGGCGTAGCGGATGTTGTCCGCCACGGTGCCCATGAACAGGAAGATGTCCTGGCTGACGACGCCGATGTTCCGCCGGATCTGGGACAGCTTCAGGTCCCGGATGTCCACGCCGTCCAGATACACCGCGCCCGCCTTGGCGTCGTAGAGCCGGGCGATGAGGCTGGCGATGGTGGTCTTGCCCGCGCCGGTCTTGCCGACGATGCCCAGCATGTGCCCCGCGGGCACGTGCAGGTCCAGCTTTTTGATCACCGGGCGGGCCGGCTCGTATTCGAACTCCAGCTCGCGGATGTCGATCTCGCCGCGCAGGTCTTCGATCTCCGCCGCGTCCGGCTTTTCCGTCACGTCCGGCTCGGTGTCGATGACCTCGAACACGCGCTGGGCCGAGTCCACGCACCGCGCCCACCAGTTGGAGACCCAGGACAGGAAGTCCAGCGGTCCCAGCAGCATGTCCATGTACACCACAAAGGTCAGCAGCTGGCCCACGGTCATCTGCTCCCGGATGACCATGACGCCGCCGAGTCCCAGCACCAGCGTGGTCACCGCGTAGATCATCAGGTTGATCAGGGGGTACGCCGTGCCCTCGGTGTTGCTCACCCGGACCTCCGCCCCCATGTACTTGCGGCTGGCGACGGCGAAGCGCTCGCTCTCCTCGTCCTCGCGGGAAAAGGCCTTGATGACGCGGGCGCCGTTGATGTTGTCGCTGACCATGTTGCTCATGTTGGCGTTCAGCACCCACCGGCGGTGGTGCAGCCGGTGCCACAGGCGGTCCATGACCTTGAACACCGCAAAGATCAGCGGCGTGGCCCCCACCACGACCAGCGTCAGCTTCCAGCTCATGACCAGCATGATGGCCAGAATGCCGATCAGCGTCAGCCCGTTGGTGATGACGTAGGGCAGGCCGTCCACGAAGAACCAATAGATGTTGTCCGCGTCACGGGTGACCCGCTCCATCAGGCTGCCCGTCTGTTTGCCCGTGTAGAAGCTGACGCCCAGCCGCTGCATGGCCTTGAAGATCTTCAGCTTGATGTCGTAAACGACCCACGGCATGATCCCCGCCAGCAGGTGCATGTACACGATGCGGAACAGCAGATTGAACAGCTTGATCCCGAAGATGGTCAGCACCACCAGCCCCAGGGCCGTCACAAGGCTTTGGACCGGCGCCGCGTTGTCCGCGTTCAGAACGTTGTCGTAGAGATACCCCGTGCTGATCTGCGGGGTCAGCACGCCGATCAGCGTGCTGATCAGGATGCCGCCGATGACCACCGCCACCTGTTTCTTATAGCCGCCGAAAAAGGCGAACAGGCGCCGGACCGTGGACTTTTTGTCCGAGCACTTCGGACAGACCTTCCTCTTCGGGTCCGGATAGCGCATGCCGCAGGTGGGACACACCGGCTCCTCGTGGAAGGTCTTGCGGACGGCGTCCAGCTCTTCGCCCTTTTTCACGGCGTTGAACGCCTTGGCGAAATCGTCGAAAAAGGCGTTCCGCGACAGCGTGTACCGGACCAGCGAGACCTCCTCGCCGTCCTTGACGCCCACCAGCCGTCCCGTGGCCACATAGCGTTCGCACTTCAGCTCGTCAAAGTCTTCCGCGGGCCACGTCCGGGACCCTTCGGCCCGCAGCACGGGCGTCCGCGCGCCGGTCGGGCGCGTCTTGCGGGAAAACAGCCGTTTTTCGCGGGCCTCGACCAGCGATTCGCTGCCCCAGACCAGATAGATCTCCTTTCGGTCGAAGGCGACCCAGGCGTCCGCAAAGTCCCCGTTCGGGTCCATGTCGCCCTTCACCCACCAGATCAGCTCCGCCGCGTCCGCGCCCGCTGCGCAGAGCAGCGCTTCCGCCCCGGCGGAGAGCCGTCGGTTCGTCTCCATTTTCTCTTCATCTCCTTCTCCTCGGGTTTAAAAAACGTAAAAAACGTCCCGGAGGCCCTGCGGGCGCTCCGGGACGACGATCCGTTGAAGACCTGTCTTCACGCAGCCCTTGTTCGGGCGCGCGCGATCCCGGAGGCGCAAAGATACACCAACCCTGCTGCCTGTGCCGCCGTGCGCAGAACACACACCGACTCCTCGGCCTCTGTGACGATCTCATGGTTCCTGAGCTTGGTCATTTCCCGCGCCTCCTTTCCTGAAAAGTTCCCGCTTTCCGGCGACCTCCGGAAAACGATGCTGGGGACAGTATACAACACTTTTTCCGCCTTGTCAAGCGGTCCGGTTCAATTCTTTCGCAATTCTTTCTCTTTTTTTCGGTTTGCCGCCGGAGTTCCTCATTCCTGGGGATAATCCGTCTTCGCCGGCGCGTATTTTCCCTTGGCCGCCGACTTGATGACGGTGCACCTGGCGACGGGATAGACCGTCTCCGGGCCCTCCGGCGCCTTGTCCAGCCGCACACGGATGCACTCCTTCAGCAAAAGCGCCTCGGTCACGGTGCCACGTCCGTCCGGCGTCTCCACGATGGAGTTGGCCGGCGGCACCCGGCGGTACAGGTCCTCGTAGGCGGCCTGTTCGTACTGCAGACAGCACATCAGGCGGCCGCAGGTGCCGGAGATCTTCACCGGGTTCAGGGACATGGACTGTTCCTTGGCCATCTTGATGGAGACGGGATGGAACTCGTTCAGGAACGAAGAACAGCAGAAGGGCCGGCCGCAGATGCTGAGCCCGCCCAGCATCTTCGCCTCGTCGCGCACGCCGATCTGGCGCAGCTCGATGCGCATGCGGAAGATCCCCGCCAGGTCCTTGACCAGCTCGCGGAAGTCCACCCGCCCGTCCGCCGTGAAGTAAAACAGCAGCTTGCTGCCGTCAAAGGCATACTCCACGTCCACCAGGTTCATCTCCAGCCCCCGGCGGGCGATGCACTCCTGGCAGACGCGCAGGGCCTCTTTCTCCTTGCGGCGGTTCTCCGCCGCCCGGGCCTTGTCCTCCGCCGACGCGATGCGCACCACCTTTTTCAGCGGCGACACGATCTCGTTGTCGGCCACCATGCGGTTCCCCGTGGCCACCTCGCCCAGCTCGACGCCGCGCGCCGTCTCCACCACCACGGCCTGTCCCGCCTCGACCTTGTTCCCGGCGGGATCGAAATAGTACACTTTTCCGCCCTCTTTGAAGCGGACCATGATCACTTCAGTCAAAACGATATCCTTTCCTGTCCCGGACGGTCCGTCCGTCCGGCGCTGTGTTCACGTTTCGTCGCCCCAGGCCGCGGTCCAGAGCCGCGCCGCGGCCCCGGCCAGCAGGTTGCCCGCGGAGATGTACACCGCGCTGTCCGCGCAGATCTCCCGCGCGGCGGCCGCGGCGGCAAAGGCCTGTGACGGCTCCAGCGGCGACTCCCGCCGGCCCGCCGCCGTCTC
>JAEEGL010899262.1_pt1 | contig 11532 bp, 10 predicted proteins | sample 9134231 | NCBI WGS metagenome assembly JAEEGL01 (sample SAMN16246548, study PRJNA631951) | gut metagenome | biome: gut microbiome; feature: rumen; material: fiber-attached | host: Bos | place: Iran: Karaj | collected 2018-10 | reverse complement strand
GAAGGACGGCCGTTCAGATGTACGGCGGCAAAGCGGATATGGAGGCGGTCGCGCGTATGCGTGAGGCGGTAGACGGGAGCGGTACGGCTTTCTTTGCCAACGGAGTTATAAAAGATGCGGAGAGCGCGGCGCGTGCGCTCGAGATCACGGGGGCTGACGGCCTGATGGTAGGACGTGCGGCAATGGGGGATCCGTGGATCTTCGGACGGATCATAGCGGGATTAAACGGTGAGAAGGAACCGCAGCAGCCTACACCTGCCCAAAGATGTGATATGCTCTTAAGAGAGTTGGAAGGCACCGTAGCTCAGATCGGAGAGGCGACAGGCGTCAAGGAGATGAGAAGCGTCATGCCCCACTATATATCCGGCCTCAGAGGTTCTGCGGCCGTGAAGGTCAGGCTGTGTTCGGCCTCGACCGTCGAAGAAGTAAGAGAGATCCTGGAGGATAGCCGTAAACTATGGGAGTAAGCGAGTTGATACAGACGATCGTTATCGCATGTGCGGGTCTGTTTGTGTGTTTCGGCGGTTATAAGTTCTTCAGGGCAAGTATCACGCTACTTGGTCTGATCGCCGGGTGGTTTACGGGCAATATCATTTTCGATACATTTGCCGATGACTTCGGGGTGGCGGACGACTCCAATGCAATGTGGATAGTCATAGGCGTATGCATGGCGGCACTCGGCGGGTCGGCGTTCGCGCTTTATCAGAAGGCGATCGTCGGGATCGCGACGCTGGCGGTTGCATACTGGTTCTACATTTCCTATTCCAAGGTAAAAGAGCCCGGCAATGTCGGGACTTCCATACTCTATGCTTTCATCGGATTAGGCCTCGGCATGATCGCAGGGCTCGCCGTCCTTCATATACAGAAGTGGGCGATAATGCTGTTCACTTCGATCCTCGGGGCACGTGTGGCAAGTACCGTCCTGGCGCCGGTCTTCATAGAGATCGAGCCTGTACGTAACGGGGCCACCTGGATAATGGAACACGTTTTCTCCGATTCGAGCGGAGATCTGAGGGTCGGGATCGATGATACCGGGGTGCTCGCAGGGCTCCTTCTTATCATCTTGTCGGTAATGGGCCTTACGATCCAACTGATCAACCGCGACTGATCTTTACATCCGATACGGGGGAATATTCTCCTGAAGGTGGTATAATGTGGTATCATCTTAATCTATAAATGTCCCGCCACACGGGACGGTTAGGGGAAACAGTCGGGTATGCGCGACAGCATATTGGAGCTGAAGGAGAACGGAGCTCTTAAACGCAGGATGATCGAAGTAGCCGTTTTTGCGGTGTTGTACTTTGTTATATTCACTTTACTCGAACAGAGGGATTCTGACGTTTACATCTTCCATAACCGGTTGGACGAGATCATTCCCTACAGGCCCGAATTCATTATCCCTTACGTGCTCTGGTTCCCGTATATGGCGGTATCGGTGCTGTATTTCCTGCTTTTTGATACTGATGGGATCGATTATAAGAGGATGACGCGCCCCCTGGCATTCGGATGCGTCATTTTCCTGATAATCTCCTTCCTGTTTCCCAACGGTCAGGACTTAAGACCGGATGACGCAGGCAAGGGATTCTTTGCCGACATAGTCTCATCTCTCTACAAGGGTGACACATCCACTAATGTTTTTCCGAGCCTTCACGTATATAATTCAATGGCAGCCTGCTATGCATGGCTGACCTCGAGAGTGCTCAAGGGACACACGGTGATCAAGATACTTATTGCTCTCCTGTCGGTATCCATTGTATTATCGACTATGTTCGTAAAGCAGCACTCGTCGATAGACGTTGCCGGCGGTCTGGCGCTCAACGTGATCTGCATAGCCGGAATGTATCTCATCGGGCGCAGAAGAACAGATATAAGAAGGGACGACGGTGTATGAAGCTTATAACTTTCGCTGTACCGTGTTATAACTCCGAGGCCTATATGGACAAGTGTATCGAGTCCATACTTACGGCCGGAAATGATATAGAAGTACTGATCGTGGACGACGGTTCCACTGATTCCACCGCCGCGAAAGCTGACGCTTATGAGGCACAGCACCCCGGTATCGTAAAGGCGATCCACAAGCCCAACGGCGGCCACGGTGACGCGGTCAACGCTGCGATCGAAGCAGCGAGCGGAAGGTATTTTAAGGTCGTCGACTCTGATGACTGGCTCGACAAGGATACTCTGGCAGAGGTCATCCAGCTCATAAACGATATGGAGCTCGGAGGGACCCAGATAGATCTTCTGGCGGCTAACTATGTCTATGAGCATGTAGCCGACGGCAAGAGGCATGAGATCAAATATACACATGTTTTTCCTCAGAACCAGGTCTTCGGATGGGATGACATCGGATATTATCTGCCGAGCCAGTATCTTCTGATGCACTCGATCATATACCGCACGGAACTCCTTAAGGAGAGCGGGATAAAGCTCCCCAAGCATACTTTCTATGTGGATAATATCTTCGCTTTTAATCCGCTCTCGAAGGTCGAGAGGATGTATTATTTCAATCGCCCGTTCTATCATTACTACATCGGCAGGAGCGATCAGAGCGTCAACGAGGCGGTCATGATAAGCCGCGTCGATCAGCAGATCAGAGTCACAAAGATCATGACAGACCACATCCATTCGATAGACAAGGATGGCATGTCTCCGAAGCTCTTCAAATATCTGCTCCACTATCTCGGAATGATGTACACCGTATGTTCGGCTCTGCTGATCACCGAAGGCTCCGATGAGTCTCTCAAGAAGCGTGACGAATTGTGGGAATACTGTCAGAACACGGATCCTGAGCTCTATTCGAAGCTTAAGGGGCAGCTCCTGGTTACGTTCACCAACTTCAAGGGCAGCCTCGGTATCAAGGTCGGCTCTTTGAGTTACAGGCTCATGCAGAAGATCTATAAGTTCAATTGACATGTTTCTGTCAAATTCATATCGAAAATTCTTAGGTTTTTAATATTTTTGTTATGTCCAAATCCGCGTCAAGGCATTAAAATATAAAGTGACATAAGATGCGGAGGTCTTTTATGGACAGAAGACTCAATATCGGATTACTGGTCGACGACATCAACAATCACTTTGCCGCATCTGCGTGTAGAGGAGCAGAACTCGGTTCCAAAGCACTCGGAGCGAATCTCTTTATCTTCCCGGGGCACTATATCGGCGAGCCCGATCCGAGGATAGGGAACACGGAGTACGATCACCAATACAACACGATCTATACTCTGGCCAATGAGACCAATATCGATGTCCTTTATGTTCTCTTAGGCAGCATAGGAAGCCGAGCGAGCAAGCAGCTTCAGAAGGAATTCCTTAACAGCCTTCCTCATGTTCCGATAGTAACGCTCTTTATGAAGTCTGACGGCTTCAGATCATTCACCTTCGATAACGTGTCCGGTACGAAGAGGGCACTTAAGCACCTGATCGAGAAACATAATGCCGGGCATATCGGCTATGTAAGCGGTCCTATGACGAATTCGGATGCCGTAGAGAGACTTCAGGCTTTCCGTGATGCCATGAACGAACTCGGAGCCGAGATCAACGAAGCCCGTATAGTCGAGGGTGACTTCACCGAGATGAGTGACGATGTAGTCGGCGATCTCCTCGACAGGAATCACGATCTTGATGCGATCCTCTTTGCCAATGATTCGATGGCAGTCGGCGGCTATCGTGCGATGCTGTGCCGCGGTATAGTCCCGGGCGAGGACATCATGGTTGCCGGATTCGATAATGATCCGTGTTCGATCGAACTCTCACCGAAGCTGACGACTATAGAAGCCAGTTCTGCCGAACTTGTCTATAATGCTGTACTTCACGCCGAAGAGTTCATCAATAATACCGAGGCGGACGACTTTAAGGTCGACACGTTCCTGGTCCAGAGATCTTCATGCGGATGCGACGGGCTTAACCTCGAAGATATGGTGGAGCATCTTAGGATCGAAGGAGATCAGATACACAACAGTGCATTGTTCGCTTCGGCGGCAGAGCATTATCTCTTCGGTGTCTATAGTGATGATCAGACACTGAAGCTCATCAAGAATGAGATGGCGACATTCCATCATGCACTTCTGGCTGTCATTGCCGACGGGATGCCTGATGGCAGATGTGACGATCTTGCCCATTCATTCGGTGAGATATTCAAGTATCCCGTTCTGAGCTACACGACACCGGAACGACTCTATAATGTTCTTCAGACGTTAAAGTTCCGTGCTTCTTCCGAGGTTAGTGATGCGGATAGCAGAGTAAGGCTCGCTGAGCTTTTCGCCGAGTTCTACAGAAGACTGTCGGATGTCGGCCTGTCAGTCCTTGCGGGAAACAGGGAGAGGCTTGAGAGAATATCGCACATCGGCAATGTTCAGAGCGGACTTCTTATGACTGCCGGCAGCCCCGACATACAGTACCACCGTCTTCTCGACGGCTTTGACTTGGTAGGTATCAGACGTTCGTATCTGTACGCATTCCAGTCCGTTATCAACAATCCGAAGGGCAGCGAATGGAAGCTCCCTAAGAGTATCCTTCTTAAGGCATACAAGGATGAGGACGGCCTGATCCGGATGCTCGAGGAACAGGAACTGATAAGGACCGAGCAGATAATGACCAATGAGCATATCAAGACGGACAGACGTCTTACGATGGTCGCATCGCCCCTGTTCGTCGGTGAGGATCTCTATGGCGTACTCGTAAATGAACTTGATACAGGGTCCCTTGCGAGTGTAACGCCCGTAGCTCTCCAGATATCGATATCGCTCAGGATCATCAACATGCTCGAGGAGGAAGGCACTCTCAGACGTAACCTTGAAGAATCGCTCGAGCAGTTCAAGCGGGATAACAAGACCTTGAGTGTTCAGTCCAAGTCGGACGAGCTCACGGGGCTCTATAACAGGAGAGGATTCCTTGAGCACTCCAGACGTATAATCAGCGCTCCCGAGAATCTCGGCAAGAATGCTCTCGTGTGCTATGCGGATATGGATGATCTTAAGATGATCAATGATGTTTACGGTCATGACGAAGGCGACTTCGCGCTCCGGGAGATAGCCGCGATCCTGAATGATGCTTTCAGACATACCGATATCATCGGACGGTTCGGCGGTGACGAGTTCGTCGCCTGTGCCATAGTCGGTATCCCCGAATATGAGGAGAAGATCAAGAAGCGTATCAACGATATAACCAAGCGGCATAATAAGAATGCCGGCAAACCGTATCCCATCGAGATGAGCGTCGGCGTACATGAGTTTACCTGCGGACCGGATGAAGATATCTATGTCATCCTCGAGAAGGCTGACGAGAAGCTCTACGCCGAGAAGAAGGCAAAGAAGAAGGGCAGAGGGACATACAGGGATCCGCTTCAGGGGTGACGTTTCGTTGTCCTTCCCGTCAAATCTGAAAATCATTTGCCCCGTCCCTGAGCCGTTTATGAGCGTAAAATCGACGGGGTTTTCAAATGCTTAAAATATAACGGTGTTATAAATAATCGGCCTTATCCAAATACCCCTCAAAATGTGGTAAATTGATATACGGCTCAATCTGTCTGACTATGCAAATACGGCATCCCCGGCAGAATGACAATGAGCCTAACAGGTATTACGCAGTAATGGGAGGAACTATGAAATTCAGTTATTACCCCGGTTGCACCCTGAAGAACAAGGCGCAGGATCTGGATATCTATGCCAGAAGATCTGCCGAAGCTCTTGGCTTTGAGATGGAGGAGATCCCCGAGTGGCAGTGCTGCGGCGGCGTCTATCCTCTGGGTTCCGATGAGATAGCCACTAAGCTCGCATCGGTAAGAGCTCTTAACTATGCCAAGGAGCAGGGTCAGGATCTGATCACACTCTGTTCTGCATGTCACCACGTTCTCAAGCGTGTCAACGATGATATGAGAAACGTTGAAGACATCAGGAATCGTGCTAACAATTACATGGATCTTGAGACACCTTATTCCGGAGAGACGAAGGTGCTCCATTTCCTCGAAGTCATCAGAGATGTCATCGGATTCGATGAACTCGCCAAGAAGGTAGTCAATCCTCTCAAGGACAGGAAGATCGGTGCCTATTACGGATGCCTGACGCTCCGTCCCGGCAAGATACTTGAGTTTGACGATCCCGAGAACCCCAAGATCATGGAAGACTTCATCAGAGCATTAGGCGGTACTCCCGTTATCTACTCCATGAGAAATGAGTGTTGCGGCGGTTATACGGCTCTTAAGGACCCCGAGTTCACAAAGAGCAGAACAGCTCAGATCTTCGAAGACAGCACGGGATTCGGCGCTGAGTGCCTTATCACCGCATGTCCTCTGTGCATGTATAACCTCAATAAGTCTGATGCGGATACGAAGGTTCCCGTTTACTATTTCACCGAGCTCCTCGCAGAGGCTCTCGGAGTAAAGGAGGAAGCGTGAGTATGGCTAATGTCGAGAAACAGGTTCAGCTTATCAAGGATATCAGCGGAAGCGATCCCTATAAGTGCATGAGATGCGGTAAGTGCTCCGCTTCATGCCCTTCATACAATGAGATGGACATCAAGCCCCATCAGTTCGCTTCCTACATCATAAGAGGCGACATCGATGAGCTCGTTGAGTCCAAGGCAGCATGGAAATGCCTGTCTTGCTTTGCATGTATCGAGAGATGCCCCAGAGACGTTCAGCCCGGCAAGCTCGTAGATGCAGCTCGCCAGATCGTAGAGCGTCAGAGAGAAGGAGATTATCTCCAGCCTGACGAGATCCCGGCTCTTCTTGATCCCGAGACTCCTCAGCAGCTTCTCGTAAGCGCATTCCGCAGGTACAGGAGGTAAGATATGCAGAAGATAGGTGTATTTGTCTGTCACTGCGGTACCAATATCGCTGCGACGGTAGATGTTAAGAAGGTAGTCGAGCTCGTCCGCTTCGAGCCCGGTGTTGTCTACGCCGATGACTACATGTATATGTGTTCCGAGGCAGGTCAGGAGAAGATCATCGAGGCCATCAAGGAGTATGGACTCACAGGTCTCGTTATCTGCTCATGTTCTCCTCGTATGCACGAGAAGACTTTCAGAGCCTGCGCCGAGAAGGCCGGCATGAACCCCTATATGGTCGAGGTTGCCAATATCCGTGAGCAGTGCTCCTGGATCCACAAGGATAAGGAAGAGGCTACAAAGAAGGCCGTTATCCTTGCCAGAGCCGCCATCGCCAAGGTAAACCTCAACACACCGCTTAAGGAAGGCGAGAGCCCTGTTACCAAGAGAGCACTTGTTATCGGCGGCGGTATCGCCGGTATCCAGACAGCTCTCGATATCGCTGATGCGGGTTATCAGGTAGATATCGTCGAGAAGGAACCCTCCATCGGAGGAAGGATGAGCCAGTTCGATAAGACTTTCCCGACTCTCGACTGCGCTTCCTGTATCCTCACGCCTAAGATGGTTGAGGTCAACCAGCATCCCAATATCACTCTCTATACATATTCCGAGGTGGAGAAGGTGTCGGGTTATGTAGGTAACTTCGACGTAGATATCCGTAAGAAGGCAAGATCGATCGACTTCGACAAGTGTACCGGATGCGGGGAGTGCTCTACAAAGTGCCCTCTCGGCAAGATCGGCAACATCCCCAGCGAGTTCGACAGAGGACTTAAGAACAGGCCCGCGATCTATATGCCGTTCGCTCAGGCTGTTCCTGCAGTACCTGTTATCGACCGTGAGAACTGCACATACTTCAAGACGGGTAAGTGCGGTGTCTGCGCCAAGATCTGTCCTTCCAAGGCAGTCGATTACGAGCAGCAGGACGAGATCGTAACGGTCAAGTATGGTGCGATCGTCGTTGCCACAGGTTTTGACATCATCAACCTCGATAAGTTCGGCGAGTATGCGTATAACGAGTCTCCCGATGTCATCACATCGATCGAGCTCGAGCGTCTCATGAACGCCGCAGGACCTACGGGCGGTCACCTCGAGAGAATGAGCGACCATAAGCAGCCCAAGGAGATCGTATTTATCCAGTGCGTCGGTTCCAGATGCGACAGCGAGGAGAAGGGTAAGCCCTACTGCTCCAAGGTCTGCTGTATGTATACGGCTAAGCATGCGATGCTCATCAAGGATCACTGGCCGGATACAAATATCACTGTCTTCTATATCGATGTAAGAACTCCCGGTAAGAATTTCGATGAGTTCTACAGAAGAGCAGTCGAGCAGTATCACGTAAACTACATCAAGGGTCAGGTTGGTAAGGTTAAGCCTCAGCCTGACGGATCGCTCCTCGTACAGGCAGCTGATCTCCTTGACGGTAAGCAGATCAATATGAAGGCCGATATGGTCGTTCTCGCTGCTGCCATCGAACCTAATCCCGGAGTACGTAAGATCGCTACAATGCTCACTGCAAGTATCGATAATAATAACTTCCTTACAGAAGCACATGCTAAGCTCCGTCCCGTAGAGTCTCCTACGGCAGGTATCTTCCTGTCCGGTATGGCTCAGGGTCCTAAGGATATCCCTGAGACTGTCTCTCAGGCCGGTGCTGCTGCTGTTAAGGTAATAGGTCTCCTTGCAAAGGATAAGCTTAAGACCAATCCCTGCACCGCACAGTGCGATACACTCCTGTGTAACGGATGCTCGACCTGCGCGAATGTATGTCCTTACGGTGCTATCACATACGAAGACGTACAGGTAATGGATCACGGCTTAAGAGAGACGAGGAGAGTAGCTCAGGTCAATCTGGCTCTGTGTCAGGGCTGCGGTGCTTGTACTTCCGCATGTCCTTCCGGTGCTATGGATCTCCAGGGCTTCTCCAACAGACAGATCACAACGGAGGTGGATGCTATATGTCGATGAACGAAGAGAAAAAAGAGTATCGCCCTTTGATCGTGGCATTTTGCTGCAACTGGTGTTCATATGCCGGTGCAGACCTTGCCGGATCATCGAGACTCTCGTATCCTGCTGACGTTAAGATCATCAGAGTTCCCTGTTCGGGCAGAGTAAATCCGATGTTCATCCTCAGAGCCTTCGAGAGAGGCGCTGACGGAGTCATCATCTGCGGATGTCACCCCGGTGACTGCCACTATTCGACAGGTAACTACTACGCCAGAAGAAGAATGGCTCTTCTCTTCTCAATGCTCGAGTATATGGGCATCGAGAACGGAAGGACAAGGGTCGAGTGGTGCTCGGCTGCAGAGGGAGCTAAGTTCTCCAAGACTATGAACGAGTTCTGCGAGAAGGTTAAGTCCTTGGGCGAGAACGTCAGATTGGGGGATCTACGATGCAAGAATTGATCAATCGCTTAAAAGAACTGCTCACTGACGGCACCGTCGTAAGAGCTATAGGATGGAAGAAGGGTGATATGCCCTATAATCCCGAGCCTGCATACTTTACAACACCCGAAGAACTGGACGACTTTGTATATGACGGTTTCTGCGGTGCTAACCTTTCCAAGATGATGATCGAGGCAGGTAAGCTCGAAGGCAAGACAGCTGTATGTCTGAAGCCTTGTGACACTTACAGCTTCAATCAGCTTATCAGAGAGCACAGAGTAAACCGCGAGAATGCATACATCATCGGCGTCGGCTGCAGAGGCAAGCTCGATATCGAGAAGGCAAGAGAAGCCGGCATCAAGGGTATCAAGTCGATAAGCGGAGTTGAGATCGAAGGCAGCGGTGAGGTTGTCATAGATACGGCATACGGACAGAAGACCATGGACTATAAGGATCTTATGCTCGACAGATGTCATGTCTGCAAGGGCAAGGATCACGTTATCTTCGATGAGATCATCGGCGAGTCACAGGATACCGGTGACGCTGACAGATTCGAAGAAGTAAGGAAGATCGAGGCAATGACTCCCGAAGAGAGATTTGCTTTCTTCAAGTCTGAGCTTTCCAAGTGCATCCGTTGTAATGCATGCCGTAATGTATGTCCCGCATGTTCATGCAGGAAGTGTGTATTTGATAATACAAAATTCGATTCACAGCAGAAGGCCAATGTTGATTCCTTCGAAGAGAAGATGTTCCACATCATCAGAGCTTTCCATGTTGCAGGCAGGTGTACAGACTGCGGTGAGTGCAGCAGAGTATGCCCCGAGGGCATACCGCTTCACCTGTTCAACAGGAAGTTCATCAAGGATATCGATGATTTCTACGGCGAGTTCCAGGCGGGTAAGGATCCTGAGGCACAGAGCCCTCTTACGGATTTTACTTTCGAAGATCTCGAACCGAAGGATGCTGTAGGAAGGGGTGATAAGTAATGTATAGTATCTCAAGAGACAAGCTCGATTCACTCTATTCCGCTATCGCGGAGAACTACGATCTGTTCATGCCCATCAAGGCCGCAGGCAAGACGAATTACGGCTTCTGGTCTGAAGGCGAGGAGGGAGATATCGACACTCTGAAGACGATAAGATCCGGCAAGGATGCTTTCTTCCCTCAGGTAGAGCAGCTCTATACGGTAAACAGAGAGTTCATTCCCGCTGATGTTGCAGGCGGTGAGGAAGCAGAGAAGGCAGCAGATACGCCTATCAGGACCAAGCTCAGCATCACACCCGGCAAGCTCGTCGATCATGACTTCGTTGTCTTCGGCATGCGTCCCTGCGATGTACGCGGAATTGAGGTAATGGATAATGTATACCTCAAGGATCCCGTTGATTCCTACTATAAGTCGAGAAGAGATCACGGCATCGTTGTAGCTCTTGCATGTCATGAGCCTGAAGAGTCCTGCTTCTGTACCGTATTCGGTATCGATCCCGCGGATCCTTCCAAGGCTAAGGCTGATGTTGCTACATGGCTGATCGAAGACAAGCTCTATTGGAAGCCGATCACTGAGAAGGGTGAAGCACTTACTGCCAAGCTCGCTTCCATGTTCGAGGAAGACAGTCAGGCTGATGCCAAGGTAGATGCCGAGAAGGCGGCTATCGAGGATATCGCAGGTCAGCTTCCCAATGCAGAACTCTCACTCGAAGGCTGGGGTGCCGGCAAGACAGATGAGAAGTTTGATTCTCCCGTATGGGATAAGGTCTACAAGGGATGCTTGGGCTGCGGAACATGCACATTCGTATGTCCTACATGCCAGTGCTATGACATCAAGGACTATACGACCAAGGACGGTATCCAGAGATACAGATGCTGGGATTCCTGCATGTATTCTGACTTTACCCTTATGGCCGGCGGTCAGAACAGGCAGACACAACTTCAGCGCTTCCGTCAGAGGTTCATGCATAAGCTGGTCTACTATCCGACGAACAATGACGGCATGTTCATGTGCGTAGGATGCGGACGCTGCGTTGAGAAGTGTCCTCAGTCCCTTAATATAGTTAAGGTAATAAAAGCATTTGCTAAAGAGACAAAGGAGGTGTCCGCGGATGTGTGATTGCAATAACGGCAGAGATATCCTGGTCCCTCAGGTCGGAATCATTACGGGTATCACTCAGGAGACGCCCGATGTTAAGACCTTTAAGGTAAATGCACCTGACGGCGGGAAGCTTTTCGAGCATATGCCCGGTCAGTGTGCAATGGTATGTATCCCCGGTGTCAGCGAGGGAATGTTCTCCATAACATCTTCCCCGACAAACAAGGAGTATCAGGAATTCAGTAT